>Ga0182792_1000128_pt1 | contig 73205 bp, 61 predicted proteins | sample Passage237B_FD_130497 | JGI IMG/M metagenome (GOLD analysis project Ga0182792, IMG submission 130497) | Cellulose adapted compost microbial communities from Newby Island Compost Facility, Milpitas, CA, USA - Passage2 37B (version 2) (version 2) ...
CTGGCGCCGGCCGAGCGGCGGGCTGCCGTGCTCGGCTGCCTCGCCCGCTTCTTCGGGCCGGCGGCCGCGGATCCGGTCGCGTACCTGGAGACCGACTGGTCGCAGGAGGCGTGGACCCGGGGCTGCTACGGCGCCCACCTCCCTCCCGGGGCGTGGACGCAGTTCGGTCCGGCGCTGCGCCGGCCGGTCGGCCCGATCCACTGGGCCGGCGCGGAGACGGCGGTGCGCTGGTGCGGCTACCTGGACGGGGCCGTGGAGTCGGGCCAGCGGGCGGCCGCCGAGGTGCTCGCCGGCCCCGCCGCCTGACGCGCCGGGCCCGCCGGACCGCCCGGGTCACCAGGTGTCGAGGTAGGGCTGCTTGCGGGCGGGGCGGGTCTGGCGGGCGGCGTCGAGCGCGGACAGGATCCAGGCCCGGGACTCGGCCGGGTCGATCACGTCGTCGATCTCCCACGCCGTGGCGACCCCGAGGGCGTTGGACCGCTCGTACAGCTCGTCGACGAGGGTGCGGAAGTACCGGTCGCGCGCCTCGGGGTCCTCGATGGCGGCCAGCTCCTTGCGGTGGCTCAGCCGGATCGTGCCCTCCATGCCCATCGGGCCGAACTCGCCGGTGGGCCAGGAGACCACGAACAGCGGAGCCCGGAAGTGGCCCGCCGCCATGACCTGGGCACCGATGCCGTAGGCCTTGCGCAGCACGACGGTCACGAACGGCACCGTGACGTTGGCGCCGATCGCGATGGTGCGGCTGGCGTGGCGGACGAGGCCGGTGCCCTCGGCGTCGGGGCCGACCATGATCCCGGGGGTGTCGCACAGCGAGACGATCGGCAGGTCGTAGGCGTCGCAGAGCTGGAGGAACCGGGCCACCTTGTCGGCGCCGTCGGTGTCCACGGCCCCGGCGAGGTGCATCGGGTTGTTGGCGATGATGCCGACCGGCCGGCCCTCGATCCGCGCCAGCGAGGTCACCGACGTGAGGCCGAACTCGGGTCGCAGCTCCAGCACGGAGCCGTCGTCGGCCAGCAGCTCGATCACCCGGCGCACGTCGTAGGCCCGCAGCCGGTTCTCGGGGATCGCGCTGCGCAGGGCGCGCTGGTCCTGGCAGGTCCAGTCGTCGGTGGGGCCCTGGAAGTACGACAGGTACCGGCGGGCCACGGCCACCGCCTCCTCCTCGTCCTCCACCGAGATGTCGATGACGCCGCTGCGGGTCTGGACGTCGTGCGGGCCGATCTCCGACGCGTGGAGGTCGCCCAGGCCGGCCTCGACGACCATCGCCGGACCGCCGATGCCGATGTTCGCGTCGCGGGTGGCGATGACCACGTCGCAGAGCCCGAGCAGCACGGCGTTGCCGGCGAAGCAGTAGCCGCTGGTGATGGCGATCGTGGGCGCGTGGCCGCTCATGTCGGCCAGGTAGGCGAGCGTGGGCGTGTCGAGGGCCGACACCGAGATCGGGTCGGTGTCGCCGGCCCGGCCGCCCCCTCCCTCGGTGAAGACGATGACCGGGGTCCGGGCCTCGCGGGCCACCTGGAGCATGCGGTCCTTCTTCTTGTGGCCCCAGTAGCCCTGGGTGCCGGCCAGCACCGTGTAGTCGTAGGCCAGCACCGTGCAGGACTCGCCGTTGACCTTGCCGATGCCGGTGACGATGCCGTCGCGCGGGGTCCGGTCCACCAGCTCGTCGAAGGAGCGGACCTTGCGCTGGGCGGCGACCACGAGGCCGCCGAACTCCCGGAAGGTCCCGTCGTCGCACAGGTCCTCGACGTTCTCCCACGCGGTCCGCTTGCCCCCGGCGTGGCGCTTCGCGACCGCCTCGGGCCGGGCTGCGTCGAGCAGCTTCGCCTTGCGGTCGAGGACGGCGGCGAGGTCGGGGCGGACGTGGTCGAGGTCGACCTCCTCGGTCACGGCCTCTAGCTCGACGTCCACCTCCGCGGGGTCGACCTCCACCAGCACGCTGCCGGCGGAGACGGTGGTGCCGGCCGGCGCGGCGACGGCACGGACGTACCCGCTGCGGTCGGTGCGCAGCACGTGCTCCATCTTCATGGACTCCAGCACGATGACCGGGGTCCCGGCGGCCACCGCGTCGCCGGGGGCGACGAGGACCTCCACGACCGAGCCCTGGAGGGGCGCGACCACGCCGTCGACGTCGCCGGTCGAGGGGGCCTCGCGGGCCGGCATCCGGGCCAGCAGCTCCTCGCGGTGCTCGTCGACGAAGCGGGTGGTGACGGTGCCCTCGCGGACCTGCGGGTGGTCGAGCACGGCGGCGAGGAAGTCGACGTTGGTGGCGACGCCGGCCACGACCGCCTCGTCGAGCGCGAGCCGGAGCCGTCGGATCGCCTCGGGGTGGGTGCGGTCGGTGGCGACGACCTTCATCAGCAGCGAGTCGTAGCGGGGGCTGGTCTCGTAGCCGGGGTAGCCGAAGGTGTCGACGCGGATGCCGGGGCCGGTGGGCGGCTCGAAGGCGTCGAGCCGACCGCCGGAGGGCAGGACGGTGCCGTCGGCCTCGATGGTCTCCATGTTGACCCGTGCCTGGATCGAGGTGCCCCGGGCGACCGGGACGCGGTCCTGGGTGAGGTCGAGGTCGGCGAGGGTGGCGCCGCGGGCCAGGTCGACCGAGGTGCGCACGAGGTCGATGCCGGTGACCTCCTCGGTGATCGTGTGCTCCACCTGGAGGCGTGGGTTGGCCTCCAGGAAGGCGAAGCCGCCGTCGAAGGCGAGGAACTCGAAGGTGCCGAGCCCCCGGTAGCGGACGTGGGAGGCGAGGGCCACCGCGGCCCGGTGGATCTCGGCCCGCCTGGTCGCGCCGAGGTTCGGGGCCGGCGCGATCTCGATGATCTTCTGGTTCCGGCGCTGGAGGCTGCACTCGCGCTCGCCGAGGTGGCTGACGGCGCCGGTGCCGTCGCCGATGACCTGCACCTCGATGTGGCGGGCCCGGGCGGCGAACTGCTCGACCATCAGCGCGCCGTCGCCGAAGGCCGCCTCGGCCTCGGAGCGGCACCGCTCCCAGGCCGAGGCGAGCTCGTCGGGGTCCGAGGCCACCCGCATGCCCCGCCCACCGCCGCCGGCGACCGCCTTCACCATCACCGAGGCGCCCGGGCCGAGCTCGGCCAGGAAGCCCCGCGCCTCGTCGAGGTCGACGGCGGTGGCGGTGCCGCGGAGCACGGGCACCTCCAGCGATCGGGCCAGCTCGCGCGCCCGGGCCTTGTGGCCGAACAGCGCGAGCACCGCCGGGTCAGGGCCGATGAAGGCGACGCCGGCCCGCTCGCACGCCTCGGCGAAGGCCGCATCCTCGCTGAGGAAGCCGTAGCCGGGGTGTACGGCGTCGCAGTGGTGGGCGAGCGCGGCCTCCACGAGCCGGTCGGCGTCGAGGTACGCCGCGGGCCCGGCGCCCACGAGGGCGTGGCGTTCGCCGGCGAGGCGGACCGCGAGGGTCTCGGCGTCGTCCTCGGCGTGGGCCACGACGGCCGTGGCGCCCGCGGCGCTGATGCCCCGCAGGAGGCGCACGGCGACCTCGCCGCGGTTGGCGATCAGCACCCGGTCGATGCGGCGGGTTGCGGTTTCCAGGCTCACGTGCGGTCCATCCCTGCTCGTCGTCGTTCGGGCTACTCTAATGAACGTTAATTGAAGACGTCGTGCCGTCCGGTCGACGTCACCCGCCCCGACCGGACGAGCGGTCGCGACGACAGGAGGAGCGATGGCCCGAGCCCAGAGCAGCAGCGGTGCGACCGACCGCCGGAGCGTCCTGGACGAGCTGTGGCGAGCCGAGCGGGACCGCCCCGACGCCCCGCTCCTGCGCTGGCGGGGCCACGACGGCCGCGTCGTCGAGCACCGGGTGGCCGACGTCGCCGAGCAGGTGCGGCGGGGCGCGTCCTGGCTGCGATCGCTCGGGGTGGCGGCCGGCGACCACGTGGCCACCTTCGCCACCAACCACGAGCGCCTGCCGTCGCTGTGGTGCGCGATCCACCTCGTCGGCGCGGTCGAGGTGCCGATCAACGCCCACCTCAAGGGCTTCATGCTCCAGCACGTGCTCGACGACGCCCGGCCGGCCGTGGTGGTCGCGGACGCCGAACGCCGGGCCGTGCTCGCCGCCGCATCGACCGGCGCGACGGTCGTCCCCCTCGAGGACGTGGCCGGCTGGGACCGTGCCGAGCCGGCGGAGCGTGCCGACCCGCCGCCGACCGCGCTCGCCACGATCATGTACACCTCCGGCACGACCGGACCGTCGAAGGGCGTGATGCTCCCGCACGGCTACGCCGCGAACCTCGCCGCCCGGTGGGGCGCCGTGCAGGCCCTGGCCCCCGGCGACGTGTCGCACTTCTCACTGCCGATGTTCCACGTCGACTCGCACGTCGCCTTCGCCTGCGCCCTGGTGACCGGCAGCACCCTCGGCGTGGTGCCCCGCTTCAGCGCCACCCGCTTCTGGGACGAGTGCCGGGACCTCGACGCCACCTGGTTCGTCGGCGTCGGGGCGATGATGGCGGCCATCGCCCGCCGACCGGTGCCGGACGACGTCGACCGCCTGCGCCTCCGCCGCGGCGTCGGCGCGCCCATCCCCGACGAGGCGTACGAGCGGCTCGAAGACGCCCTGGGCATCTCGCTGTTCCAGCTCTACGGGCAGACCGAGGCCGACGGCGTCTGCTTCGAGACCGTCGACCGACGCCGACGGGGGAGCGCGGGGTGGCCCAGCACCGGCTTCGAGGTCGCGGTGGTCGACGACCTCGGTGCGCCCCTGCCCCCGGGCGCCACCGGCGAGATCGTCTACCGACCCGGCGCGCCCAACATGATGGCGATCGGCTACTGGAACCGGCCCGAGGCCACCGCGGCTGCCGTGCGGGACCTCTGGTTCCACTCCGGCGACCTCGGCTCGTTCGACGCCGACGGGTTCCTGTGGTTCCGGGGCCGCAAGCGCGACTCGCTGCGCCGCCGGGGCGAGAACATCTCCGCCTTCGAGCTCGAACAGACCGTGCGCGGCGCCCCCGGGGTGGCCGAGTGCGCGGCCGTCGGCGTCCCCGATCCGCTCGGCGGCGAGGACGAGGTGAAGGTCTTCGTGGTCCTGCGGCCCGGTGAGCGGCTCGACCCGGCCGCCTTCTTCGCCTACTGCGAGGACAACCTGGCCCGCTTCGCCGTGCCCCGCTTCGTGGAGGTGGTGGACGAGTCGGCGCTGGTCCGTGGCCCCGGCACCGGTGCCATCCAGAAGCACCTCCTCCCGGCCGCGCCCGGGCCCGGCGCCATCGACCGCCAGGAGGTCGCCCGATGACCGACGTGCCCACCGACGCCCTCCCCTTCCGGCACGACATCGCCCTGCGGGCCGCGGACCTCGACTACCTCGGCCACGTCACCGAGGTGCTGCACGTGGCCATGTTCGAGGAGGCCCGGTTCGTGCTCCTGCGCGAGGTGATGGCCGCGGAGCGCCCCGTCTACGTGGTGGGGGCCCACGCCCTGCGCTTCCGCCGGGAGATCCGCCTGCACGACGGCCCCGTCTCGGTCCACCTCGGGATCGTGCAGGTGGGTGAGCGCGGGTTCGACCTGGTCGAGCACCTGGTCGCGGCCGACGGCACGCTGCGGACTTCGTCGACGGCCACGCTGCTCGCCTTCGACCTGGAGACCCGCCGGAGCCGCCCGCTCAGCGACGGGGAGGCGGCCGGGGCCCGTCGCCACCTCCTGGTGCCGGACCGGTGACCCCGGGCATCGGGTCCGGCTTCGACCTCGCCGCCTCCGGGCGCTAGAACCGTTGGGCCACCGAGACGGGAAGCCGCCGGCGAACGCTAGGGATTGGTCGAGAACGATGGGACGCGACGGGGATCAGACAGACCGGTACCGGCGCATCCTCGACGCGGCGGCGAAGCACTTCCACGAGCGGGGCTACGCCGCCACCAGCCTGAAGCTGATCGCGGACGACGCCGGACTGACCGCGCCCGCCCTGTACTGGCACTTCGACTCGAAGGCCGACCTCCTCTACCACTTCCTCCTCGACACGGCCGAGACGTCCCTGGAGCTGATCGGCGAGCGGCTGGCCGATGCGACCGACCCCATCGAGCGGCTGCGCCGCCTGGTCCGGGCCCACGTCGACGTCCAGTTCCTGCGCCTCCACTCGGCGCAGGCGTTCGGCGGCCTCACCTTCTCGTGGCAGCAGCTCGCCAAGGAGCTGGGCGACGAACGGGCCGCCCGGCTCGCCGACCTGCAACGTCGCCACGTGGACCAGTGCCGGGAGATCCTCCACGCCGGGATCGCCGCGGGGCGGTTCGAGGTGGCCGACGTGACCACCACCGCGTTCGCCATCCTCAACATGTGCGAGCGCATCAGCGGCTGGTACGACCCCGAGGGCCCCCGCACCCCCGACGAGCTGGCGGAGCTGCACGTCGACCTCGCGCTGAAGATGGTCGCGCCCGGCCCCGACGCCGGCTCGCCGCCGACCGCCGCGGAATAGCCGACCACCCGCTGCCGGTTGAGTGGGGAGCTGCCCGTGCCTCACCGTCCGGGCGGGTCGGCGGCCATCGGGTCCCCGACGAAGGAGGAACGCCGTGGCACCAGGACAAGCAGGGAACTGGGGGATGCGGAGCAGCTTCAGCCGGGATCGCTCCGTCACCGAGCACCGCTTCGAGCGGGGGACCATCCGGCGGGTCGTCGCCTACGCGCGCCGCTACCGGGCGTGGCTCGTCACCTTCGTGCTGCTCGTGCTGGCGGACGCCGCGGTCGGTGCCGCGGTGCCGCTCGTGTACCGCTCGATCATCGATGACGGCATCGGGGACGGCCGCCGGGGCCTCGTCGTCGCCCTCGCGCTCGTGCTCGCCGGCCTCGCGGTGGTGGCCGCCACGATCAACCTGACCACCCGCTGGTACTCGGCGCGCATCGGTGAGCAGCTCATCTACGACCTGCGCACCGAGGTCTTCGACCACGTGCAGCGCATGCCCATCGGGTTCTTCTCCAAGGCGCAGACCGGGGCGCTGGTCACCCGGCTCAACAGCGACGTGCAGGGCGCCCAGCAGGCGTTCACCTCCGTGCTGTCCAACGTGGTCGGCAACATCGCGGTGGTCGCCACCACCCTCGGCGCCATGTTCGTGCTCTCCTGGCGGCTCACGCTCCTGTCGCTCGTGCTCCTGCCGCTGTTCGTGCTCCCCGCCCGCTGGGTGGGCGTGCGCCTCGCGGCGCTCACCCGCGAGCGCTACCGGCTCAACGGCGAGATGGGCCAGATGATGACCGAGCGGTTCAACGTGTCGGGCGCGCTCGTGGTCAAGCTGTTCGGCCGGCCCGACGACGAGTCCGCCGACTTCGCCGGCCGGGCCGCCCGGGTCCGCGACACCGGCGTCACCCAGGCGCTCTACGGCACGTTCTTCATGACGGCGCTCGCCCTGCTGGCCTCGCTCGCTACCGCGGCAGTCTACGGCTTCGGCGGCCTGCTCACCCTCGACGGCGGCCTCGCGGTCGGCACGCTCGTGGCGCTCACCGCCTACCTCAACCGGCTCTACGGGCCGCTCACCGCGCTCTCCAACGTGCAGGTCGACGTGATGACCACCCTCGTGAGCTTCGAGCGGGTGCTGGAGGTGCTCGACCTGGAGCCGATGATCGTGGACGCCGCCGAGCCGCAGCCGCTGCCCGAGGGCCCGGTGTCGGTCACCTTCGACGGGGTGCGCTTCCGCTACCCGAGCGCCGCCGAGGTGTCGATCGCCTCGCTGGAGGGCGTCGCGGTGCTGGACGACCGCATCCCCGACACGGTGCTGCACGGCATCGACCTCCACGTCGAGCCGGGCCGGACCCTCGCCCTCGTCGGCCCGTCGGGCGCCGGCAAGTCCACCATCGCCGGCCTGGTGTCGCGGCTCTACGACCCGCAGGACGGCGCGGTGCGCATCGCCGGGGTCGACCTGCGCGACACGTCGCTGGCCGAGGTGTCGCGCGCCGTGGGCGTGGTGTCCCAGGACGTGCACCTGTTCCACGACACGCTCGCCACCAACCTCCGCTACGCCAAGCCCGACGCCACCGACGCCGAGCTGGAGGCCGCGCTGCGAGACGCCCAGATCTGGGACGTGGTCGACCGGCTCCCCGAGGGCATCCACACCGTGGTGGGCGACCGCGGCCACCGCCTGTCGGGTGGCGAGAAGCAGCGCATCGCCATCGCCCGGCTGCTCCTCAAGGACCCGGGCGTCGTGGTCCTCGACGAGGCGACGGCCCACCTCGACGCCACCGCCGAGGTGGCCGTGCAGGAGGCGCTCGCCCGCGTCCTGGAGGGGCGCACCTCGATCGTGATCGCCCACCGGCTCTCCACCATCCGCGACGCGGACGAGATCGCGGTGATCGACGCCGGCCGGGTGGTCGAGCGCGGCAGCCACCGCGACCTCGTGGCCCTCGACGGCCTCTACGCGCAGCTCGTGCGCACCCAGTTCGGCGACGGCGACCGGGGCGAGCCGTGCCGGCCCTGCGAGCCGTGCGAGCCCTGCGAGGACGTCACCCTGGAGCGGATCCCCGTCATCGAGGACCCCGACGATCCCGAGGCCGCACCGGCCGGGCGCGAGGGCGACGCGGCGCTGGCGGTCACCGGCTCGCCGCCGGAGGCGCCGTAAGCTGGCGGCCCGGGGTGGGAGGTCATGAGGGGGCCGCATGCAGCACAGCCAGGGAGACGTGGAGCGCGGCGGGACAGGGGGAGCGGAGGACGGTGAGGACCCCGCGGAGCCGCCGGTGCGACGTGGCCGCGGCCGCCCCCGTGACGAGCGCGCCGAGCGGGCGATCCTCGGCGCCACGCTGGAGATCGTCGGCGAGGTCGGCCTCAACAAGATGACGATCGCCGCGGTCGCCGCCCGCGCCGGGGTCGGCAAGGCCACCATCTACCGGCGGTGGGCCACCAAGACCGAGATGGTGCTCGCCGCGTTCGCCGCGCTGCTGAGCCCCGTGCCCGCCCCCGACACCGGCACGGTCCGCGGCGACCTCGTCGCCTACCAGCGGGCGCTGGTCCGCATGCTGCTCAGCCCGGGCGGCGACACCTGGCCGCACCTGGCCGCCGAGGCGCTGGCCGACGAGGCGATGAAGGCCACCCTCACCGAGTGGGTCGGCCGCCGGCGCCTGGTGCTCCGCGAGGTCCTGGAGCGGGGCGTGGCGCGGGGCGAGCTGCGGGCCGACGTGGACCTCGACCTGGCGCTGGAGCTGTTCAGCGGCCCGGTCGTCTACCGGCTCTTCTGGGCCGGCCGGCCGCTTGACGACCAGGTCGCCGAGGAGCTGGTCGACCTCGTGCTCGACGGGCTCAGAAGCTGAGGTCGCCCCAGTAGGTGCCGTCGAGCATCCGGCGGATCGTCGCCCGGTGCAGGATGCCCTCGTCGGGGTCCTCGGGCGCCGTGATCTCGCCGAAGGCCACCCGGCGGTCGCCGATGCGCCGCATGATGACCCCGTGGCGGAACGCGGCGTAGGCCATCGGCCAGCGCAGGTCGCCCAGCCGGCACGCCGAGTGCTCGTGGTAGGCGGCGGTCACGTCCGCGGGGCGGAGGAAGTCGGGGAGGCCCGGGCTGCCCAGGTCGACGGCGAGGTCCTGGAAGAACCGGTGCAGGTAGGTCATCCACCCGAGGTCGACCTCGGGCGGCGCGACCGACGCCATCTCCCAGTCGAGCACGCCGGTCACCTCGAAGTCCTCGAACAGCAGGTTGCCGATGCGGGCGTCGCCCCAGGACAGGCACGGCTCGGCGAGGTCGGTGGGCAGGTGGTCCCACAGCCAGTCGAAGCACTCGTCCAGCAGGTCCGACGGCCGGCCCTCGGTGGCCCAGTCCTTGTAGTCCTCCCAGTGGGCGAGGTGGCGTTCGAGCGGCGTGTCGCCCTCGACGTCGGGGAGGAGGAAGTCGAGGTCGAACCGGTCGGGGGTGATGCGGTGGACCTCCGCGAGCACCCGGGCCGCCGACCGGCACATCCGGTCCCGCTGCTCGGGCGTGGCGGTCACGACGAAGTTGTCGTCGGGGAACGTGTAGGGGAGCACGTCGGGCGGCACGCGGCCGCCGAAGCGCTCCATCACGAAGAAGGGCGCCCCGAGCACCGCCGGGTCGTCCTCGATCCACACCGGGGCGGGCACCGGGGCCGGCGTGTGCTCGGCGACGAGCGCCATCACCCGGTGCTGGAGGCCGAGGTCGTAGCTCGGGAAGACGGGCACGTCGTCGGCCTCGGGCTCGATGCGGGCCACGAAGGCCTGCTCCACCAGCTCGCCGTCGTCGTGCCAGCGGGCGTCGAAGAGGATCGTGTCGGAGGACATGCCGTTGCCGTCGGGCTTCGCCACCGCGGTGATGGCCGGATCGGTGCCGGGGAGCTGCTCGCGCAGCCAGCCCTCCAACGTGGCCGCCAGGCGCTCGGGGTCCCGCCGGCTGCTCTGCAGGTTGGTGGGGCTGTCGGTCACGGCGCCTCTCCTCCGGTGCGGATGGTCCGAGAACAGGTTCTAGCCCGCGCCGGTCGGGCGCGCTCGGAGGAGCGGCCGGGGCGGGGTCGGCGGATGGGCCCGGTTAGCATCTCCGGTTCGTGAAGCCACGTTCGCCCCTGCTCCGTCGCGCCGGCATCGCCGGGGCCGCGCTCCTCGTCCTCGCCCTCCTCGGTCTCGCCGTCTACGGCGTCGTTACCGGCGACGGCGAGGGGCCCGTGGGCGCCTCGCCCGCCGCCCGGGTCGGGGACCGGGTCATCTCGGCCGACGACCTGGAGCAGCACCGCAAGCTCCTGCATGAGCTGTACCAGGCGATGGAGAAGGACCCCTCGTCGGGGATCCCGGCCGGCGCCGTAGCCGACCTCTTCGTCGGGCGCACCGAGCGGGCCGTGCCGATGGGTGGGGTCGGTGAGGCGCTCACCCAGCTCGTCACCGTCGAGGCGTATCGCCAGGTCGCCGACGCGTTCGGCATCGAGGTCACCGCCGAGGACCGCGACCAGGCCCGGAGCCAGGTCGAGCAGTCGGCCGTCGCCGCGTCGGCGCCGACGGCGTACGTGGACTTCCTGGTCGGGCACCTGTCCCGGCAGGTCGCGCTCCAGCGCGTCGAGGTGCCCGAGGCAGACGTGCGCGCGGCCTACGACGAGCAGAAGGCCGACTACACCCAGGTGTGCGTGCAGATCGTCGGCGTGGACGACGCCGCGGCGGCCGGGGCCGTGACCGACCGGCTGGAGGGCGGCGAGCCCTTCGACGCGGTGTTCGCCGATGCCAACACCAACGAGGAGGTGGCGTCGATCAACGGCGAGTACCCCTGCGGGGCGCGGGCCGACCTCGCCGCCCGCTTCGGCGACGCGGTCTACGAGGCCGAGGCCGGCGACGTGCTCCCCGCCGTCCAGGCCGGCGAGTCGTTCTGGGTCGTCCCCCAGGTGCGCCAGGTCGCCGAGCCCCGCTACGAGGACATCGAGGCCGAGCTGCGCCGGCAGCTCAACCAGCCCATCGTGGCGGAGCGCCTGGCCGCGGTGTTCGACACGACCCGGGTGAACCCCCGCTTCGGCACCTGGGACGACGAGCAGTGGGCCGTCGTCCCGCCGGCCGCGCCCGCCGAGCCGTCGTCCGCTACCACCACGACCGACCCCGCCGTCTCGACCGACCCCGCCGGCTCGGCCGTCGGGTCCTGAGCCGGTGGCCCGGGTCGTCGTCGTCGGGCTCGGCCCGGGCGATCCGGGGCTCGTGACCGCGGCCGCCCTGGCCGCGATCGAGCGCATCCCGCACCGCCACCTGCGCACCGCGGTCCACCCGTCCGCGCACCTCGTGCCCGACGCCGTCACCTACGACCACCGCTACGCCGCGGCCGACACCTTCGAGGAGGTGTACCGGGGCATCGTGGAGGACCTGGCCGCGGCGGCCCGCCGCGACGGGGAGGTCCTCTACGCGGTGCCCGGCTCGCCCCGGGTCCTGGAGCGCACCGTCGACCTCCTCGTGGCGGAGGCCGACCGGCTCGGCGTGGAGGTCGAGGTGGTGCCGGCCATGTCGTTCGTGGACCTCGCCTGGGTGCGCCTCGGCGTCGACCCGTTCGAGGACGGCGTCCGCCTGGTGGACGGCCACCGCTTCGGCACCGCCGCGGCCGGCGAGCGCGGCCCGCTCCTCGTCGCCCACTGCCACAACCGGCGGGTGCTCTCCGACGTGAAGCTCGCGGTGGACGACCCGCCCGCCGCCCGGGTGACCGTGCTCCAGCGCCTCGGCCTCCCCGACGAGCACGTGGTGGAGGTGGACTGGGCCGACCTGGACCGCGCCGTGGAGCCCGACCACCTCACCTCGATCTTCATCCCCGAGACCGGCGCCACCGTCGGCGGCGAGGTCACCGCCTTCGTGGAGCTGGTCGCCACGCTCCGCGCCGAGTGCCCGTGGGACGCCGAGCAGACCCACGCGACCCTCGCCCGCCACCTGGTGGAGGAGACCTACGAGGTGCTCGACGCGCTGGAGGCCGTGGGCGACGGCGGCGCGGCCGCCGACCTCGACGCCTACGCCGACCTGGAGGAGGAGCTGGGCGACCTGCTTTTCCAGATCGTCTTCCACTGCACCCTCGCCACCGAGGCCGGCGCGTTCGGCCTGGCGGAGGTGACCCGCGGCATCGCCGCCAAGCTCCGCCACCGCCACCCGCACGTCTTCCCCCGAGACGGCGTGCTCGGCGACGCGAGCGTGGCCGGGGCCGACGACGTGGCCGCCAACTGGGAGGCCATCAAGAAGGACGAGAAGGGCCGGACGTCGGTGTTCGAGGGCATCCCCCGGCACCTGCCGGCCCTCGCCTACGCCGCCAAGGTGCAGCAGAAGGCGGCCGGCCTCGGCGTGGCGGTCGACCCCTCGACGGTGCCGGTCGACCTGCCCGGCCCGACCGGCGGGTCGGACGGGCAGGGTGGGCCGGATGAGGCGGCTGAACCGGACGAGGCGGCCCTCGGGCGGCTGCTGCTGGGGGCGGTCGCGCTGGCCCGCCGGGCCGACCTCGACCCCGAGGCCGCGCTCCGCCGGGCCGCGGACGCGCTGGCGGCCCGGGCCCGCGCCGTCGAGGCCGGCGCGGTGGGCTGACCGGGCTGGTCAGCGGGCCCGCGAGGGCCGGGACGGGTTGGGCGCCGCGCCCGGTCGCTGCCTACGTTGGGCGGGCGGGGTGCCGCTCGCCACCAGCCGACCCGCGGTACCATCCCACACGAGCCACAGGAGCATCACCGGACCCATGAGCATCATCGAGCACATCGTCGGTCGCGAGATCCTCGACAGCCGCGGCAACCCCACCGTCGAGGTCGACGTCGTGCTCGACTCGGGCGCCGTCGGCCGGGCCGCGGTCCCCTCCGGTGCCTCCACCGGCCAGTTCGAGGCCGTCGAGCTGCGCGACGGCGGGCCCCGCTTCGCCGGCAAGGGCGTCTCGGTCGCCGTCGCCAACGTCAACGGCGAGATCCGCGAGGAGCTGGTCGGCGCCGACGCGCTCGACCAGCGGGGCGTCGACGCCCGCCTGCTCGACCTCGACGGCACCCCCAACAAGGGCCGCCTCGGCGCCAACGCCATCCTCGGCGTCTCGCTCGCCGCCGCCAAGGCCGCGGCCGCCGAGCTGGAGATCCCGCTCTACCGCCACGTCGGCGGCGCCAACGCCCACGTCCTGCCCGTTCCCATGATGAACGTGCTCAACGGCGGCGCCCACGCCGACAACAACGTGGACTTCCAGGAGTTCATGGTCATGCCGGTGGGCGCGGCCAGCTTCTCCGAGGCGCTGCGCTGGGGCACCGAGACCTACCACGCCCTCAAGGCGATCCTGCACGACAAGGGCCTCTCCACCGCGGTGGGCGACGAGGGCGGCTTCGCCCCCGACCTCGCCAACAACGCCGAGCCCGTGGAGCTGCTCATCCGGGCCATCGAGGCCGCCGGCTTCACCCCCGGCGACGACATCGCCATCGCCCTCGACCCCGCCACCAGCGAGGTGCACCGCGACGGGCTCTACGTGCTGGAGGGCGAGGGCCGCTCCCTCACCGCCGAACAGCTCGCCGAGTACTGGGCCGACCTGTGCGGGCGCTTCCCGATCGTCTCCATCGAGGACGGCATGGCCGAGGAGGACTGGGACGGCTGGGCCGCGCTCACCGCCGCGGTCGGCGACCGGGTGCAGCTCGTGGGCGACGACCTGTTCGTCACCAACTCCGAGCGCCTCGCCCGGGGCATCGACGCCGGCGTCGCCAACTCCATCCTGGTCAAGGTCAACCAGATCGGCTCGCTCACCGAGACGCTCGACGCCGTGGCCCTCGCCACCCGCTCCGGCTACACCGCCGTCATGTCGCACCGCTCCGGCGAGACCGAGGACGCCACCATCGCGGACCTCGCCGTCGCCACGAACTGCGGCCAGATCAAGACCGGCGCGCCCGCCCGCAGCGACCGCGTCGCCAAGTACAACCAGCTCCTCCGCATCGAGGAGCAGCTCGGGGACTCGGCCGCGTTCCGGGGCATCGACGCGCTCGCCAGGGGGAGCCGGTCCTGATGGACGAGTCCCGCCGGCCGCCCCGCCCCACGCCCGGTGACGGGCGCGGCGCGTCGCGCAGCCGGCGGGGGAGCGGCGCCGCCGACGGTCGCCGCCCGGCCCGTCCCGCCGGCCCGTCCCGACCGGGCCGCGCCGACCGGTCCGACCGACCCGGCCGTCCCGACCGGGCCGCCCGCCGGCGCCTGCTCCGGGTGGTGCCCGACGAGGCCGCCGGGCCCGACACCCGCCCGATCGGGGCGGCCGAGGCCCCCTCGCCCCCGACCGGTGGGGGTCGCGCCGCCCGGCCGGCCCGCCCGGCCGGCCCGGCTCGCCCCGGCCGCCCCCGCGGGGTCGACCGCCGGGCCCTGCTCGCGGATGCCACCCAGCCGCTCGACGCGGTCGACGTCCCCGCCGAGCGCACCTCGGTGGAGGACCAGCCCGTCCGCATCCTCGCCGCGGTCCCCGACCCCGATCCGGCCCCCGACACGGCCTCCCGCGCCGAGCGGTCGGCCACCTCGGCCCGTCGCCGCCCCCGGCGTGGCGGGGGGCGCCCCCCCCCGCCCCGCCCCCCCCCCGGGGGGGGGGGGGGCGCCCCGCCCGGGGGGCCCCGCCGCAAGGAGCGCCGGGCCCGGGCCCGCGAGGCCGTCCGGCTCGCCAAGGCCGGCGGCGAGTACCGCAGCGACCGGCGCGTCGTCATCGGCGTCGCCTGCGTCGCGGTCCTCAGCATGGTGGCCCTGCTCATCGTCGCCCAGCCGATGCGCCTCTGGCAGCAGCAGCGGCGCGACATCGCCGAGGCGCAGGAGAGCGTGGACGAGATCCGGGCCCAGCGCCGCCGGGTGCAGGAGCAGACCGAGCGCATGAACACCGACGCGGCCGTGCGCGAGCACGCCCGCTCCCTGTTCGAGATGAGCGACGAGGGCAAGCCGATCGCGTTCATCCCGCCGACCGCCGCGGTCGACCTCGGGCTCCCCGAGACCTGGCCCTTCACGGGCATCGAGCGCGAGCTCGGCGCCGGCTGACCCCGTCGTGGCCGATCCGCTGCCCGCCGTGCGCCGGGTGGACGACGACCCCACCGCCGCGGACCTCGCCGCGGTCACCGAGCTGCTCGGCCGGCGCCCCGGCGGGCGCTTCCGCATCGTCGTGCGCCACGTCCACGACGACAGCCCGGTCGTGATCCGCAACGAGCCCCTGCTGGAGGACGGCCGGCCGATGCCCACCCGCTACTGGCTGCTCGGCGAGCCCGAGCGCACCCTCGTCAGCCGCCTGGAGAGCCGCGGCGGCGTCCACCGGGTGGAGGACGAGATCGGCCTCGACGTGATCGCCGTGGCCCACGACGCCTACGCCGCCGAGCGCGACGCCGCCCTGCCCCCGGGCTGGACCGGGCCCCGCCCCAGCGCCGGGGTGGGCGGCACCCGCAAGGGCGTCAAGTGCCTCCACGCCCACTACGGCTGGTGGCTGGCCGGTGGCGACGACCCCGTCGGCGCCTGGGTGGCCGAGCGCCTCGCCGCCGGCGACGGCGACCGGGACCGCCCCGCCGGCGCCGGCTGACCGGGGACCGCCGGACCCGGCTGGCCCACACGGCGACCGGGACCGCCCGACCGGCTGGCCGGACGGCGGACCGGCTGGCCGGGGCCCGGGCCCGGGTGTGAGGATGCGGGCATGTCCGACCGCGCGGCGTCCATCGACCTCGGCACCAACTCGACCCGGCTGCTCGTGGTCGAGGCGAGCCCCGGCGGCGCCCCCGCCACCCTCGACCGGCAGATGCGCATCACCCGGCTGGGCCAGGACGTGGACCGGACCCGGCGGCTCGCCGACGGCGCGGTCGACCGCACGCTCGCCGTGCTCCGGGCCTACCGCGAGGCGATGGACGATCTCGGCGTGCCCGCCGGCCGGGTGCGGGTGGCCGCCACCTCGGCGAGCCGCGACGCCGCCAACCGCGACGCCTTCTTCGACGCGGTCACCGATGTGGTCGGCGCCCGCCCCGAGCTGCTGAGCGGCGAGGAGGAGGCCGAGCTGTCCTTCCTCGGCGCGACCGCGGACCTCGACCCCGGCGACGGGCCGTTCCTCGTCTTCGACCTCGGCGGCGGCTCCACCGAGTTCGTCCTCGGCAGCAGCGGTCCCGAGGGCGCCATCGTGGGCGCCGTGTCCCTCGACGTGGGCTGCGTCCGCCTCACCGAGCGGTTCATCACCGCGGACCCGCCGCCGCCCGAGGACCTGAGCGCCGCCATCAGCTACACCGACTCGTGGCTCGACGACGTGGTGCGGGAGCTGCCCGACTGGACCACCGCCCGGCAGGTGATCGGCCTGGCCGGCACGGTGTCGACCGTCGCGGCCGTCGAGCTGGGCCTGGCCGACTACGACCGCGACGCCATCCACGGCTTCACCCTCACCCGCGAGGCCGCGGAGGACGTGTTCCGGACCCTCGCCACCGAGGCCCGGGCCGACCGCATCCACAACCCCGGCCTGGAGGAGGCGCGGGCGGACGTGATCGTCGGGGGCTGCTGCGCGCTCGTCGCCATCCTGCGCCGCCTCGGCCTGGCGGAGATCCGCGTCAGCGAGGCCGACATCCTCGACGGCCTCGCCCGCTCGCTCCTCGCCACCAGCCGCTGAGGCCGCGCCGGTCGCCGTCCCGCGACGTGCGTGGCGGCGGCCGCTCCGGCGACGGCGTCCGGGTGGTGACGCCGGGCATACGATGCCAGCGATGAGCACGCCGTACTGGGAACCGGATCCGCAGACCGTCGCCGAGACCAACGTGGGGCGCTTCATGGCGGCCCACGGCATCGCCGACTTCGACGACCTCCTCGCCCGCTCGGTCGAGGACCCCGCCTGGTTCTGGGGCGCGACGGCGGCGTTCCTCGGCATCCCGTTCTCCACCCCCTACACGGAGGTGGTCGACCTGCGCGACGGCGTCCCCTGGGCCCGCTGGTTCACCGGCGGGCGCACCAACCTGGCCGCGGCCTGCGTCGACCGGTGGGCGGCGTCGACCCCCGACGCCGAGGCCGTCATCTGGGAGGGCGAGGACGGCGAGGTCCGCACCCTCACCTACGCCGAGCTGGCCCGCCACGTCGACGGCCTCGCCCGGCTCCTCCTCGACCGGGGCATCGGCGCCGGCGACGCCGTCGGCATCTTCCTGCCGATGCTCCCCGAGACGGTCGTGGCCGCGATGGCCGTCGCCAAGATCGGCGCGGTCTTCCTGCCCGTCTTCTCCGGCTACGGCGCGGACGCCATCGCGGTGCGCCTGGAGGACGCGGACGCCCGGGCGCTGCTGTGCGCCGACGGCTTCTACCGCCGGGCCAAGCCGGTGCCCATGCTGGCCACCGCCCGCGAGGCCGCGGCCCGGGTGCCGAGCGTGGAGACGCTGGTGGTCGTCCCCCGCCTCGGCGACGACCTGGCCGACGACAGCTCGACCGGCGAGGGCTCGACCGGCGAGGGCGCGGCCGAGCTGGCCTGGCCGGCGCCGCTCGGGCCCGACGAGGCGCCGGTGGAGACCGTCGCCGTCGACAGCGAGCACCCCCTGTTCATCGCCTACACCTCGGGCACCACCGGCAAGCCGAAGGGCTCGGTGCACGTCCACGCCGGCTTCACCGTCAAGATCGCCGAGGAGGTGGCGTTCCAGTTCGACTGCCGCCCCGGCGACCGGTTGTTCTGGTTCGCCGACTTCGGCTGGATCATGGGCCCGTGGGAGATCGTCGGCACGCTCGCCAACGGCGCCACCGTCTGCCTCTACGAGGGGGCGCCCGACTTCCCCGACGTCGACCGGCTCTGGGCCTACCTCGAACGCCACCGGGTCACGATCCTCGGCATCAGCCCCACGCTCATCCGCTCGCTCATCGCCCACGGCGACGAACCGGTGCAGGCCCACGACCTGTCGTCCCTGCGCATCCTCGGCTCCACCGGCGAGCCCTGGAACGAGGGGCCCTACCGCTGGTTCGCGGAGGTGGTCGGCGGCGGCCGGTGCCCGATCATCAACATCTCCGGCGGCACCGAGGTGGGCGCCTGCTTCCTGTCGCCGCACCCGGTGCAGCCCCTGGAGGTCATGACCCTGGGCGGCCCGGCGCTCGGCATGGCGGTCGACGTGTTCGACGACGACGGCCGACCGGTGCGGGGCGAGGTCGGGGAGCTGGTGTGCACCAAGCCCTGGCCCGGCATGACCCGCGGGCTCTGGAAGGCGCCCGAGCGCTACCTCGAGGCGTACTGGGACCGCTGGCCCGACGTCTGGGTGCACGGCGACTGGGCCATCGTGGAGGACGGCCAGTGGTTCCTCCGCGGCCGCAGCGACGACACGATCAAGGTCGCCGGCAAGCGCCTCGGGCCCGCCGAGGTGGAGTCCGCCCTCGTGAGCCACCCCGCGGTGGTCGAGGCCGCGGCGGTCGGCGTGCCCCACGAGGTGAAGGGCCAGGCCCTCTGGTGCTACGTGGTCCTCGCCCCCGAGGCCGCCGAGTCCGAGGCGCTGCGGGCCGAGCTGGTGGAGGTGGTCACCGACGCGCTCGGCAAGTCGTTCCGACCCAGCCGGGTGAGCTTCGTGGACGCCCTCCCCAAGACCCGGTCCTCGAAGGTCGTGCGGCGGGCCATCCGCGCCACCGCGATCGGGGCCGACCCGGGGGACCTGTCGTCGCTGGAGGACCCGGCGGCGCTCACCGCGGTGGCGGAGGCCCGCTGAGGTGTGGCGAGAGCGGTCCCCGTCGCCGGCAGAGCACGGGCCCGTCCTCGCCGGACGCCGAGTGGTGCTGCGCCCGCTGGTGCTCGCCGACTTCCCCGCCTGGCGGGAGGTGCGGGGCCGCTGCGCCGGCTGGCTGACCCGCTGGGAGCCCCGCCGGGCCGCCAACCAGCCCGACCCGACCCGCGACCGCGACGCCTTCGCCGTGCGGTGCAGCGCCCGCCAGCGCGAGCGCCAGCTCGGGGTCGGCTTCGGGTTCGGGATCTTCCTGGACGGAGCGCTGCGGGGCGAGATCAACATCTCCTCGATCCAGCGGGGCGCGTTCCAGAGCGCGTACGTCGGCTACTGGGTCGACCAGGCGGTGGCGGGGCGGGGGCTGATGCCCGAGGCGGTCGTGGTGTGCTGCCGGTTCGCGTTCGAGGAGCTGCACCTGCACCGCCTCCAGATCTCGATCGTGCCCCGCAACGCCGCCAGCCGCCGGGTGCCGGAGAAGCTCGGCTTCCGAGACGAGGGCGTGGCCGAGCGCTACCTGGAGATCGACGGCGTGTGGGAGGACCACGTCCGCTACGCCATCACCGCCGAGGAGTGGCAGGCCCGCCGGGACGAGCTGATCTCCACCTGGCTCGCCACCCCACTCGGTTGACCCCACCCGCTTCGGCCGCCGCCTCCCATCCGAACGTGGCACGGTTCTGCCGCACGGGTGCGGCGTTCTCGTGCCACGTTCGACCGTGACCCCCGAACTTGCGACGGTGACCCCCGAACGTGGCACGGATGTGCCGCATCGGTGCGGCGTTCTCGTGCCACGTTCGGATGGGCAACGGTGGGTCAGGGGGCCTGGTGGATGGTGACGACGTGGTCGATGGGGGTGTTGACGGACCGGGCGATGAAGCAGAGGTCGCCGACGCGCTCGTGCAGCTCCTCGGCCAGGTGCGGGTCGCTGCCGGCGGTGACGGTGACGGTCGGGTGCAGGGTGACCCGGTCGAACCGCCCGGCGCCGCTCGCCTCCTCGGTCATGACGGCGGTGGGGTGGTCCTCGTACGCGGTGACGACCACGCCCGCCTGCGCGGCGAGGCCCAGGTACCAGAGCATGTGGCACTGCGAGATGGACGCCAGGTAGAGCTGCTCGGGGTTCCACCGGCTCGGGTCGCCCCGGAACGCCGGGTCGGCGGAGGCGGCGATGGGCGCCGGCCCGTCGGCGGTGACCTCGTGGTCCCGGGCGTAGGACCGGACGGTGCGGGTGCCCTCGCCGGTGTTGCCGGTCCAGGTGACGTCGATCGCGTAGCGGTGGGTGGTGGTCATCGTCGGCTCCCTTCGTCGGGCCACGGGCGCTCGGCCCCGAGCAGTGTGGCCGACCGGGGCGGGCGGGTACGGTCGGGCGGTGGTCGACCCGGAGGTTCGTGCGGCGTACGGGGAGCGGGCCGACGAGTACGTGGCGCTGTTCGGGTCGATCGAGGCGACCGACGCCGCCGACCGGGCGCTCGTGCGGGCCTGGGCGCGCGAGCAGGACGGGCCGGTGCTCGACCTCGGCTGCGGGCCCGGGCAGTGGACGGCGTTCCTCGCCGCCGAGGGGCTGGCGGTCACCGGGATCGACCCCGTCGACGCGCTCCTCGACCACGCCCGGCGCGCCCACCCCGACCTCGCCTTCGAGTCGGGCAGCGCCCAGGCGATCGACCGGGCCGACGGCGCCGTCGGCGGCGTGCTCGCCTGGTACTCGCTGATCCACAGCACGCCGGAGCAGGTGGCGGTCGCCCTGGCCGAGCTGGCCCGGGTGATCCGGCCCGGCGGCGGCCTGCTGCTCGGCCACGTCGTGGGGCCCGAGACGGCGGTGTTCGACCACGCCGTCGCCCGGGCCTGGCACTGGCCGCCCGGGGAGCTGGCGGCGCTGGTCGCCTCCGCCGGCTTCGCGGTGACCGCACAGGGCAGCCGGGTGCTCTCGCCGACGCGGGTCCACGGCGACCTGCGCGCCGTGCGCCTCGGCTGAGGGGCGGTCGGCCCCGGGGTCGGGCGGTGGTCAGTCTTCGAGGACGAGGGGGAGGCCGAAGGCGGCGAAGTCGGCCCCGATGAAGTTGTGGTGGCCGACGATGCGGCCGCCGGCCACCTCGATGACCTGGATGGCGAACGGCTCCCAGCGGCCCTCGGCCACCCGGTGGTAGTTGCCGAAGCCCGGGCCGCCGTTGACCTCGATCGGCAGCAGGCGGCCGTGGCGGCACTCGGCGCCCTGGTTGAGGAACCAGTGGACGATGTCGTCGGGGCCCTCCAGCCACACGTCCCACGGCGGCATGGACAGCACGGCGTCGTCGCGCAGGACCGCCACCAGCTCGTCCATGTCGTAGCGCTCGAAGGCGGCCACGTAGCGCTCCAGCAGCTCGGTGTCGGCCTCGGCGGCGGCGGGGGAGCGGTCGGCGCTCGTGACGTCGGACGCGGCGAGCGTGGCCCGGGCCCGCTGGAGCGCCGAGTTCACCGACGCCACGCTCGTCTCCAGCAGCTCGGCGGTGTCGGCCGCGGACCAGCGCAGCACCTCGCAGAGGATGAGCGCGGCGCGCTGGCGGGGCGGCAGGAGCTGGAGCGCGGCGACGAACGCCAGGCGGATGGACTCGCGGGCCTCGGCGACCACCGCCGGGTCGCCGTCGAGGTCGATCACCCGCTCGTCGAGCACCGGCTGCACGAAGTGGTGCTCCCCGAGCTGGTCGCCGAGCACCACCTCGGGCGCGTGGCGCGACGGGCCCAGCTCCATCGGGCGGGCCCGCCGCTGGGGGCTGCGGACCATGTCGACGCACACGTTGTGGGCGATCGAGTAGAGCCACGACCGCAGCGAGGACCGGCCCTCGAACCGGTCGAGGTTCCGCCACGCCTTCACGGCCGTCTCCTGCACGGCGTCCTCCGCCTCGGCCCCCGAGCCGAGCATCCGGTAGCAGTAGCCGGTCAGCTCCCGACGGTGGAGGCCGATGGCGGCTTCGAGGTCGCCGGCGGCGATCGTCGCGGTCATGGCCCACAAGCTACGCCGCCCTCCCGACAGGTTCGGGGTGCACCCGCCCCCGGGGTTCCCGGGAACCTCCTCGGCGGCTCCCAGGAAGCTCTGAGGCGGGGTCCCCACGATGGCGTCATGGTTGATCCCGAGCACCGCGGCACGCCCGAACCGATCGACGGCGGCCACGCCGCCCCGGCCGAGGGCGCCCCGACCACCCCGTGGCCCGTCCCGCCCGGCGGGGCGGGCACGACCCCGGCGCCACCACCGCCCGGACCCGGCGAGCCGCCCGGCCCCGCCGACACCTCGCCGGGTGGCGTCCCCGCCGGCACCGCGGGCGAACCGCTCCCACCCGGCGAGGGGTCGTCCCCGTCCACGCCCGGGTGGAAGGCGTGGGTGGCGGCCGGTGTGGTGGCCGCGGTCCTCGCCGTCGGCGGCGGCTACGCCCTCGGCCGCTCCGGCGGCGGCGCGTCGGCCACCACCACGAGCACGACCGCGGCGGCCTCCGGGAGCGGGAGCACCCGCGGGGACGGCGACGCCGAGGCCGGCGGCCGCTTCCCGGGCGGCGGGCCGGGCACCCGGGGGACCGTCGAGTCCGTCGACGGCGCCACGCTCACCGTCGCCACCGACGACGGCACCGTGACCGTGCACACCGACGACGACACCACCGTCACCCGGACCGAGGAGGCCACGGCGGACGACGTGGCCGTGGGCGACGGGGTGCTGGTGCTGGGCACCGGCGACGACGACGCCGTCACCGCCACCTCCGTGGTGCTGGGCGACGACGGCTCGATCACCGCCACCGCCATCCGCTCGGGCGTGCTCGGCGCCGGCCTCGGCCCCGGTGCGGGTGGCCCGCCCGCCGGCGGACCCGGGGGGATGCCCGGCGGCGGCGCCCCGACCGGTGACGGCGCCCCGGCCGCGGGCGGCTCGACCGGCAGCGGGACGGGGAGCACGGGGTCGTGAGCCGCCTCCGCTCGCTCGCCCGCAAGCCGTGGGTGGTGATGCCGCTCGTCGCGCTGCTGGCCCTCGGCGGGTGGCTGGCCCTCCGCCCGTCCGACCGGGCCGAGGGCGACGGCACGACCGCGGCCGTCGACGCCGACGCCGAGCTGCTGCTGACGGCGACGGTCGGGGACCTCGCCCGCACCGTGACCGGCGAGGGCACCGTGGCCGCGGCGCAGACCGACGACCTGGCCTTCGCCGTGTCCGGGACCGTCACCGCGGTGAACGTGGAGGCCGGCGACGAGGTGACGGCCGGCCAGGTCCTCGCCACCGTCGACTCGGCCGAGCTGGCCGCGGCCGTCGCCGACGCGGAGGCCGCGCTCGCGGACGCCGAGGCGACCCTGGCCGACGACACGGCGTCGGGAGCCACCGACGCCCGGATCGAGGCCGACACCACCGCGGTCACCACCGCCACCGACCGGCTGGCGGCCGCCCGGGAGGCGCTGGACGGCGCCGCGCTCGTCGCCTCCTTCGACGGCACCGTGACCTCGGTCGACCTCACCGTCGGGCAGCAGCTCGGCGACGGCGGCACCGGCGCCACCAGCCCGACCGGCACCGCCAGCGGCTCCGGTCGCTCCGCGAGCACCCTCGACGCCCCGGCGGCGAACGCCTCCCCGGGCGGCGCGGGCGCCGGCAGCGGAGCGGGCACCGGCACCACGGGATCGGGCTCGACCACCACGCAGATCCAGGTGATCTCGACCGACACCTACGCGGTCCAGCTCTCGCTGGACGCCACCGAGATCGCCCAGGTCGAGGTCGGCCAGACGGCCACGATCACCCTCGGCACGAGCACGAGCAGCGGCTTCGGGGGTCTCGGTGGCGGTGGGTTCGACGCCGGTCGGCTGCCCACGGCCGGCGCCTTCCCGGCCGGCGGCACCCCGAGCGGCGGCACCCCGGCTGGCGGCGCCGACGGCGGTGACGCCCCGAGCGGGGCCGGCGCGATGCCCGGTGGCGGCAACGCCGGGGACGATGGCGTCACCGGCCTCGTCGCCGAGGTGGGCCAGGTGGCCGACGCCAGCTCCGGGGTGGTGTCGTACCCGGTGACGGTGGTCTTCGGGGACGACACCGGCACCTTCGCCGCCGGGGTCACCGCCGCGGTGGCGATCGCCTACGAGCAGGTGGCCGATGCCGTCCAGGTACCGGCGCTCGCGGTCACCACCGCGGCCGACGGCACCACCACCGTCACCGTCCGGGACGACGACGGCGACCGCACCGTGGACGTCACCACCGGCATCACCTCGGGGACGCTGGTGCAGATCACCGACGGCCTCGACGGCGACGAGCAGCTCGTCGTCCGCCGCCCCACCCGCACCACCACCGACGACGCGGACGACGCCGATGCCGAGGCGGGCGCCGGGGGATCCGGTGGCGGGATGCCGGGCGGCCTGCCCGGTGGCGGGCTGCCCGGCGGTGGGATGCCACCCGGGGGCCTGGCCCCGCCGAACGTCGGAGGCGGCGGATGAGCGCGCCCACGATCGACCCGACCACGACCACGACCCGGACCACCGAGACGACGGTCGGCACCGGCGGCCGCCCGGTGATCGAGCTGGACGGGCTGACCAAGACCTACGACCTCGGCAGCGTGTCGGTGCGCGCCCTCGACGGCGTGACGCTGCGCATCGGCGAGGGCGACCTGGTGGCGATCACCGGCCCGTCCGGCTCCGGCAAGTCCACCCTCATGCACCTGCTCGGGTGCCTCGACGTGCCCACCGCCGGCTCATACCGGCTCGCCGGCCACGACGTCGCCCCCCTCGACCCCGACGCGCTCGCCGCGGTCCGCAACCGCCACATCGGCTTCGTCTTCCAGCAGTTCCACCTGCTCGCCACCCTGACCGCGTGGCGCAACGTCGAGCTGCCGCTGCTTTACGCCGGCGTCGAGCGGGGCGAGCGCCGGGAGCGGGCGCTCGTGGCGCTCGACCGGGTGGGCCTCGCCGACCGGGCGGGCCACCGCCCCGGCGAGCTGTCGGGCGGCCAGCAGCAGCGGGTCGCCGTGGCCCGGGCGCTCGTCACCGAGCCCGAGCTGATCCTCGCCGACGAGCCCACCGGCAACCTCGACTCGGCCTCGACCGCCGAGGTGCTCGGGCTCCTGGAGGACCTGCACGCCGGCGGTCGCACGATCGTGCTCATCACCCACGAGCCCGACGTGGCCGCCCGGGCCGAGCGCACGGTGGTCATCCGCGACGGCCGGGTCCACCACGACAGCGGCGCAGCCGCCGGCGCGGGCCCCGGCCCGACCGCCGACCGGGGGGTGGTGCGGCCATGAGGCCCCGCGACCTCGCCCGCACCGCGCTCGACGCGGTCCGGGCCCACCGGCTGCGCTCCGCGCTCACCGTGGTCGGCATCCTCATCGGGATCGCCGCGGTGACCCTCAGCGTCGGCCTCGGCGCCGGCGCCCGGGCCGACGTCCGGGATCGGATCGATGAGCTGGGCACCAACCTGCTCGTCGTCTCGCCCGGCTCCAGCGCCGACAGCACCGGCATCCGGGGCGGCTTCGGCTCCGCGTCGACGCTGACCGCCCAGGACGCCGAGGCGCTGACCGACCCCGCCGTCGCCCCCGACGTGGCCGCGGTGGCCGCCACCTCGACCTCGACGGTGTCGCTCACCGCCGGCGACGAGAACTGGACCACCACCCTCACCGCCACCTCGCCGTCCTGGCAGGAGGTCCGGTCGCGGACCGTCGCCAGCGGCCGCTTCCTCACCGGCGAGGACGAGGCGGCGACCGCGGCGGTCGTGGTGCTCGGCCCCGACACCGCCGCCGAGCTGTTCCCCGACGGCAACCCCGTGGGCGGGACCGTCACCCTCGACGGCACCCGCCTGGAGGTGGTCGGGGTGCTGGAGGCCCTGTCGTCCTCGGAGAACGCGGCCAACGACGACGTGGCCCTCGTGCCCCGCTCCACCTACGCGCAGCGCCTCGTGGGCGGCACCACCCGCGACGCCGTCAGCGCCATCTACGTGAAGGCGACCGGCAAGGACACGCTGTCGGCCGCCTACCAGGAGACCGATGCGCTGCTCCGCAACCTCCACGGCAGCACCGGCGCCGACGACGTGGACTTCTCCATCGCCACCCAGGAGAGCCTGCTCGGCGCAGCCTCGTCGGTCGACCGCACCCTCTCGGTGATGGTCGGCGGCATCGCCGCCATCGCCCTGCTCGTCGGCGGCATCGGCGTGATGAACATCATGCTGGTGTCGGTGACCGAGCGGATCCGCGAGATCGGGCTCCGCAAGGCCCTCGGTGCCCGCCCGTCGGCCATCCGCCGGCAGTTCCTGGCCGAGGCCGCGATCCTCGGCCTCGTGGGCGGCGTGGCCGGGGTGGCCGTGGGCCTCGCCGGCGCCGCCGCCGTCTCCCGGGTGGCCGACGCCCGGGTGATCCCGACCGCCACCGCCTCGCTCGCCGCGATCGCGGTGGCCGTGGGCGTCGCGCTCGTCTTCGGGGTGTACCCCGCGTCGCGCGCCGCCCGCCTCGCCCCCATCGACGCCCTCCGGAACGAGTGACATGGACACCCCACCCACCGCTGCCACCCCGCTGTTCGACGCGCCGCTCGCCCGGCCCCGCCGGCGACGCCGAGGCGTGGTCGCCGCCCTCGCCGCCGTCGCGCTGCTGGCCGCCGGCGCCACCGCGGTCGCCGCCCGCGGCGACGACGACCCGGGCCTGCGAACCGCCACCACCGCGGTCCGCTCGGTCGACCAGGTGCTCCACGGCGTCGCCACCGTGGAGGCCGTGTCCCAGGCCCGGGTCGCCTTCCCGGTGGCGGGCACCGTCGCCACCGTCGACGTGGCCGTGGGCGACCAGGTGGCGGTCGGCCGTCGCCTCGCCACCCTGGACGAGGCGGCCCTCGTGACCACCCTCCACGAGCGCGAGGCCACCCTCGCCGAGGCCCGCCTCACCCTGGAACGGGCGCTGGCCGGCGAGCCGGTGGACGACGCGCCGGGCGGGCCCGGCACGGACGCCGCCACCGGCACGGGCGCGGCCGGGACCGGCGCGACGGGGACCGGTGCGGCGACGCCCGCCTCGGCCCCGACGGGCTCGACCGGTGCCACCGCGGCCACGACGGTCCCGGCGGCGCGGCCCACGACCACGACCGGCGACGACACCGACCTGCGGGCCGCGCAGCGGGCGGTGGTCGACGCGCAGGCCGCGGCCTCCCGGGCGCTGCGCGACGCCCAGGCCGCCGTGGACGCCGCGCTCGCCGTCTGCGGCGACCTCACGAGCACGCCGACCTCCACCTCCACCCCGTCGACCACCACCACGGTGGCGGGCGCCACGACCACCACGACGACCGCCGACGCCGGGGCGGACGTGGCGCTGCCCGACGACGACGGGACCGCCACCTGCGCCGCCGCGCTGGGCGAGGGCCTCACCGCCCAGCAGGAGGCGGCCCGGCGCCAGGCCGAGGTGAGCACCGCCGCCGACGCGCTCACCGCCCTGCTCGCGGAACGGGCCGCCACCGCGGCCGGCACCGGCGGCACCGGCGGCACCGGCGGCGGCACCGCCTCGTCGTCGGCCGACCCGTCGGGCCGGGCCGGCTCGTCGGACCCCTCGTCCTCGACGCGGGCCGGCACCGGCTCGGCCGCCGCGACCACCACCGAGACCACCGCCGAGCGGCTCATCGCGCTCCAGAAGGCCGTCGACGCCGCCGAGGCCGAGGTCGCCGTCGCCTCGCAGGCCATCGAGCAGGCGAGCATCGTCAGCCCGATCGCCGGCACCGTGGTCGCCGTCGGCCTCGCGGTGGGCGACGACGTGACCGCCGCCGCCACCGACGCCGCGATCACCGTGGTGGGCGACGGCGGCTACGAGGTGACCACCACCGTCTCGGTGGGCGACCTCGGGGACCTGGCCGTCGGCCAGGCCGCGACCGTGCGCCCCGACGGCTCGGGCGACGCCCTGCGCGGCGAGGTCGTCGCCATCGGCCTGGCCGGCGAGGGCAGCGGATCGGCCACCAGCTACCCGGTGACCATCGGCCTGGACGAGCCCGACGCCGACCTCGGCAACGGCGCCACCGCATCGGTGGAGATCGTCACCGACGCGGTCACCGACGTGCTCGCCGTGCCCACCTCCGCGGTCACCGTCGACGGCGAGCGCGCCACCGTGCGCCGGGTGGGCGACGACGGCGAGGCGGCCGAGGTCACCGTCACCACCGGCGCGATCGGCGCCACCTGGACCGAGGTCACGAGCGGCCTCGACGCCGGCGACGAGGTGGTGCTGGCCGACCTGGGCGAGCCCCTGCCCAGCTCCGCCACCGAGGTGACGTCGAGCGGCTCGACCCGCACCTTCGGCGGAGGCGGCGGTGGCAGGGGCGGCGCGGGCTTCGGCGGCGGCCCGATGGTCGGCCCACCCGGCTGAGGGCGGGGACCGGTGCGGGTCAGGGCCAGGGCTTGTCGGCGTAGACCTCGCGCAGCTTGAACTTGAGCACCTTGTGCAGCGTCTCGTTGCGGGGGAAGCGGTCCACGACCTCCAACTGCTCCGGGATCTTCTGGCGCATGAGCTGCGCCGCCTCCAGCGTGGCGACCATCTCGGCGAAGGTCAGGTCGCCCTCGCCCTCGGCCCGCTCGACCACCGCGCACACCCGCTCGCCGCGCTCGGGGTCGGGGAGGCCGATCACCGCCACGTCGCCCACCTTCGGGTGGCCGTAGAGCACGTCCTCGATCTCCTTGGCGGAGATGTTCTCGCCCTTGCGGATGATGACGTCCTTCAGCCGGCCGGTGAGCACCACGTGGCCGTCGGGGCGGAGGTGGCCGAGGTCGCCGGTGCGGAACCAGCCGTCGCCGTCGAACGCCTCGGCGGTGGCGGCCTCGTCGGTGTAGCCCCGGAAGACCATCGGGCCCTTCAGGCGCACCTCGCCGTCCTCGCCGGGCGCCGCCACCGAGCCGTCGGCCGTCACGATCCGCATCTCCAGGCCGACCACCGGCTTGCCGACCGTGTTGGCGAGCTGCTCGTCGGTGTCGTGCGGCGAGCCCTCGCAGATCATGGGGCACTCGGTCATGCCGTAGCCGTGGCAGATGCGCACCCCCAGCTCCCGCTTGACCTCCTCGAACTGCTCGGGGGCCATCGGGGCGCCGCCGCCCGACATCTTCCGCAGGGTCGGGATGATCGGCGCGTCGGGCGCCTTGCGCTGCTCGGCCAGGTACATCGAGTAGAAGGCGGGGCCGCCGCCGACCATCGTCACGCCGTTGGCGGCGAGGACCGGCACCGCGGTGGCGGGCGCGAACGACTCGAACAGCACGGCGGGGAAGCCGGCGATGAGCATGGTGCCGAAGTAGTCCGGCCCGGCGATGTGGCTGAACGGGAACGCGATGGAGCCCACGTCGTCGGGGCTCATGTCGAGCGCCACCGCCAGCCCGTTCGCCCCGGTGATGAGCGTGCGGTCGGTGTGGCGGACGCCCTTCGGGTCCGAGGTGGTGCCGGAGGTGAAGTAGACCCAGCGGACCTCGTCGCCGTCCGTCGGCGCGGGGTGCGCCTGGTCGAGGCCGGTCGGGTCCGCGTCGGGCAGGTCGGCGAAGACGTCGATGACCTGCGGCGCGATGGCGGCGTCCGCGGTCAGCTCCGCCACCATCGCGGTGAAGTCGAAGCCGTTCCAGGTGCCGGGGACGAGCACGACCTCGGCCTCGGTGGCCCGGATGGCGAAGCCCACCTCCTTGTGCCGGTAGAAGTGCAGGACGGGGTTCTGCACCGCGCCGAGGCGGGCGAGGGCGAAGCTGGCGAGGATCGTCTCGAACCGGTTCGGCAGCTCCCAGGTGACCCGGGTGCCGGCTCGGACGCCGCGGGCCGCGAAGCCCGCCGCGGTCCGCTCGGCCCGGTCCCGGAACTCCCGGCAGGTGAGGCGGCGGCCGTCGGCGTCGATGAGCAGCGGGGCGTCGGGCGTGGCGGCGGCGCGGCGCTCCACCAGGTCCCACAGCGTGGTGGCGTCGGCGAGGGTGTCGGACATGGTCTCCCCTGGGGTCGTGGCCCGCGGACCGTTTCTGATGGCACGTCAGAAACTAGCGCCCGGCCGGGGCCGCCGGGTCCGGGCGCGCCACCGCCCCGGCACCCGATCGGCGGGATCGGGGTCCGGGGCGGTGGGGGCGGCATTGCGGCGCTCGGGCGCTCGGCGGCCGGGCCGGGCGAGGCCGTGCGGCCCGCTCGGGCTCAGCCCTGCTGGGGCTCGATCTCGCGCTTGAGGATCTTGCCGGTGGAGCCCTTCGGCAGCTCGTCCAGGAACCAGACGACCCGCGGGTACTTGTAGGCGGCCACCTTGTCCTTCACGAACTGGCGCAGCTCGTCGGCCGTCGCGTGCTCGCCCGGCTTCAGGACGACCGCGGCGCCGACCTCCTCGCCCAGGTCGCCGTGCGGCACGCCGATCACCGCGGCCTCCAGCACCGCCGGGTGCGCGTACAGCACCTCCTCGATCTCGCGGGGGTACACGTTGTAGCCGCCCCGGATGATGAGCTCCTTCTTGCGGTCCACGATGAAGAAGTAGCCCTCCTCGTCCACCGTCGCGATGTCGCCGGTGTGCAGCCAGCCGTCGCGCAGCGTGTCCGCAGTGGCCTCGGGCTTCTCCCAGTAGCCGGCCATCACGAACGGGCCGCGCATCACGATCTCGCCGGGCTCCCCGACGGGCAGCTCGTCGCCGGCGTCGTCCACGACCTTCATCTCGGTGCCGCCGACCGGGCCGCCGATCGAGCCCGGCTTGCGCTCCCGGTCGACCGTGTTGAACGAGCCCATGCCGGTGCTCTCGGAGAGGCCGTAGCCCTCGAGGATGGTGGCGCCGAACGCCTCGTCGAAGCCGCGGAGGATCTCGACCGGCATCGCCGAGCCGCCCGAGGCGCAGATGTCGAGGCTGGACGCGTCGTAGGCACCGCGGTTCGGGTGGTGCAGCAGCGCCGCGTACATGGTGGGCACGCCGGCGAAGGTGGTGGCGCGGTCGCGCTGGATGACCTCGAGCACCTTCTCGGGGTCGAAGCGGGGCACGAGCGTGATGAGCCCCCGGGCGACGACCGCCGAGTTCTGCACCGCGTTCATGCCGAACACGTGGAAGAGCGGCAGGGTGGCCACCGACACCGTCCCGGGGCCGGCGTTCACCAGGTCCCGCGCGGTCTCGGCGCCGGCCCGCAGGTTGGCGTGGGTGAGCACCGCCCCCTTGGGGCGGCCGGTGGTGCCGGAGGTGTAGATGATGACGGCCGGATCGTCGTCGGCCCGCTCGGTCACCTCGGCCACGGCCTCGACGCCGCCCATCAGCAGGCCCTCGAACTCGCCCGGCTTCACGAGGACGCACTCGGCGCCGGCCTGGGCCGCGCCCGCCTCGCAGGGCGCCGCGAAGTCGTGCCAGGCGAAGAGGATCTTCGCCCCCGAGTCCTTCAGGTGGTAGCCGACCTCGTCGGCCTTCAGCAGCGGGTTCATCGGCACGACCACGGCGCCGAGGCGCAGCGTCGCCCAGTACACGACGGGGAAGTACGGCACGTTGGGGAGCTGGAGGCCCACCCGGTCGCCGACCCCGATGCCCCTGTCCCGCAGCACGCCGGCCATCAGGCCGACCGCACCGTCCAGGGCGCCGTAGTTGAGCTCGAGGTCGTCGAGCTTGACCGCCGGCCGCTCCGGGGAGTCGACCGCCGCGTTCCGTTGTTCCTGCGCGAAGTTCGTCATGGTGCGCCCCATGGTGACCTCGCCGGCCCGCCCGGCGCAATCGGTCGGCGGCCCCGGTGGGCAGGCGCGGGCCCGGCGGGGCGGGTCGTGGCGACGTCGACGCGGGCGCCCGGCGGTAGCGTCACCGCATGGGCGCCGACGAACCGCACCGGGACCCCGAGCCCGCCGAGGCGGTCCCGGCCGACGATCGCTCGGACCCGGCCGGTGAGGCCGAGGCGCCCGGCGTCGCCACCGGCGGGGAGGTCGGGGTCGAGCCCGAGGTCGGGGTCGAGCCCGAGGGCGAGGTGCCCGACGAGGACCTGGACGTCGTCTACGAGTTCGCCGACGGGCCCTTCGCCGAGGAGACCGCCGCCGGCCTCTCGCTCACCACCCGGCTCGCCCGCTCGGTCGCCGGGGCGATGATGAGCGGCGTCGGCAGCACCCTCCAGGAGCTGTACGAGGGTCGCCCCAAGCAGGAGGACGCGATCGTCGCCGAGGCCCCCGACGACGAGCCGCTGCCCGACGACCCCATCTGGATCGACTTCGACCCGCTCGATCCCGGCGCGACGATCATCCACGTCCGCGACCGGACCCCGGGCTGAGCGCCCGGGCCGCCGCCGGCCGGCGGCGTCGGCCGGCTACCGGGGCCGACCCGTCGGTCGGGCCACCCGGTCCCGAGCGGGTCGGGCGTCGGTCCGGATCGGTCAGCGGCCGGTGATGCGGGCCCGCATCGCGGCCAGGCGCTCCAGGAACTCGGGCCGGGTGGCCGACCACACCTGGTCGCCCAGCTCGCGCTGCACGGCCGCGTCGTGGTCCGCGATCGTGGCGGTGTCGGCGAGGGTGGCCTTGGTGCGCGCCACCAGCTCCCGGGGCGCGGCCGCGGCCCGGGCCGCCAGGCGGACGGCCTCGGCCGGCAGCGCGTCGTCGTCCACGCAGCGCCACGCCAGGCCCGCCCGCACCGCCTCCTCCCCGTCGAGGACCTCCCCGAACAGCACCGTCGCCGCCGCGGCCTGCGGCCCGACGAGGCGCTGGAGCATCCACGTGTGGCCCCCGCCGGGGTGGATGCCGAGTTGCAGGAAGCGGGTGTCGAAGCGGGCCGAGCGGCCGGCCAGGCGCAGGTCGCACGCCAGCGCCAGGTTCAGGCCCGCGCCCACCGCGGGCCCGTTCACCGCCGCGATGGTCGGCAGCGGCGACCGGGCCACCCGCAGGAACCCCTCGTAGATCGCGAGCAGGCCGTCGCCGGTGTCGCCGCCGTGCTCGCCGGCGAGGTGGGAGAGGTCCGCCCCCGCGCAGAACGCCGAGCCGGCGCCGGTGACCACCAGCGCGCCCACGCCCGGATCGGCCTCCAGGCCGTCGAGGAGCGCGGCGACCTCGTCGCACATCGCCAGGTCGAACGCGTTGCGCCGCTCCGGGGCGTCGAGCGTGACCACCCCGACCCCGTCGACGATCTCGGACCGAACAGCACCCATGCCCGCAGTCTGGCAGACCCCACCTACCCGTTCGTACGGACCTCGGCCGGCTGGGCGTCGCCCGACTGGGCCGGGGTCGGTGAGGGGGCGAGCAGTTCGATGCGGTTGCCGAAGGGGTCGTCCACGAACCAGCGGTCCGCGAAGCCGGCCAGGGGGTCGCCCGGGGTCGGGTCGCTGCCGTGGCGGCGCAGCGCCTCGACCAGCGCGGCGAGGTCGTCCACCAGCAGCGCCGGGTGCGCCTTGCGAGCCGGGCGGAAGTCGGCCTCCACGCCGAGGTGGACCCGCACGTCGCCCCGCTCGAACCAGCAGCCGCCCCGCGCCGCCATCGCCTCGGGCTTCGGCACCTGCGGGAGCCCGAGGACGCCCTCGAAGAAGGCGACCGCCTCGTCCTCGCGGCCCGCCGGCATGGCGAGCTGCACGTGGTGCAGGCCGAGGACCCTCATGCCGGCAGCGCCCGCTCGATGAGCGCCGTGACCGGGGTGCCGGCCGGCAGCGTGCCGAAGGCGAGCCCCCGGTCGCCGGCCAGGCGGGTGGCGCAGAACGCGTCCGCGACCTCGTTCGGCGCGTGGCGAACCAGCAGCGACCCCTGGAGCGCCAGCGCGGCGCGCTCCACGATGCGCCGGGCCCGCAGCTCCAGGTCACCGAGGTCGGCCAGCTCGGCGTGCAGGTCGTCCACGGCCCGGTCGAGGCGGGCGTCCGCGCCCCGCGCCGCGTCGACCTCGGCGAGCAGCGCGGCGACGGACTCGGGGTCGCGGGCCGCCGCCCGCAGCACGTCGAGGCAGATGACGTTGCCCGAGCCCTCCCAGATGCCGTTGAGCGGCGACTCGCGGAACAGGCGGGCCATCGGGGCCTCCTCCACGTAGCCGATGCCGCCGAAGCACTCCAGGGCCTCCGCCGCGAACGGCGGCGTCCGCTTGCACAGCCAGTACTTGCCGACCGCGGTGGCGATGCGGGTGAACGCCGACTCGCCCCGGTCGTAGCCGCCGGCGAGGCGGGTCATCAGCGTGGTGGCGGCCTCGGACTCGATGGCCAGGTCGGCCAGCACGTTCTGCATGAGCGGCTGGTCCACGAGCAGCTTGCCGAAGGCCCGGCGGCCCCGGCAGTGGTGGATGGCCTCGGTGAGCCCGGCCCGCATCTGGCCGGTCACGCCGATGACGCAGTCGAGCCGGGTGTGGTTGACCATCGTGAGGATCGTGGCGATGCCCCGGCCCTCCTCGCCCACGAGGCGCCCGAGCGCACCGTCCATCTCGATCTCGCTGGACGCGTTCGACCGGTTGCCGAGCTTGTCCTTCAGCCGCTGGATGGCGATCGCGTTGCGGGAGTCGTCGGGCAGGTACCGGGGCACCGCGAAGCAGGAGATGCCGGCGTCGGTGTTGGCGAGCATCAGGAACAGGTCGCTCATCGGCGCCGAGCAGAACCACTTGTGGCCGGTGATCGCGTACTCCTCGCCGGGCCCGGCCGCCCCGGTGGGCACGGCGCGGGGGGTGTTGGCCCGCACGTCGGAGCCGCCCTGCTTCTCGGTCATGGCCATGCCGGCGATGGCGCCCGCCTTCGGCCCTCGGCCGTCGCCGCCGAGGGCGGCCCGCGGCGCCGGGTCGTAGGTGCGGGAGGTGAGCAGCGGCTCCCACGCGCCGGCGAGGGACGGCTCGGCCCGCAGCGCCGGCACGATGGAGTAGGTCATCGAGATCGGGCAGCCGTGGCCGGCCTCCACCTGGGTCCACACCGCGAACTTCGCCGCCCGGCCCACGTGGCGGCCCGGGCGGTCGTCGGTCCACGGGGCGCCGGCGAGGCCCTCCCGCACCGCGACGGTCATGAGGTCGTGGTAGGCGGGGTGGTACTCGACCTCGTCCACCCGGTGGCCGTAGCGGTCGAAGGGGTGGTGCTCGGGGACGTGGCGGTTGGCCAGCTCCCCGGCCTCGATGGAGGCCGGGTCGCCCGCCAGGCGGCCGACGCGGCCGAGGTCGTCCAGGTGCGCCTCGCCGCCCTCGCGCCGGACCCCGTCCAGCAGGGCGACGTCGAGCGCCGCGGCGTCGTGGCCCTGGAGGACGGTGGACTGGTTGAACACCTCGTGGGTCGCCATGGCCCGAGTCTGCCCCCACCGGCGAGCCGACGCGTGACGCCCCCGGCGTCGCTCGGCCCGCGGTCGTCGCCCCGCCGCCGCCGTCCCGGGCCGCCGTCGTCTTCGCCTCGGGCCCGATGTCGTCGCTGCTCGGCCCGTTGCCGTCGTCGCCCCGCCGCCGTCTTGGCCGCCGCCGTCGGCGCTCCGCGAGACTCGGGGGATGCAGCGGATCTCGGTCGTCGGCACCTCGGGGTCGGGCAAGTCGACCCTCGCCCGGCGGCTCGCCGCCGCGCTGGCGGTCCCCTGGGTGGAGCTGGACGCCATCTTCCACCAGCCCGGCTGGACCCAGCTCGACGACGAGACCTTCACCGCCCGGGTGGACGAGGCGACCCGGGGCGACGGGTGGGTGGTGGACGGCAACTTCCGGCGGGTGACGATGGAGGGGCCGGTGTGGGCGCGGGCCGACACCGTGGTCTGGCTCGACCCGCCCGACGGCCGGCTGCTGCGCCAGGTGGTCGGGCGCACCTTCCGGCGCTGGGCGCGCCGGGAGGAGCTGTGGAACGGCAACCGGGAGTCGCTCACCGGGCCGTTCCGGTGGTCGCCCGAGCGGTCGATCATCCGCTGGGCCTGGACCACCCGCACGGGGAACCGGCGGCGCTACGAGGCCGCCATGGCGGATGATCGTTGGGCCCACCTGCGCATCGTCCGGCTCCGCACGCCCGCCGAGGTCGACGCCTTCCTCGCCACGGCCACGGCGGCGGCAGCGGCCGCCGAGCGCGACCGCTGACCGGGGTGCGGATCGGGCACGACCGCCCGGTGACGCCGGTACCGTCGAGGGGGTGAGCGACCTCCCCGCCTGCACCGTCGAGCGCGATGCGCCGGTGGCGCGCGTCCAGCTCGACCCGGCGTCGTGGGTCGACGTCGTCCGCGGGTTCGTCACCGAGGCCGACGCGCTCTACGACCACCTCGTCGCCACCGTGGCGTTCGCGCCGAGCGAGGTGTTCCGCTACGACCATTGGAAGCCCGAGCCCCGCCTCGGCGCCGGCTTCACCCCGGCCACCGCCCCGCACCCGGTGCTCGTGGAGGCGCAGCGGACCCTCCAGCACCGCTACCGGGTGCGCTTCGAGGGCGGGGCCGCCCTGGTCTGGTACCGCGACGGCTCCGACAGCATGGCGCTGCACCGCGATCGGGACATGCGCTGGCTGGACGACACGGTCGTCGCCCTGCTGGTCCTGGGCGAGCGCCGGCCGTTCCCGATCCGGCCGCTGGCGGCCAAGTACGACCACGAGGCCCCCGACCGCGGCGCCACCCACGTGCTGCGGCCCGGCCACGGCGACCTCGTGGTCATGGGCGGCGCCACCCAGCGGGGCTGGCAGCACGGGGTGCCCCGGGTGGACGGGCGGGTCGGCGGCCGCATCTCGGTCCAGTGGCGCTGGACGTCACGCCGCGGGCGCATGGAGCGGGGCGGCGGCTACGCCAAGCCCGTCCACTTCGGCCGCGGCTGATCCCGCCCGGCCCGACCACCCCCCGAACGTGGCACGGAAAGGCTGCACCGGTGCCACGTTCTCGTGCCACGTTCGGGGGCGCGAGGGGTCAGCGGCCTTGGCGGGCGATGAAGGCGAGCAGGTCCTCGCTGAGCGGGCCCCAGAGGGAGCGGGTGAGGTCGTGGCCCATGCCGTTGTGGCCGATGAAGGTCGCGCCGGGGATCGCCCGGGCGAGGGCCAGGCCGCCGCTGGGGGCCACGAGCGGGTCGGCGAGGCCGTGCACCACGAGCGTGGGGACGTCGAGGGTGCGGAGCCGGGCGGTCCGGTCGGGCTGGGCGAGGATCGCGGCGAGCTGGCGGTCGCGCCCCTGCGGGTCGTGCGAGCGGTCGTAGGACCAGGCGGCGACCCGGCGCAGGTCGGCCTCGTCCAGGACCGGCGAGCCGATGATCCGGTAGGTCTCGACGCCGGCCTCGATCACCGCGGCGCGGTCGCGGGCCGGCTCCGCCTGGGCCATGCGGCGCATCACCGACGGGGTGGGGCGGCCCACCCGCCGGGAGCCGGTGGAGGTCATGACGAGGGTCAGCGAGCGCAGCCGCTCGGGGGCGGCGAGCGCCATCGTCTGGGCGATAAAGCCGCCCATCGAGGTGCCGACGAGGTGGAAGCGGTCGAGGCCGAGGTGGTCGACGAGCTGGGTGGCGTCGTCCGCGAGGTCCGCGATCCGGTACGGCGGGCGGCGCTTCAGCAGCATCGAGGGCAGCGACGGCGGCTCGTCGGGCCAGTGGGTGGAGAGGCCGGTGTCGCGGTTGTCGAAGCGGATCACGTGGTGGCCGGCGTCGGCCAGCCGCTCGCACATGCGCTCGTGGTAGCCGAGCATCTGGGTGCCGAGCCCCATGACGAGCACGATGGCCGGGTCGGCCGGGTCGCCGAAGGTCTCGTACGCGAGGTCGACGCCCCGCAGCTTCGCGAGCTGCACCCGTTCCCGGTGGGTGTCGGCGTCGATGCCGTCGAGCGCCTCACGGGCTGCATCGGCGGGTGCGGTGCTGGTGGTCGACTCGGTGGTCATCTCGTCCTCGGTGGGCCGCTGGTGGTGGGTCGATCAGGAGCCCGGCTGCCCACCGGCCGGCCCCTGTCCCGACCCAGGTTGTCACACCCCGTCGGCACCACCCCCACCGCCCACCTGGCCCGATGCCCTGCCGACGGCCCCGCCGCGGTGCGATCGGCCGAGGGGCAGGGGCCGGCGGGTCAGCGGCTGCGGGGGAGGGCGAGGCCGCGCTCGGCGATGATGCCGCGCTGGACCTCGCTGGTGCCGCCGTAGATGGTCGTCACCTGGCAGTGCCGGTAGATGGCCTCGATCCAGCCGTCGGCGTCGGCCTCGCCCACGGTCGGGTCGCCGTGGCGGCGGAGGCCGGCGGGGCCGAGCGCGTCGAGCAGCTCGTTCGCCGCCCACTGGTAGTGCTCGGTGGTGAACAGCTTCGCCATCGAGCCCTCGACGCTCGGGAGCACGCCGGTGGAGGCGAGCCAGGCGGCCCGCCAGCCGAGCAGGTTGGCGACCTCGTTGCCGATCGCGATCCGGGCCAGGCGCTCGCGCACCAGCGGGTCGTCGATCATGGCGCCGCCGCCGGGGGCGGGGTTGGCGCGGGCCCAGCGGAGGCCGTGGTCGAGCAGGCGCACCAGCTCGCCGTACCAGGCGCCGTTCCGCTCGAAGACGAGGGCGGTCATCATCACCTTCCAGCCGCCGTCGACCTCGCCCACCCGGTAGCGGTCGTGGACCGTCACGTCGTCGTAGTAGGTGATGTTGGTCCGCTCGCCGCCCATCGTGTGGACCGGCGTGACCGAGATGCCCGGCCGGTCCATCGGCACGACGAACATCGTGAGGCCCTTGTGCTTGGCGACCTCGGTGTTGGTGCGGGCGAGGAGGAAGACGTACTGGGCCTCGTGGGCGAGGGTGGTGAACATCTTCTGGCCGTTGATGGTCCACTCGTCGCCGTCGCGGACCGCCCGGGTGGTCACCGAGGCCACGTCGGAGCCGGCGTCGGGCTCGGAGTAGCCGAGGCAGGGCAGCGCCTCGCCGCGGAGGATCTCGCCGACGATCGTCTCCTTCTGCCACTCGGTGCCGTCGATCAGGATCGTGTGGGCCACGAGCGACGCCACCCCGAGCCCGTCGACGGGGGCGCCCGCCAGGTACATGTCCTCCGACAGCGCGTTCATCTCCAGCGGGGAGCGCCCGCCACCGCCGTACGCGACCGGCCAGCCGGCGGAGATGTGGCCCGCGGCGGCCTGCTTGCGGTGCAGGCCCCAGTCGTGGACGGTGCCGGTGCGGTGGGCGGTCTCGATCACCTCGTCGGTGACGTGGGTGGCGAGGAAGGCCCGCACCTCCCGGCGGAACGCCTGCACGTCGGCCCCCAGGCGGAAGTCGAAGCCCCCGTCCGAGGTGTCGGGGCCGTCGGCGTCGGTGGCGGGCACCGCGTGGCTCGCCGGGTCGCTCCACAGGCGGTCCGCGAGGCCCAGCAGCTCCCGGCGGGGGTCGCCGAGCAGCAGGCGGGCGGCCTTCGCCCGGCGGACGTAGAGCTGGATCGCGTACTCCTCCATGAAGCCGTAGCCGCCGTGCACGTGCAGCGACCAGGCCGCGGCCCGCTGGGCCGTGTCGCCCGCGAACCAGGCGGCCATGTGGGGGAAGGACGCCGCGACCGGATCGCCCACCTCCAGCGCCCACACCGCCTTGTTCGCGAGGAGGTCGGCGCCGTCGAGGTCGGTGGCGAGGTCCGCGAAGCGGTGCTGGATCGCCTGGAAGCTGCCGATGGCGACGCCGAACTGCTCGCGCTCGACGGCGTAGCGGAGGCCGATGGCCTGCGCCTGCCGGCCGAGGCCGACGAGCCAGCGGGCCTGGAGCGCCCGGTACTCGTCCACCGCCGCGGCGTGCGCGGCCCGGGCCTCGGAGCCGGTGGCGAGCACGAGCCGGTCGCCGGCGCCGGCCACCTCGACGTCCGCGAGCGGGGAGGTGCCGAGGTCGTGGGGCGAGGTGACCTCGCCCGGGGAGACGGCGACCAGGTCGTCGCCGTCGAGGGCCAGGACCGTGGCGGCCACCGCGGCGCCCGGCACGAGCGCGCACCGCCCGCCGGCGCTCGGGTGCAGCGCGAGCACCACGGGCCGGCCGCCGGCGACGAGGGCGGCGAGCGGCGCGGCGCCGGGGTCGCCGGCGCCGCCGTAGCGGGCGAGGAGGCGGGCGGCGACGAGCGTCTCGACCACCGGGGCGGGGGCGAGGTGGGTGCCGCACACCTCGGCCACCACCGCGAGGAAGCGGAGCCCGGCGCCCGAGCCGCCCCGCTCCTCGGCGACGCCGAGGGTGGGGATGCCCATCTCGGTGAGGCCGGCCCACACGTCCTCGACCCACCCCAGCGGCTCGGCCTCGCGGACCCGCTCGGGGTCCGCGGCCTTGGCCAGGAAGCCGCCGACGGCCTCCCGCAGGGCGATCTGTTCCTCGGTGAGCTGGAGGTGCATGCGTGCTCCGGGCGTCGATGCGATGGGCCGTCCAGGATCTGACGGGTCGTCAGATCCTACGCCCCGGCCGGCACCGGCCCGAACCCGTGGGCGGTCAGGGCGCGGCCGGGCGGGGGCGGGCGCGCAGGCCCGGGCGGGGGAGCCGGAGGAGCCCGTCGAGCTGCAACGACCGGGCGAGGCAGGCGACCGCCGCGAGCGCCACCACGAAGCCGGCGCCGTTGCCCACGCCATCGGCCACCACCCCGAGCGCCATCACCGCCGGGGCGAGCACCTGGAGCCGGCGGTTCCGCTGCCAGCGGCCGATGCCCACCAGCGCCCAGCCGACGGCGAGGAAGGCCCGGGCGCTGTGCTGGGCACCCGTGGCGCCGCGGCCGCCGTCGCTGCCCGGCAGGTAGACCCCGGGGCTGAAGGTGCCCGGGTCGCAGATGACGGTGCCGTAGCCCTCGTAGTCGTAGTCGGTGTAGCAGCCGCCGGCCACGTACCAGCCGGGGACGTACATCGAGTCGTAGCCGGACCAGCCCACGCCCCAGGCGAGGCCGAGCGACAGCACGCTGAGCAGGCCGGCGAGCAGCAGCATCGGCGTGCCCCGGCGGCGCGCGCCCGCCGGGCGGCCGGGCGGCGGGGCGGTCGGGTCGGCGCTCATGACCACCCGATCATGGCCGCTCCGCGCCCCACCGTCGACCGCGTCACCCCTCGGGGTCGCCGAAGGTGCCGGCGGCGCGGAGCGCGGCGATGCGGTCCTCGTCGTAGCCGAGCATGTCGCGCAGCACCTCGTCGGTGTGCTGGCCGACGGTGGGTGCCCTGGTGGGCACCGGGACCTCGACGTCGAGGTACTTGATCGGCGACGGCTGCTGGTCGGCGCCCAGGCGCTCGGCGGGGATCCAGGGGAAGCGGTCCTGGAACTGCGGGTCCTCCGCCAGGGTCTGGGGCGTGTTCACCGCGACGATCGGGGTGTTGATCGCCAGGCCCAGCTCCACCCACTCGGTCGCGGTGCGGGTGGCGAAGACGGCCGCCAGCTCGCGGCGCAGCTCGACCTCGCCCACCGCGTGGTCGGCGTACTGCGCGCCGGGGTGGGCCTCGAACAGGTCGGGGCGGCCGACGCCCTCGCAGAAGTTCTTCCAGAACTCGCGCTCGGACGCCTGGAACAGCACGTGGCGGCCGTCCGCGGCCTCGTAGAACTGGTAGCGGACGCCGTCGCGCATCCCGGCGGTGCCGGGCGCCCGGCGGGCGTAGCCGTCCGACGCGTTGCCGGTGACCTCGCTCTCGGGGCGCTCGTAGGCTCGCCAGGTCTCGCTGCGCAGCCAGTCCATCGCGGCCGCGGCGTCGCTCTGGGCGATCTCCAGGCGGCAGCCCTCGCCGGTGTCGCGGGCCCGGATCACCCCGGCGAGCACGCCGAGGGCGCCGAAGAGCGGCCCGGCGTGGATGCCGACCGAGGGGTGCTCGGGGATCGCGGGGAAGCCGTCCTCGGTGATCTCGGGCTTCACGAGGCCGGCCCACACGTCGTAGGCCACGCCGTGGCTGGGCAGCTCCGCGTAGGGGCCGGTCATCCCGTAGCCGGAGATGGTGCAGAAGACGATGCGGGGGTTGACCTCCCGCAGCCGCTCGTAGCCGAGGCCGCGGCGCGCCAGGCCGCCGGGGCGCATGGCCTCGATGACCACGTCGGCGCCGCGGACGAGGTCGAGGTAGGTGTCGACGCCCTCGGGGGTGCGCAGGTCGAGCACGAGCGACCGCTTGCCCCGGTTGACGTGGAGGTGCATCAGGGAGACGCCCTCCACGATCGGCCAGGTCATGCGGCGGACGTAGTCGCCCGAGGGGCTCTCGACCTTGATGACCTCGGCGCCCAGGTCCGCGAGGTGGGTGGTGATCGCGGCCGGTCCGAGCATGGAGCTCTCGATGATGCGGACCCCGGTGAGCGGGGCGTGGGCGTTCGTCATGGGGTCCTCGGCGTCGGCGCAGGTGATCTGACGGTCCGTCAGATTAGCGCCGGTCGAGCGCGGCCCGGTCGAACGGCCGACCCGGCGACCACCTGCACGAGCAGCGGCGACCGGTCCTCAGCAGCTCACCCCGGCGGGCACCGCGGTGGGGACGTACGACGGGCCACGGGCCGGGTCGCCGTGCTCGTCCAGGGTGGTGGTCGTCCTCGGGGTCGTGGTGGCCGGTGCGGCGGGCCGCGTGGTGGCGGTCGTGGTGCTCGTGGCGGCCACGGTGGCGGCGGGGAGCGCGTCGGCGGGCCGGGGGGCGTCGAGGACGCCGGCGTGGTCGGGGCCGAGGACGAGGGTGACCTCCGAGGCGTTCGGGTCGAGGACCAGCCCGGCGTCGACGGCGAGGTGGCGGGCCACGAGCCGGGCGGCCGCGGCCCCCTCCGCGGCGAAGCGGATCTGCGTGCGCTCGACGGGGTCGGCGGTGCCGGGGGCCTGGGTCCGGAAGCCGAGGTCGCCGAGCCGGTCGGTGGCGGCGGCCGCGGCCTGGTCGGGGGCGCCGCCGTTCAGGACCCGGAGGGTGACGTCCTCGGCCCGCGGCTCGGCCTCGGGGGCGGTGACGGCGTCGGTGCCGCGGAACTGGTCGAGGATCGGCTCGGCCTGGTCGCGGTAGAGCTGCACGGTCCAGGTGCTGGGGAGGCGCAGGTCGTAGACGGGCAGTTCGAGGACCTCCAGCTCGCCCGCCTCGAACGAGTCGAAGGCCCGGCCGAGGTCGAGCACGTCCTGCACGGTCATGTCCCGGTCGAAGGTCATGCTGGCCTGGAGGCTCCGGACCAGGCGGTCGAGGGTGGCCGGGTTGTGGGCGCCCTTGCGGATGGCCTGGGCGAGCACCCGCTGGAGCAGGTCCTTCTGCCGCTTGATCCGGCCGTGGTCGCCGGTGAGGTCGGGGTTCCACTCGCCGTCGGCGCTCTGCCACTCCAGGTGGCGGGAGCGGACGTAGGAGAGGGCCTGGCCGGCGTCGAGGTGGCGGCAGCCGACCGTCGGCTGGTCGAGGAGGGCATGGCCGTCGCGCAGGGGGTGGGAGATGTAGAGGTCCACGCCGCCGACGACGTCGATCACCTTCTTGAACGCCGCGAAGTTGACCTCGACGTAGTGGTTGGTGGTGATGCCGAACTGGTCGTGGAGGACCTGGATGAGCCCGTCGGGCCGACCGCCGGTGGCGGCCATGGCCGAGTTGATCTTGTCCATGCCGCGGCCGGGGATCGGGAGCCAGAGGTCGCGGGGGAACGAGAGGATCTTCGCCGTCGAGGTCTCGGGGTCGAGCCGCACGAGCATGATGGCGTCGGGCCGGAGGCCGCCGATCTCCTCGCGGTTCGAGAGCACGGGGTCGTCCGCCGCGAGCCCGTCCTTGTTGTCGGTGCCGATGACGAGGATGTTCATCGGGTCGCCGGGCGGCACCTCGTCGGCGGGCACCCAACCGGGGTTCTCGGGGAGGATCGCGGTCCGCCTCGTCCCGGCCACGGTGTCGCGGGCGTAGAGGATCACCGCCGCGGTGGCGATGCACGCGGTGACCGCCAGCAGGTTGGTGGTGAGCAGCAGCCGCTGGGGCCAACTGCGCCGGTAGCGGGTCGCCCCCGAGCGTCGAGCCATGCGAGGAGGCTACCGACGGGCCCGGCGGCAGCATCGGCAGGTCGGGGCGCCGGCACCGGCAGGTGGGTCGGTGGCGCCGAGGGCCTCGACCACCGGGGCCTGGCCCCCTACCTCGCCGAGGTGCTCGCGGCGGACGAGCCGGGCCGGCTGTCCTTCCTCGGTCCCGATCGCCTGGCCGTGGCCCCCAGCCGAGGTGGTCGCCCGGCTGCGGGAGCGGGCCATCGGTTGAGGGCCCGGCGCCGCGAGCCCGTCGCCCGGACCCGACGTTTCCTGACACACTGTCAGCTATGACGGATGTCGCCCCCGCCGCCTCGTTCAACTTCGCCGACATCTGGGAGAGCACCTGGCCGCTGGTGGCCGAGCGCGAGGCGCTCGTCTGCGGCCCCCAGCGCCGCACCTACGGCGACCTCGCCGCCCGCACCAACCGCCTCGCGCACGCGCTGCGCGCCGAGGGCGTCGGGCCCGGCGACCGCGTCGGGCTCTTCCTCCGCAACGACGTCGCCTACCTGGAGGCGATGCTCGCCGCGTTCACCCTCCGGGCGGTCCCGGTCAACATGAACCACCGCTACACCGGGGCCGAGCTGGGCCACCTCGTCACCGACTCCGGCGCCCGGATCCTGCTCGCCCACCGCTCGCTCGTGGCCGCGGTGGCGACGGTGCCCGACCTCGACCGCCACGTCGACCTGCTGCTCCTGCTGGACGACGTGGTCCCCGAGCGGAGCGGCGGCGCCGTCGAGGCGGGTGGGGCCGAGCCGGCGGTGCTGCCGCGGACCCGCGACTACGAGGCGGTCCTCGCCGCGTCGTCGCCCGAGCCGGTGGCGGTCGAGGGCCGATCCGGCGACGACGAGTACCTCCTCTACACCGGCGGCACCACCGGCCGCCCCAAGGGCGTGCGGTGGCGCCAGGAGGACGCCTTCTTCGGCTGCATCGGCGGCGGCGACCCCCTGCGCCTCCAGGGGCCGGTCACCACCACCGCGGAGCTCCAGGAGCGGATCGTCGCCGCCTTCACCTACTTCCCGGTGGCGCCGCTCATGCACGCCGCCGCGCAGTGGACCACGCTCTCGTGGCTGTTCTGCGGCGGCCGGGTCGTGCTCCCCGCCGGCAGCCTCGACCCCGAGGCCATCTGGCAGGCCGTGCACGACGAGGGCGTCAACACGCTCACCCTGATCGGCGACGCGGTGGGCCGGCCGGTCATCGCGGCCTGGGAGGCCAACCCCGGCCGCTGGCGCGCGGACGGCCTGTTCTCCATCTCCAACGGCGGCGCCCCCATGTCGCCCACCCTCAAGGCCCGCATCGGCGCCGCCTTCCCGAGCGCGGCCATCGTGGACGGGTTCGGCTCCAGCGAGAGCGGCGTGCAGGGCTCCCAGCGCCTCCAGGGCGGCGAGGCGGGCACCGGCCTCGCCCGCTTCGCCCCCGGCCCGAACACCGGCGTGTTCGACGACGACCTGCGGCCGGTGGAGCCCGGCTCCGGGGTGATCGGGCGGGTCGCCAACGCCGGCCGGCTGCCCATCGGCTACCTGAACGACCCCGAGAAGACCGCGGCCACCTTCGTGGAGATCGACGGCCGCCGCCACTGCTTCACCGGCGACCTCGCCACCGTCGAGGCGGACGGCACCATCCAGCTCCTCGGCCGCGGCAGCCAGTGCATCAACACCGGCGGCGAGAAGGTGTTCCCCGAGGAGGTCGAGGGCGTGCTGGTCGACCACCCCGCGGTCCGCGACGTGCTGGTGGTCGGCGTCGCGGACGACCGGTGGGGGAGCGCGGTCACCGCGATCGTGGAGCCGGTCGAGGGCGAGGCCGCGCCCGACCTCGACGGCCTCCGCGAGTTCGCCCGCGGCGCCCTCGCGGGCTACAAGCTGCCGCAGCGCCTCGTGGTGGTCGAGCGGGTCCGCCGCTCGCCGGCCGGCAAGGCCGACTACCGCTGGGCGAAGGAGGTCGCCGGGGCCTGAGCCGGGTGCGGTCGCCTGAGCGGTCGCCCGATGCCCGGCCGGCGGCACGGCGGTCAGGTCCGGGGGAGGGCGAGGCGGACGATCTTGTTGACGACGCTGCCGAACTGCCGGGGGAGGCTCCTGGCGTTGTAGGGCAGGCCGTAGCGCTCGCACAGCTCGCGCACCTCGGCGGAGATGCCGGCGTAGCGGCGGGCGGGCAGGTCGGGGAACAGGTGGTGCTCGATCTGGTGGCTGAGGTTGCCCGACAGCAGGTGCAGCAGCGGCCCGCCGGTGATGTTCGCCGAGCCGAGGAGCTGGCGCAGGTACCAGCGGCCCCGGGTCTCGCCCGAGAGGTCGTCCTCGGAGAACTCCGCGACGCCCTCGGGGAAGTGGCCGCAGAAGATGATGGCGAACGCCCACACGTTGCGGATCGCGTTGGCAGTCGCGTTCGCGAGCAGCGTCGGCAGGAACGACGGGCCCGACAGCGCCGGCCAGAGCAGGTAGTCCTTCGCACCCTGGCGGGCGGTCTTGGCCAGCCCCTCGCGCAGCACCGGCCACGCCTCGTCCCAGCTCCGCTCGCCGGCCACGATCCGGTCGGCCTCCACGTCGTGGAGCATCACGCCGTACTGGAACAGGAACGCCAGCGCGACCGCGTAGACCGGGTTGAGGAGGTAGGCGGGGTGCCAGGGCTGCTCCTCGCTCATGCGGAGGACGCCGTAGCCGATGTCGCGGTCGCGCCCGTGGACGTTCGTCCAGGTGTGGTGCTGGACGTTGTGGCTGTGGCGCCACTGCTCGGCGGGGCAGGCCGTATCCCAGTCGAACGCGTCACCGGCCAGCGCCGGATCGTTCGTCCAGTCGTACTGGCCGTGCATGACGTTGTGGCCGATCTCCATGTTGTCGAGGATCTTGCTGAGGGCCAGCGCCCCGGTGCCGAACAGCCAGAACGGCGGGAACCAGCTCGCGAGCAGGGTGGCGCGGCCGGCGGCCTCCAGGCCGTGCTGGAGGGCGAGCACCCGGCGCAGGTAGGTCACGTCCTCCTCGCCGAGGTCGTCGAGGATGCGGGCGCGGATGGCGTCGAGGTCCCGGCCGAGCTGGTCGAGCTGCTCGTCGGTGAGCCCGTAGCGCTCGGCCACCCCCGCCGCGCCGGTGGCGGGGGCAGGGGCCAGGCGGAGGGCGGGGCCGGACTCGTCGGTGCGGGCGGCGGTGTGGGCAGGGGCAGGGGCGGTGGCGCTGGCGTTCATGGGTCCTGGGGCTCCGGGGATCCGGGGGGGGCGGGCGGGGTCGGCGGGGGCAGAGGGCGAGGGCGGCGGGGGCGGCGGGGGGAGTGACGGAGAGGCGGAGGCCGCAGCCACCGGGGTCGTCGGCCGAGGCGCTGGTGGTGGCGCCGGTGACGAGGTCCCGGACGGTGCCGGCGACGAGCGGGGCGGTGCAGGTGTGGCAGATGCCCAGTCGGCAGCCGTGCTTCGGCGTGAGCCCGGCGGACTCGGCCTGCACGAGCAGGGCGCGCCCGTCGTCGGTGAGGCGCCGGTCGCTGCGACCGAACGTGACGGTGCCGCGGTTGCCGCTGCCGGCCGGGTCGGCCGGGTCGTCGGCGGCTGGCGCCGGGGCGGCGAGCGCGAACGCCTCGATGCGCAGGCGGTCGCCGCAGCCGGCGTCCTCGTAGCGCTCGCGCAGCGCGGCGAGGAGCGGGTTCGGGCCGCAGGCCCAGGTGGCCCGCTCCCGCCAGTCGAGGGCGACGGCGTCGAGGTGGTCGGTGGTGAGGTGGCCGGCCGGCTCGCCCGGCTCCGGTGCACGGGTGTGCACCACGTGGGTGCGCAGGCCGGGCAGGAGCGTGCGGAGCCGGCGGCGCGTCGCCTCGTCCACGACCACGTCGGCCGGCGTCCGGTCGTAGTGCAGCCAGGTGACGCAGCCCACGTGCCGGTCGTCCGCCAGGGTGCGCAGCATGGACAGGATCGGGGTGTGGCCGCTGCCGCCGGTCACGAGGAGCAGGTCGGCCGGGCGGGCGCCGGGCTCGGGGAGGGCGAAGTCGCTGCCCGTCACCTCCAGGCCGACCACGTCGCCGACGCGGGCGTGGGTCTTCAGGTGCCGGCTGACGCGGCCCTCGGGGTGGACCTTGACGGTGAGGCCGAGCACGTCGTCGCGCCGGGCCGAGGTGGTGGGCGAGTACCAGCGCCGGTGGTGCACGCCGTCGATCTCGACGGTGACCTCGACCGCCTGGCCGGCCCGGAAGCCGCGCCAGGCGGCGTTGGGGCGGAGGGTGAGCGACACGGCGTCCGCGCCCGGGTGCTCGACGGCGACGATGCGGGCGCGGGCGGTGCGGCTCGACCACGAGCGGTCGAGGTGGGCGAGGTAGGGGTCGAGGCCGTTCGGGCCGGCGAGGGCGTCCAGGCGACGGAGCGCGGCGAGGGCGGTGCGGGGCACGCTCCGGCGCGGGCGGGGTCGGGTCTGCATGGCGAACATCGTCCGCGTTTCGGTGCACAACTGTCAACCGATCGGCCACGTCGCATCCGTCACAAGGGTTTCGGGCCGATCCTCGGAGTGTCCAGGTGTGCACCGGCTACGCTCTCGCCATGGCAGGTCACCGACGGTCGAGCAGCGCCCGGTCGGGCGCCGCGCACCCCCGGCGGCCGGCCGCGCCGAGCCCGGCCCGCTCGGCGGGATCGAGCCGCCGGTCCTCCAAGGAGCTGACCCGGGCCGCCCTCCTGCGCGCCGCGCTCAAGCTCCTGTCCCGCAGCAGCTTCGACAGCATCTCCCTGCGCGAGGTCACCCGCGAGGCCGGCGTGTCGCCCACCGCCTTCTACCGCCACTTCGACGACATGGAGGAGCTGGGCCTCGTCCTGGTCGAGGAGTCGTTCGGCACCCTCGCCGAGATGCTGCGCGCCGCCCGGGCCGACGCCCCCGAGTGGGTCGACGCCATCAAGGGCTCGGTCGCGGTCGTGGTGCGCCACGCGGCCGAGCACGAGCCCCACATGCGCTTCATCGCCCGGGAGCGCTACGGCGGCGTGCGCCGCATCCGCCGCGCCATCCGCCGCGAGCTCCAGCTCTTCGCGGACGAGCTGAGCCTCGACCTCGGCCGCTGGCCGGTCATCGGGGACTGGCCGGTCGAGGACCGGCGCATGCTCGCCGGCCTGCTGGCCGAGGCCATGATCCACATGGTCGCGGAGCTGCTCGACGCGGAGGGGGCCGAGGCCGAGCGCATCCGCCTCCGCACCATCGGCCAGCTCCGCCTCGTCAGCCTGGCCGTCCCGGCCTGGGATCCCTCCCGGTCCACCACCACCGAGGGTTGAGCCCGACCCCGGACGCCTGGTGTCGGGCCCCGGCGCTCGACGTCTGTCCGTCGCCCGCTGCGCGATGCCGGCGCTCGACCCGGGCTCAGAAGGCGCCGTGGCGGCCCTCGCCGCCGGCGAAGCGGGTCGCGCCCGCCCGGGTCTCGCCGGAGCGGATCGTCTCGATGCCGTGGCGGTACTCGGCCGCCAGCGCCGCGTCGAGGTCGAGGCCCCACTGCTCGTAGGCGGCCAGGCGGTCGCTGCGCAGGCAGCGCTGCGGGAACGCCGCGAGCTGCCCGGCCAGCTCCAGCGCCGCGTCGAGGGCGGTGCCGCTCGGCACCACCCGGTCCGCCAGGCCGATCCGCTCGGCCTCGGCCGCGCCGACGCCCCGGCCGGTGAGGATGAGGTCGAGCGCCCGACCGTGCCCGACGAGCCGGGGGAGCCGCACGGTGCCGCCGTCGACCAGCGGCACGCCCCAGCGGCGGCAGTAGACGCCGAAGGTCGCGTCGTCGGCGGCGACCCGCAGGTCGCACCAGATCGCCAGCTCCAGGCCGCCGGCCACCGCGTGGCCCTCCACCGCGGCGAGGACCGGCTTGGTGAGCAGCAGGCGGCTCGGCCCCATCGGGCCGGGGCCGTCGGGGAGCACCCGGTTGCCGCGGCCGTCGCCGATGCCCTTCAGGTCGGCGCCGGCGCAGAAGTGGCCGCCGGCGCCGGTGAGGATCGCCACCGAGAGGCGGTCGTCGCGGTCGAAGTCCACGAACGCCGCCTCCAGCGCGTCCGCGGTGGGGCGGTCCACGGCGTTGCGGACCTCCGGCCGGTCGATGGTGACCACGCGGACGGCCCCGCGGTCCTCCACGCGGACGGTGGGGCGGGGCTCGGTCGGATCGGTCACGTCAGCTCCGGGCGGGGGCGAGGGGCGCGGTCGGCGAGAAGCGCACGGGCAGGTGCTCGTAGCCGGACACGAAGTTGGCCGCACGGTACGCGGGCTCGGCCCGCTCGACCAGCTCCAGGTCGGGGAGGCGGCGGAACAGGTGCTCGAACATGATCCGCAGCTCCAGCCGGGCGAGGCTGTTGCCGAGGCAGAAGTGGGTGCCGTAGCCGCCGAACGCGAGGTGGTCGTTCGGGCTGCGCTCGACGTCGAAGGTGAACGGGTCCTCGAAGACCGCCTCGTCCCGGTTGGCCGACGGGTAGAGCAGCAGCACGTCGTCGCCCTCGCGGATCAGCTCGCCGCCCAGCTCCACGTCGCGGGTGGCCACCCGGTTCATGTTCTTGATCGGCGTCACCCACCGCAGCATCTCCTCGATCGCGCTCGGCAGCAGGCGGTCGGGATCGGCCCGCACCCGCTCCCAGCGGTCCCGCTCCACCAGGAGCTGGTAGGCGCCGCCGGAGATGACGTGGCGGGTGGTCTCGTCGCCGCCGATCAGGATGAGCAGCGACTCGTCGATGATCGCCTGGTGGTCGAGCCGGTCGCCGTCCACCTCGGCGTGGCAGAGCACGCTCATGAGGTCGTCGCGGGGCGCCTCGGTGCGGTCGGCGATCACCCGGTTCGCGTAGTCCGTGTAGCCGACGAACGCGACGGTGGCCGGCTCCAGCGCGTCGGGGTCGCCGGTGAGCGCCGAGAGCATGGCGTCGGACCACGCCAGGAGCTGGGCCCGGTCCTCCTCCTCGACGCCGAGGTCGTTGGCGATGAGCGTGAGGGGGAGCCAGGCGGCGATGTCGGTCACGAAGTCCGCCTCGCCCCGCTCGCACACCCGGTCGATGATCTGGTCGCAGGCCGCCCGCACCTCGGCCTCGCGGTCGCGGACCCGGCGGGGCGTGAACCCCCGGTTCACGAGCTTGCGCCGCCGCACGTGCTCGGGATCGTCCATGTCGATCATCATGTTGAGCGGGTCCGCGTCGGCCCGGATGCCCTGGGTGCTGGAGAAGGTGTCGGCGTCCTTCGACACCGCCCGCACGTCGTGGTAGCGGCTGATGCCCCAGGCGTGGCCGTCCCAGTAGACCGGCGCCTCCGCCCGCAGCCAGGTGAGGGCGTCGTGCGGGTTGCGACCCCAGAACTCGCCGCTGACGAAGTCGATGTCCTCGCGGACGGGGTGGTTGGGCACGGCCTGGCTCCCGGGTTATCTGACGCGGTGTCAGGTATTGTGCCGAACCGTGAGCGTCGCTGCCAAGGACCGGACCACCGACGTCGGCGGCGCACCGCCGATCCCGCTCGGGCGCCGGGTGGTCCTGCCCGGCCGGGGCACCACGTTCGTGCGCGAGCTGGCCGGCCCGCCGGGCGCGCCCACGGTGCTCCTGCTCCACGGCCTGATCGCCTCCGGCGGCCTCAACTGGTTCCAGGCGTTCGACCACCTGGCCGAGGACTTCCGGGTCGTGGCGATCGACCACCGCGGCCACGGCCGGGGCATCCGCTCCTGGAGCCGGTTCCGCCTCGCCGACTGCGCGGACGACGCCGCCGCCCTCCTGGAGGTGCTCGGCATCGACCGGGCCGTCGCCGTCGGCTACTCGATGGGCGGGCCGATCGCGCAGCTCCTCTGGCACCGCCACCCCGAGCGGGTGGGCGGCCTCGTCTTCTGCGCCACCAGCAACCGCTTCGTGGCCGGCGTGCGGGAGCGCCTCCTCGCCGTCACGCTCGCGTCGGTCGCCGCCGGCTCCACCCGCGTCGGCCAGCTCGCCACCCGCATCCCGCTGCGCGCCTGGCAGTCCCGGGTGCCGACCGCGGTCCGCGCCCGGCCCGACAGCTTCGCCCGCTGGGCGGCCGAGGAGATGCGCCGCCACGATCCCCGGGCGGTCACCGAGGCCGTGGCCGCCATCAGCAACTTCAACAGCACAGGCTGGATCGAGGGCATCGGCGTGCCCACCGCGCTCATGGTGACCCGCCACGACAAGGCGATCCCGGCCCCCGAGCAGCTCCGCCTCCTGCTCGCGGTGCCCGGCGCCGCGGTCCACCAGTACGACGAGGGCCACACCTGGTGCGCCAAGCCCTCCTTCGGCCCCGCGGTCGCCGAGGTCTGCCGGTCCGTCGCCCACCCCTGACCCGGGCCGGGCGGTCGGCGTGCACCGGGGCCCGCCCGGCTGGGAGGATGCCGCCGTGCCCGCCCGCCGCCCGCTCGTCGTCGCCGCCTTCGCCGCCGAGGTGGCCGACGTCCCCGACGGCGTCGAGGTGGTGCTGACCGGCCTCGGCAAGGCCGCCGCGGCCGCGGTCACCACCGCCCACCTGCTGTCGCTCGGGGACCTGGCGTTGGTCGAGGTGTGGAACGTGGGCACCGCCGGCGCGCTGCGCGACGGCCTCGCCGGCACGTTCACCCCGAGCAGCGTGCTGAACCACGACCTCAACGGCGACGCCATCCGGGCGCTCGGCCTCGACCCCCAGGAGCACCTGGCGGTGGACGGCGGCGACGGCACCGTCCTCGCCTCGGGCGACGTGTTCGTCGCCGACCCGGTGGTGCGCGCCCGCCTCGCCGAGCGGGCGCACCTGGTGGACATGGAGGGCTACGGGGTCGCCGTGGCCTGCCGGCGCCTCGGCGTGCCGGTCCGCTTCGTCAAGCACGTCTCCGACGACGCGGACGAGACGGCCATGAGCTGGAGCGAGGCCGTCGCCCGCAGCAGCGCCGAGCTGGGCACCTGGCTCGCCGCCAACCTCCCCGCCTGAACCACCCGGCCGGCACGGTCGGAACCCGGCCGACCGGGTGTCACGACCAGCCGAGGAGGGCGAAGACCCCGAGGCTGGAGAGGACGCTGAGGACCATGCCGACCACGGCGTAGAGGAGGGTGCGCTGGTTGTCGCTCCGGTCCTTGGCCAGCGCGTCCCGGTACGTGCCGAAGGCGTCGTGGAACTCCTTGCGGATCGTCTCGCCCTGGAGGGCGATGTGACCCTTGAGTCGTTCCTCGAGGTGGGCGAGGTCGGTCTTGGTGGCGACGTCGGCCCAGCCGACGGGTGGGAGGTGCTCCATGAGCGTGGTGGCCTCCTCGGGTCCGAGGGTCTCGTCGAGGCGCTGGTGGAGGGCGTGGCGGCTCTGCTCGGTGATGGCCATGGGGATGCTCCGATTCGGGTGGGAGCGGTCGTCCGGGCCTGACCACGGCCGAGTCGCGAGGGGCGGGGGCCGGTCTCGCTGTCGTCGGGGGCCAGGCTACTCATCCGCATCGCCCCCTGCCCGGCCGCAGGGAGCGCTCCCGGACCCGTACCCTCTACCCCGCGAGCCGGTTTCTGACTGGTCGTCAGATGTGGGCGCGGGCGAGTGCTAGAACGTGTTCTCGTTCTCGTCCCGGAACCGGAGGGGCACCCCCGTGCACATCGCGTACACGCCCGAGCAGGAAGCGCTGCGCGCCGAGCTCCGGCAGTACTTCACCGAGCTGATGACCCCCGAGGTCGCCGCGGCCGCCTTCGCGGGCGAGACGGGCGACCCGGCCTGCCTGGAGGCGGTGCGCCGGATGGGCCGCGACCGCTGGCTCGGCGTCGGCTGGCCCACCGCCTACGGCGGCCGGGGCTTCGGGCCCGTGGAGCAGTTCATCTTCATGAACGAGTCGTGGCGGGCCGGCGCCCCCACCCCGTTCCTGTCGGTCAACACCGTCGGCCAGACGATCATGCAGTTCGGCACCGACGAGCAGAAGGCGTTTTTCCTCCCCCGGATCCTCGCCGGCGAGCTGCACTTCTCGATCGGCTACACCGAACCGGGCTCGGGCACCGACCTGGCCTCGCTCACCACCCGCGCGGTCCGCGACGGCGACGGGTGGGTCATCAACGGCCAGAAGATCTTCACGTCGCTCGCGAGCTACGCCGACTACGTGTGGCTCGCGGCCCGCACCGACGCCGAGGCCCCCAAGCACAAGGGCATCACCATCTTCGCGGTGCCCACCACCGACCCCGGCTTCTCGTACACGAAGATCGACACGATGGTGAACGCCAGCACCTTCAACACGTTCTACGACGACGTGCGGGTGCCCGACAGCGCCATCATCGGCGAGCTGAACGGCGGCTGGAACCTCATCACCAACCAGCTCAACTACGAGCGGGTCGGCCTCGCCCCGCCCGGCATCATCGAGGGCCCCTACGAGGACGTGCTCGCCTGGGCGCGGGCCGCCGACGCGCCCGAGGGCGGCCGGCTGATCGACCAGGAGTGGGTGCAGGTCAACCTGGCCCGGGTCCGGGCCGGCATCGAGTTCCTGACCCTCCTCAACTGGAAGGTGGCCTCGGCCGAGGCGGCCGGCGAGGCCGTGAACCCGGCGGACGCCAGCTCGATCAAGGTCTTCGGCACCGAGTTCTTCCTGGAGGGCCTGCGGCTGCTCACCGAGATCGTCGGCCCCGCCGCCCTGCTGGAGCCCGACTCGCCCGCCGCCGTGCTGGGCAGCCGCCTCAGCCGCGCCGCGCAGGGCTCGCTGATCCTCACCTTCGGCGGGGGCGTCAACGAGATCCAGCGCGACCTGATCGCCCTGTTCGGCCTCGGCATGCCCCGCATGCCCCGCATGTAGGAGCCCCGATGGACCTCACCCTCTCCGACGAGCAGCGCGCCATCTCCGAGCTGGCCGCCCGCATCCTCACCGACCGCCTCCCCGCCGAGCGGATCAAGGAGATCGAGGCGGGCGACGACTGGTTCGCCGCGGACGTGTGGGCCGAGCTGGCGAAGGCCGACCTGCTGGGCCTCGCCCTCCCCGAGGCCCACGGGGGCGGCGGCTACGGCTTCGTGGAGCTGGCCCTGGTGCTGGAGGCGGTGGGGCGGGCCACCGCGCCGCTGCCGGCGCTCGCGACCCTCGTGCTGGGCGCGCTGCCCGTCGCCGAGCACGGCGACGCCGACCAGCAGGCCGCGCTGCTCCCCGGCGTGATCGCCGGCGAGCGACACCTCACCGCCGCGCTGGGCGAGGGCAGCCGCGCCCTGCCGCCCGAGCGGCCCGCGACCGTCGCCACCCGAGCGGCCGGCGACGCCGGCTGGACGCTCACCGGCGTGAAGACGCTCGTGCCCGCGGCGTCGCTCGCGGACCGCATCCTCGTGCCCGCCCGGACGGGCGACGCCACCACCGTCTTCCTCGTGGACCCCGCGGCGGCGGGCGTGGCGCTGGAGGAGAACCGGTCGCTGAACGGCGAGCCGCTGTTCACGCTGCGCCTCGACGGCGTGGCCGTGGCCGACGCGGACGTGCTCGGCGAGGTCGGGGCCGGCGCCGCGATCGTGGCCCGCACCGTCGAGCTGGCCACCGCGGCGACCTGCGCGATCCAGGCCGGGGTGTGCGAGGCCGCCCCCCGCCTCACCGGCGACTACGCCAGCAGCCGCGAGCAGTTCGGTGCGCCGATCGCCCCCTTCCAGGCCGTGGCGCACCGCGTCGCCGACGCCTACATCGACACCGAGGCCGTCCGCCTCACCGCCCGCCAGGCCGCCTGGCGCCTCGCCGCCGGCGAGGACGCGGCCGAGGCCATCGCGGTGGCGAAGCTCTGGGCCGCCGACGGCGCCCACCGGGTGGTGCACGCCGCCCAGCACGTCCACGGCGGCATCGGGGTGGACACCGACTACCCCGTCCACCGCACCTTCCGCTGGGCGAAGCACCACGAGCTGGCCCTCGGCCACGCCACCGACCACCTCCGGGCGCTCGGCCGCCGCCTCGCCGCGGGGTGACGGTGCGCGAGCACGTCGAACACGTCGAGCGCGTCGGGCACCCACCCGGGCAGGAGGTGTCGTCCGGCGCAGCGAATCTGACAACCCATCAGATAGATCCTGGGGATCCGGCTACGCTGCCGGAGCAGCAACAAGGGGATGAGCGATGAAGAACCGGTTCATGGCGCTCTGCGTCCTGGCGGCCCTCGTGGCCACCTCGTGCGGCAGCAGGCTCGACGAGCAGGAGCTGGCCGCCGGCGGCGGTTCCGGCTCGCCCGCCGTGCAGCAGCCGACCACGCCCGGCGGCACGCCGACGGGGCCCGAGGGCCCGGCCTTCGGCACCCTGGCGGCCCCCTGCCGCCCCGCCGAGGGCGACGCCCCCGCCCCCACGAAGGGCGAGGTCCCCGGCGTCTCCGCGGACACCATCACCATCGGGGTCATCTCCGACAAGGCCGGCGTGGTCAAGGTCCCCACCGTGAGCGTGGAGGAGTCGGTGAAGGCGTTCGTGGACTGGTGCAACGACCTCGGCGGCATCAACGGCCGCACGCTCTCGCTCAAGACCTACGACGCCAAGCTCACCGCCGGTGACGAGGCCGCCAAGCAGGCGTGCAGCGACGACCTCTTCGCCCTCGTCGGCACCGGCGTCGTCATGGACGACAAGGTCGCCGAGGTCGTGGTCGGGTGCGGCCTCCCGAACGTCGCCGCGTACACGGCCACCGCCAAGATGGCGCTCGCGGACCTGATGGTCACCCCGCTGCCGAACCCCACGAACACCTTCAACACCGCCCCCGGCCGCTGGATCGCCGAGCAGCACCCCGACGCGATCGAGAAGGCCGCGATCCTCGCCTCCAACCTGCCCACCGCGACCGTCCAGGCCGATCGCATCCAGGCCGCCTACGAGCAGGCCGGCTTCGAGTTCGTCTACCGCAAGAACACCGAGATCATCCAGACCTCCTACGCGGCCGAGGTCAGCGAGATGAAGGCGAAGGGCGTCGAGTACGTGACGATGGTGTCGGCCACCTCGGAGACCACCAAGCTCCTGAAGGACATGGAGATGGCGGACTTCGCCCCCGAGGTCGTGGACCTCGGCCAGCAGTACTACGACCCGGAGCTGCTCGCCGAGCCCGGGGCCGAGGGCGCCCTCGTGCAGTCCAACACCGTCCCGTTCGAGGACGCCGACGCGGTGCCGGCCCTCCAGCAGTTCCTCGACGCCTACGACGCGGTCGGCACCAAGGTCCAGGCCGCCTCCCTCGGCGTGCAGGCGTTCTCGGCCGGCCTGCTCTTCGCCGTCGCCGCGGACGCCGCCGGCGACGACCTCAGCCGGGACACGCTCATGGCCGAGCTGAAGGGCATCCACGAGTGGGACGGCGGCGGCCTCCACTACACCGCCGACCCCGGCGCCAACCGGTCCTCCACCTGCTTCGTCTACCTGCGGGTCGAGGGCGGCGAGTTCGTGCGCTCCTTCCCCGAGGAGGCTGGGGCCTTCGAGTGCGGGGAGCCGTCGGTCGTCGTGGACCTGGGCTCGGACTACGGCGGTGGCGCGAAGGCCGGGTCGTGAGGCCGGCCCCGGGCGCGATGCGGAGCCGCTGACCGATGGGACAGGTGCTCGTCTACGCGCTCGTGTCCGCCGCGATCTACGCGATCGCTGCCAGCGGCCTGGTGGTCACCTACACCACCTCCGGCATCTTCAACTTCGCCCACGGCGCCATCGCGATGGTGTCCGCCTACGTCTACTGGCAGCTCAGCTCGCCCGCCGCGTGGGACCTGCCCGTCTGGCTGTCGCTCGTGCTCACGCTCGGCGTGTTCGCCCCGGTGCTCGGCATCGTCCTCGACGTGGTCATCATGCGGCGCCTCGCCGGTGCCGGGCCGATGATCCGCATCGTCGTGCCCATCGGCCTGCTCGTGTCGCTCATCTCGGTGGCGTCGATCCTCTGGCCGCCCGACGAGGTGACCAACGCCCGGCTGCCCGACTTCTTCCGGGGCGAGAAGATCACCGTCCTCGACGTGGCCGTCAGCTACCACCAGCTCATCGTGCTCGGCTGCGCCCTCGGGGTGGCCGTCGGCCTGCGGTTCCTGCTCTACAGCACCCGCACCGGCGTCGCGATGCGGGCCGTGGTCGAGAGCCCCGGCCTCGCCGCCCTCAACGGCGCCAGCCCCGCCCGGCTCTCCGCCCTCTCGTGGGCCCTCGGGTGCAGCCTCGCCGCGCTCGCCGGCATCCTCCTCGCCCCGCTGCTCGTGCTCGACCAGGTGAACCTGACCTTCCTGGTGTTCAACTCGTTCGCCGCCGCGCTCGTCGGCCGCCTCCGCAGCCTCCCGCTCACCTTCCTCGGCGCGCTCGTCCTCGGCACCGCCACCGAGCTGGTCCGCAAGTGGGGGTCGGTCCCGCCGTCGTGGCTCCCGATCGACTGGCCGTGGTGGCTCGACACCAGCACCGTGCCCGTCATCATGCTGTTCGTCGTGCTGCTCGTGGTCCCCCAGGACCGCGCCGCGGTCTTCGACGTCGAGACCGACCGCTCGCGGGTGCCGAGCCTGCGGATGCGCCACAGCGTGATCGCCGGCGCGGCCCTCGTCGCGGTCGCGGCGCTGCTCCCGTCGCTCATGACCGGGTCCATCCTCAACGCGGTCGCCACCGGCCTCGCGCTCGGGCTCATCGTCATGTCCCTCGTGCCGCTCACCGGCTACGCCGGCCAGATCTCCCTGGCCCCGCTCGCGTTCGCCGGCATCGGGGCGACGGTCACCTACGACCTCGGCCGATCCGGCAACCCGCTGGTCCTCCTCCTCGCCATGGCGGTCTGCGCCGCGGTCGGCGCCCTCGTCGCCCTCCCGGCCCTGCGCCTCAAGGGCCTGCACCTCGCCCTGGCCACGATGGCGTTCGCGTTCTTCTGCGAGAAGTCGCTGTTCACCCGCGTCGCCGCCCGCCAGGACACCCACACCTACGCCCCGCTGGAGCTGTTCGGGGCCCGCGCCGCGAGCCCCCGGTCCCAGCTCGTCGTGCTCGCCGTCGCCATCGCCGCCGTCGGCCTGCTCATCACTTGGATCCGCCGGGGTCCGTACGGGCGCAAGCTCCAGGCGATGAAGGACAGCCCGGCCGCGGCGAGCACCGTCGGCCTCGACCTCACCGTCCTCAAGATGTCGGTGTTCGCCCTCTCGGCGGCCATCGCCGGCCTCGGCGGCTCGCTGCTCGCCATCTGGCGCGGCCAGTACAACGCCGAGCAGTTCTCGCTCCTCAACGGCACCCTGCCCGGCCTGCCGCTCGTGCTCATGGCGGTGGTCGGCGGGATCGCCGCGGTCGCCGGCGTGCTCCTCGGCGGCCTGCTGCTGGCGGTGATGCCCCAGATCGGGGCCACCTACACCAGCCTCGACGACCTCATGAAGGTGCTGCCCGGCATCGCCGGCATCGGCCTGGCCGCCAACCCGAGCGGCGCCGTGGCCCAGGCGGGTGAGCGCATCGGCGACTCGCTCCGATCGCTGCGGGACCGGCGGGCCAGGCGAACCCGGACCGGACCGTCGCGGGCCCGCCAGATCTTCGACCTCTTCGCGCCCGAGCGCCCCGCGGTGGTGCCCGAGGACCTGCCCGTCGGCGGGCCGTCGGTGGGCGCGGCGGTCATCGAGGCGATCGACGCGGGGCTCGGCGACGACGGGGAGCGCTGCCATGCCGGTGCTTGAGACCCAGGACCTGTCGGTGCGCTTCGGCGGCCACCTCGCGGTCCACGCCGTGGACCTCGCCGTCGAGGCCGGCACCGTCGCCGGGCTCATCGGCCCCAACGGCGCCGGCAAGACCACCACGTTCAACGTCATCACCGGCCTCCAGCGGCCCACCCGGGGCCGCGTGCTCCTCGACGGCGACGACATCACCCGGCTCTCGCCCCACCGGCGGGCCCGCCGGGGGATCGCCCGCACCTTCCAGCGCCTGGAGCTGTTCGGCGCCCTGACCGTGCGGGACAACGTCCTCGTCGCGGTCGAGCGCGCCGACGGCCCGGGCCCCGACAGCCGGCGGGCCGCGGACGAGCTGCTGGAGCTGGTCGGCCTCGCCGCCGTCGCGGACGAGCGGGCCGACTCGCTCTCCACCGGCAACGCCCGGCTGGTGGAGCTGGCCCGCGCCCTCGGCACCCGGCCGAAGGTCCTCCTCCTCGACGAACCGGCCTCGGGCCTGGACGAGGACGAGACCGAGCAGATGGCCGCCACCCTCTCGACGCTCACCGCCGACGGGCTCGCCATCCTGCTGGTCGAGCACGACGTGCCGCTCGTGATGCGCCTCTGCCAGCACGTCACCGTCCTCAACTACGGCGAGGTCCTCGCCGCCGGCACCCCGGCCGAGGTCCAGGCCGACCCCACCGTCGTCGCCGCCTACCTCGGCAACGGCCCGGTCACCACGGAGGCGCTGTCGTGAGCGACACCGACCGCCCCGGGCCGGCCACCGCCGTCGGCGCCCCCATGCTGGAGCTGCGGGGCGTCCGCGCCGCCTACGGCCGCATCGAGGTGCTCCACGGCGTCGACCTGGCCGTCGGCGTCGGGGAGGTCGTCGCCCTGCTCGGCCCCAACGGCGCCGGCAAGAGCACCACCCTGGCGGTGGCCTCGGGCCAGCACCGGCCGCTCGCCGGCTGCGTCCACCTCGCCGGCCGCCACGTCAACGGCGTGAGCGCGGACCGCCTCACCCGGGCCGGCCTGTGCACGATCCCCGAGGGCCGGGGCATCTTCCGGCGCCTGACCGTGCGGGAGAACCTCGCGATGGCCAGCTACGGGGGCGTGCCCGCGGCGGCGATCGTGGAGCGCGCCGTCGCCCGGTTCCCCCGGCTCGGGGAGCGGATCGACCAGGTGGCCGGCACCATGTCGGGCGGCGAGCAGCAGATGCTCGCCATCGCCCGCGGCCTCGCCACCGAGCCGGCGCTGCTCCTCATCGACGAGCTGTCCATGGGCCTGGCGCCGCTGATCGTCGCCGAGCTGTACGAGCTGGTCGCCGGCATCGCCCACGACGGCGTCTCCATCCTCGTGGTCGAGCAGTTCGCCCGCACCGTCCTCGGCGTGGCCGACCGCGCCGTCATCATGCAATCGGGTCGGGTGGTCGCCTCCGGCGCACCCGCCGACGTCGAAGCCGAGCTGTCGGCTGCCTACCTGGGAGCAACACCATGACCAACCCCGCCACCACGTCCGCCAACGCGACGTCCGCCGCCGACCGCCTCGCCGAGGAGGTCGCCGCGCTGCGCGTGCCGCCGCCGGAGGGCGACAACGAGCACCTCCTCCTCAAGGTGGGCGTCACCCTGCCGCTCATCGGCCTCGTCCTGCTGGCGATCACCTGGTTCCAGGCGTCGGGCACCGCCTACGTCGCGGACCAGATCCCGATGCTCGTCTCCGGCGGCCTCGTCGCCCTGCTCATCACGATGGTCGGCATCGGCATCGTGCTCCGCTACTCGGTCGCCCGGACCATGCGCTTCTGGGCCGCGCGCAACGTGGTGGAGCAGAAGGCTCAGACCGACCGGCTGATCGAGGCGGTCGAGCGCCTCGAAGTCGCGGTCCGCGCCGCCACCACCGACGCCCCCGTCGTGGTCGAGGTCCCCAAGGACCGCTGACCCATCGCCCCCCCCGGGGTCCGCCTCCGTGGGCCGGTCCGGCGTCGGGGTCCGGAGCGCCTCGATCGTCCGGCCCGGCGCGGCTTCGGCCCGCGCGGGTCAGTCCGGTGTCGAGCCCCGGCCCCGGTCCGCCTCCGTGGGCCGGAGCGCCCCCGGGTCAGGTCCCGGTGAAGTTCGGGGTGCGCTTCTCCTTGAAGGCCCGCGGGCCCTCCTTGGCGTCGTTCGACTCGAAGATGACCGGGCTGCCGATCTCCAGCTCCCGGGCCAGGCCCTCGGCCTCGGGCAGCGCCGCGGTCTCGCGCATCGAGCGCAGCACCTCGCGCACCGCCAGCGGGCCGTTCTCGGCGATGAGGCCCGCCAGCTCCCGGGCCTTCGCCAGCGCCTCGCCGTCGGCCACCACGTGGCCGATCAGGCCCATCTCCTTGGCCTCGGCGGCCGAGACGAGCCGGCCCGTGAGCAGGAGGTCGGCGGCGTTGGTGAAGCCGATCTGGCGCTGGAGGCGGACGGTGGAGCCGCCGAGGGGGAACAGGCCCCGGCGGACCTCGGCGATGCCGAAGCGCGCCGAGGCGCCCGCCACCCGCAGCTCGGTGGCCTGGAGGATCTCGGTGCCGCCGGCCACGCAGTAGCCCTCGACCGCGGCCACGATCGGCTTGGACGGGCGGAAGTGGCGTAGCAGCGCCTTCCAGTGCAGGTCCGGGTCCTCGGCCATGCGGGCGGCGTCCTCGGGCGAGAAGCCGTCGGCCAGGGCCTTGAGGTCCATGCCCGAGCAGAAGTCGCCGCCCGCGCCGGTGAGGATGCCGACCCGCAGCTCGGGGTCCTGGTCCAGCAGGGTCCAGGCGTCCGCGGCGGCGACGAGCATCGCCGGGCTGAAGGCGTTCTTGGCCGCGGGGCGGTTGAGGGTGACGGTGAGGACGTAGCCGTCCCGTTCCACCAGCAGGTGCGCGTCGTCTGACATGTCGTCAGACTAGAACACGTTCCAGTTCTCCCCGCCACGGCCCCGCGCCCCGCCCGACCACCGCCCCCCCGAACTTGGCACGGAAACGTGGCACCCGTGCGGCTTTTCCGTGCCAGGTTCGGGGGTCGTCTTGGAACTTGGCACGAGAAGGTGGCACCGGTGCGGCTTTTCCGTGCCAAGTTCGGGGGGAAGGGGGGAGCGAGGGGGTCAGGTGGTGACGGCGCCCTCGGCGGTGCGGGCCGCCCACGGGTAGTCGGGCTTGCCGCTGGGGGAGCGGACGATCTCGTCCACCACCACCAGGTGCCGGGGGGTCTTGTACGCGGCGAGGTGCTCCCGGGAGTGGGCGGCCAGCTCCTCCAGCGTGGGCGGGTCGGCCGCGTCGCGGGGCTGGACCACCGCGGCGACCGTGGAGCCCCACCGCTCGTCGGGGACGCCCACCACCAGCACGTCGTAGACCTTCGGGTGCTCCTTCAGCGTGCTCTCGACCTCCTCGGGGAAGATCTTCTCGCCACCGGAGTTGATGCAGGCCGAGCCGCGGCCGAGGAGCGTGATCGAGCCGTCGTCCTCCACGAGGGCGAAGTCGCCCGCCACCGAGTAGCGCCGTCCGTCGGCGCCGGTCACGAACGTGGACGCGGAGCGCACCGGATCCTTGTGGTAGCGCAGCGGGACGTTGCCGCCCCGGGCGAGCTTGCCGATCCGGCCCGTGCCGGGCGGCAGCGGCCGCAGCTCCTCGTCCAGGACCACCGCGTCGAGCCCGGCGGTCACCGTCGGGCCGCCACCGCCGTGGTTCGCGGTCTGGCCCTTGGTCTGCACGACCATGCCGTTGAGGCCGCTCTCGGAGGAGCCGATGGCGTCGACGATGATGATGTCGGGCAGCAGGTCGAGCATCGCCTCCTTGAGCCCGGGGCTGAACACGACCGCGCTGGACGACAGCACGAACAGCGAGCCGAGGTCCCACCGCCCGGGGTTCGCCTGGAGCGACTCGATCAGCGGCCGCGCCATCGCGTCGCCGGTGATGACCATCGTGTTGACCCGCTCGTCCTGGACGAGCTGCCACACCGCGGCCGGGTCGAAGCGGCGGATGAACACGACCGTCGAGCCGTCGAAGAGGAAGCGGAGCGCGCCCCACTGCGCGGCGCCGTGCATCAGCGGGGGGATGTTGAGGCTGACCAGCGGGTTCTCGGTGGCCACGGCCTTGCGGGCGAGCTGGAAGCCGTCGCCCACCCGCTCGTTGGTGTAGGCGTCGACGCCGCCGCCGAGGGCGAAGAAGACGTCCTCGTGGCGCCAGACCACGCCCTTGGGCATGCCGGTGGTGCCCCCGGTGTAGAGGACGTACAGGTCGTCGTCGCTGCGGTCGAGCGCCGGCCGCTCGGGTGAGCCGCCGGCCTGCGCCTCGGCCCAGGTGACCGAGCCGAGGCCGTCGGTGTCGGCGTCGCTGCCGTCCTCCAGCACGACGAGGTGGCGCAGCCGCGGCGCCCGGTCCCGCACCGCCTCGATCCGCGGCGCGTACTCGCGGTCGTGCACCAGGCCCACGAGGTCCGCGTCGTCGAAGAGGTACGCCAGCTCGTCGGCGACGTAGCGGAAGTTGACGTTGATCGGCACCGCCCGGACCTTGAAGACCGCCACCATCGACAGCAGCCACTCGGCGGAGTTCTGGGCGTAGATGCCGATGTGGTCGCCGAGGCCGAAGCCCTGCTCCAGCAGGTGGTTCGCGAGCCGGTTGGCCTCCTCGTCGAACTGCGCGTAGGTGAGCCGACGATCACCGCAGACCAGCGCCGTGCGGTCGGGGACGGCATCGACGGCGCGTTCGAACAGGTCGGCGATGTTGTACGACATGGCGTCGGTCTAGCACCAAAACGAGAACGTGTTCTCGTTTCGGAACCGGCCGGTCCGAGGGCGCGGCGCTCAGCCGCCGGCGGCGGGCCGGCGGGCCGCCACCTTCGACGCCGGAGCCCGCTTCGTGCCGGCGGCCCTCTTGGCCGGAGCCTTCTTCGACGCGGCCTTCTTCGACGCGGCCTTCTTCGGCGCAGCGGCCTTCGTGGCCGCAGCCCGCTTCGCCGGGACCCTCTTGGCGGGGGTCGCCGTCGCCGGGGCCTTCCTGGCGGCAGCCTTCCTCGCGGGTGCCGTCCCGGTCGTCCCGGCCGTGGCGCCCTGCTCGGCGGCGGCCCGCTTGGCGGTGGGCTTCCTCGCCGCGGCCCGGACGACCTCGGGGCGGAGGGGGGCGGCCCGGCGGCCGGGCGGCGAGTCGGGGTCGTCGCCGTCGGCCACCGGCTCGCTCGCCCGGTCGTGCACGGTGGGTTCGAGGCCGGCGGCCACCTGGAGCTCGGCCAGCGCGTCCTTGACCCGGTCGGCCAGGTTCCAGACGTCGGGCAGCAGCTCCCGGTCGGCCATGAAGCCGAAGTCGACCGAGCCCCGGTAGCTCATGACGGTGATGTTCAGGCCGACGCCCTCCATGACCGGCCCCATCGGGTACGCGGCGACCATCTCGGCGCCGGCGTAGTACAGCGCGAAGGGCGGCCCGGGCACGTTGGAGATGATGACGTTGTGGACCGGGCGGTGGCTGTCCGCCAGGCCGAGGCTGGAGTAGAGGCGGGACGCGAGGTTGAAGGTGTTCGGCGCGGCGTACTCGGCCCAGTCCTGGAGCATCGACGCGCCGACCGCGTTGTGCTCCTCCTTGGCGCCGACCGTGCAGGCGCGGATGCGGCGGACCCGCTCGGCCGGGTCCTCGACCTGGGTGTCGAGGGTGGTGAACATCGCGGACACCTTGTTGCCGGGCACCCGGTCGTCCACGGTGCGGACCGACACCGGGCAGGTGGCCACGAGCGGCGAGTCGGGCAGGGTGTCGTGGTCGAGGAGGTAGGCGCGCATGGTGCCGGCGCAGAGGGCGAGGACGACGTCGTTGACCGTGCAGTCGAAGGCGTTCTTGAGCGCCCGCACGTCGTCCAGCGCCACCCGGGCGAAGCCGACGTCGCGGAACGGCGACAGGGGGCCGTTCCACGGGGTGCGGGGCGCGGTGAGCGGCGCGGCACCGACCGGGGTCGCGGGGTCCCGGCGGCCGGCGACCACCCGCGACACGGCGCTGACGGTCTCGCCCACCAGCTTCGGCAGGGCGATGGTGCGCCGGACCCGGGAGGCGACCGCGTGGCCGAGCAGCTCCAGGTCGGTGGGCAGCGGCTCGGGCTCGCGGTCCTCGGGCAGCTCGGGGTCGGCCGTCTCGGGCTGGAGGTCGAACAGGTGCACCATCAGCTCGGCGCCCGAGGCGCCGTCGATCGCCGCGTGGTGGACCTTGGTGACGACGCCGATGCGGCCCTGCTTGAGGCCCTCCACCACCCACAGCTCCCAGAGGGGGCGGGACCGGTCGAGCGGCGTGCTGGCGATCTGGCCGGCCATCTCGCCCAGCTCGCGCCGCCCGCCGGGCGCGGGGCAGCCGATCCGGCGGATGTGCAGGTCCAGGTCGAAGTCGGGGTCCTCCACCCACACCGGGTGCGCCAGGTTGAGCGGTACCTCGAGGAGGCGGCGCCGGAACGGCGGCACCAGGTGGAGGCGGCCGGCGATGAACGCCTTGATCTTCTCGAACGAGTAGCCGCCGGGCACGGTGTCGGGGTCGAGCACCATCGTCATGGCCACGTGCATGTGGTGGACGGGGTTCTCCAGGTACAGGAAGGCTGCGTCGAGCCCGGTGAGGCGTTCCATGGTGCGCGGCTCCCATCGCGTGTCGGTGTGGGAAGTCTGCCAGTTCGCCGGCCACCGGCCCCGGCCGGCGGGGATCGGACGCGGTGGCCGCCGGTCACCGGGATGTCCGAAAGCCGCTGGTGGCGCGGGCGCCGACGGTGGAGGATCGGGTCCGTGGACTTCGAGGCCCGCTACCGGGCGATCCAGGCCCGAGACGCCCGGTTCGACGGGCAGTTCGTGCTGGCCGTGCGCACCACCGGCATCTACTGCCGGCCGAGCTGCCCGGCGCGCACGCCGAAGCGGTCGAACGTGGAGTTCTTCGTGACGAGCGCGGCCGCCCACCTCGCCGGCTACCGGGCGTGCAAGCGGTGCGCGCCCGAGGCGGTGCCCGGCAGCCCCCGCTGGAACCTGGGCGAGGACGTGGCGTCGCGCGCCATGCGGCTGATCGCCGACGGCGTGGTGGAGCGCGAGGGCGTGGGCGGCCTCGCCGGGCGGCTGGGCTACTCGGCCCGCCAGCTCAACCGCATCCTCACCCGCGAGCTGGGCGCCGGCCCGCTCGCCCTCGCCCGGGCGCAGCGGGCCCACGACGCCCGCCAGCTCATCGTCGCCACCACGCTGCCGTTCGCCGAGGTCGCCTTCGCCGCCGGCTTCGGCAGCATCCGCCAGTTCAACGACACCGTGGGCGAGGTCTTCGACCAGACGCCGACCCAGCTCCGCGACCGCGCCCGCCGTGGCGAGCAGCCCGGGAGCGACCGGCCCGGCACGGTCCGCCTCGCCCTCGCGCACCGGCCGCCGCTCGACGCCGCGGGGCTCCTCGACTGGTTCCGGCTGCGGGCGCTCGACGGCGTCGAGGTGGCGACGGCGGACGGCTACGCCCGGTCGCTGCGGCTCGACGGCGGCCCGGCCGCGGTGCGGATCGAGCGGGACGGGCAGGGCCTGCGCGCCACCGCCCGGGTGACGGACCTGGCGGACCTGCCCACCCTGCTCCGGCGGACCCGTGGCTGCTCGACCTCGACGCGGACCCCGTGGCCGTCGACGCCGCGCTCGCCGCCGACCCGCGCCTGGCCCCGTCGGTCCGGGCGGTGCCGGGCATCCGCATCCCGGGCCTGGTCGAGCCGGCCGAGGCGCTGGCCCGGGCCGTCCTCGGCCAGCAGGTCAGCGTGCGGTCGGCCCGCACCACGGTGCAGCGCCTGGTCGAGCGGCTCGGGACCCCGCTCGCCCTCGGGGCCGGGACCGGGTCCGGCGGGGGCGACGGGCCGGACGGGGAGCCGGGCCCCGGGGCAGGTGGCTGGCCGACGCGGCTGTTCCCGACCGCGGCGACCCTCGCGGAGCACGCGGCGGCGGTCGTCGGCGGCCCGCGGGCCCGGGTCGCCGCGCTCGTGCGGGCCTGCGAGGCGGTCGCGACCGGCGAGCTGGACCTCGACGTGGCCGACACCCGGGAGGACTTCGTGGCCGGCCTGCGGGCGCTGCCGGGGATCGGCCCGTGGACGGCGGAGCTCCTCGCGCTCCGCTACCTGCGGTGCAGCGACGTGCTGCTCGACGGCGACGCCGCCGTCCGCGCCGGAGCCCGGGCGCTCGGCCTGGGGGAGGGCGCCGCGGCGCTGCGGGCCGCGGCCGCGCCGCTCGCGCCCTGGCGCAGCTACGTCACGATGCACCTGTGGCGCGCGTACTAGAACGTGTTCCACCGGCGACGGCGGTCCCGACCACCCGAGGCACCGCCGGCGGCGTCCCCGACCCCGAACCCCGCCCCCGTAGGCTCACCCACGCGATGGACCCCTCCACCCTCACCAAGAGCCAGGCCGCCCGACGCGAGCGGGTGCTGCGGGCCGCGCTCGACCTCGGCGCGTCCGGCGGCTACGACGCGGTGCAGATGCGAGACGTCGCCACCACCGCCGGCGTCGCCCTCGGCACGATCTACCGCTACTTCGCGTCGAAGGACCACCTCCTCGCCGCGGCGATGGTCGAGTGGACCCACGACCTGGAGCGGCGGGTCGGCCTGCGGCCGCCGAGGGGCGAGACGGTGCGGGACCGGGTGGACGACGTGCTCGGCCGGGCCACCCGGGCGATGGAGCGGGAGCCGAAGCTGAGCGAGGCCGTGGTCACGGCGCTGCTCTCGCCCGACCGGGGCGCAGCCCGCTGCCAGGAGGAGGTGTCGGCCTCCATGACCCGCATCCTCGGCCAGGCGTTCGGCGACGCGTTCGAGCCCGAGTTCGAGGCGCAGGTCACCCGCACCCTCGGCCACGTGTGGTTCACGGCGCTGGTCGGCTGGGTCAACGGCTGGTCGGGCATCGACAAGGTGTCGACCGAGCTGGCGATCGCCACCGACATGATCCTCGGGCACCTCGACGCCTGACCCGCCGACGATCGCGGATCGGCGGATCGTCGGAAGCCGGGAACCCGGCGCGGCCCGGCTGCGTCAGTCCTGTGCCAACGTGGTCGACCCGCTCGCGGGCCCGGCCCGCCCGGCCTCTCCCCACATCCCCACGAAAGCGCAGATCAGATGGAAGTCCAGCTCCGCCACCAGCCCTCCTTCGCCGTCGCCCGGTTCCTCCTCGGGCCCAACGAGCCGATGCGGGCCGAGTCCGGCGCCATGATGGCGATGGCCGCCGACACCCAGATCCAGGCCAAGGCCGAGGGCGGGATGATGAAGTCCCTGAAGCGGGCGGCGCTCGGCGGTGAGTCGTTCTTCATCACGACCCTCACCGCCGGCCCCGCGGGCGGCTGGGTCGACCTGGCCGCCAACCTGCCCGGCGACCTGTCGGTCCTCGAGGTGGTGCCCGGCCAGCCGTGGCTGCTCTCCAAGGGAGCCTTCCTCGGCGCCCCGCAGTCGGTCACCATCGACACCCAGTTCCAGGGCATGAAGATGTTCGCCGGCGGCGAGGGGGCGTTCCTCTGCCAGGCGGACGGCCAGGGCCCGCTCGTCATCTCCTCCTACGGCGCCATCGACCGCTTCACCCTCGCCGAGGGCCAGACGGTCGTGGTCGACTCCGGCCACTTCGTCGCCGCGCACGCGAACGTCCAGTACCAGCTCCGCCGGGCGGCCCAGGGCGGCCTGATGCAGTCGATGAAGTCCGGCGAGGGCCTCGTCTTCGAGTTCATGGGCCCCGGCGAGATCCTGATGCAGAGCCGCAACCCCCGCGGCCTCATCAGCTACCTCACGGCCAACGGCCTCGGCTCCCGGGCCTGACCCGGCCCGTCGCGACCTGCGGGTCCGGGTGGGCGGACCACCCGGACCCGCGGTGCGCGACCGGGCGCCGGCCGGGTCGTGATCGGCGCTACGTTTCGACCCGAGCGCCACGACGGAGGAGGACCGCCCATGGCCACCGCAGGGATCCGCCCGCCCCAGCAGCGCCGCAGCTCCGAGACCCTCACCCGCATCCTCGACGCGGCCGAGGAGCTGCTGCCGGCCGCGGGCAGCTTCGAGGCGCTGTCGCTGAACGAGCTGTGCGCGACGGCGGACGTCTCCCGCTCGTCCTTCTACATCCGCTTCAAGACGAAGGACGACCTGGTGCCGGCGCTGTGCGAGCGCTTCAACCGCCGGGCCCGGGAGGCGGTGGCGGAGGTGGTGGAGGCGTCGCTCGAACCGCAGACCGTCGGCCAGGTGACCGCGCTCATCCTCCGGGCCCACCTCGACTTCCAGCGATCCCTGGAGATCCTCGGGCCCAAGGTGCTCGACCACCCGCGGGTCACCGCCGCCCGCCTGGAGACGACGCGGCTCGCGACCGTCGCCATCGACGAGCTGATCCAGCGGGTGCGGGGCCGCGAGCCCCGACCGTCGGAGACGCAGCGGCTGCTGTTCCTCGTGTGCGTGGCCGGCAGCTCGATGCGGGCGGCGATCACCCCGCCCCAGCAGTGGGTGCAGCTCTTCGGCTGGGACGACGCCGGCCTGGTGGAGCAGTACGTGGACCTGTGCCTGGGCTACCTCGACCTCGACCCGTCCGCGCCGGTCCCGCCCTCGCCCCGGCCGGCCGCCGACGCACCGTCCGGGGCCTGAGCCCGAGCGCGCCGGAGCGTCCGGGCGACGCTGCGCCCGGACGCCCCGGCTCCTCCGGGGGAGGAGGTGTCGTGTCCGGCGGCGCGGTTGCGCCGGCCGGCGCGCCGTCAGCTCGCGCCGCCCCCACCCGGCGGGTACGGGGAGGCGGGCTGGCCGGTGATGAGCCGGGTGGTGGTCGACCGGAACGGCATGCCGTTGAAGATGCCGTTCACCACGAGCTGCACCTGCGAGGCGCCCGGGGGCAGCGTGCAGGTGAAGGTGTGGGTGGCGGTGGTCAGGATCGTCGGGGCGTTCGCCAGCGCGGCGTTCGTGCAACCCGGCAGCACCTGCCAGGACAGGTTCCACGCCTGGTTGCCGCCCACGGTGCCGGCGACGTTGGTGACCGAGACGCTCACCTGGCCGGCGCCGTTCGGTGCGCCGATGTCGACGTGGAGCGGGTTGGCGGCGAAGGCGGCCTGCGCCTCCTGGCTGCCCGTCAACGAGGTGGGGGTGGTGCCGTCCATGATCCGGGCGGTGCCGGTGATGCGGAGCGTGAAGGCCGCGGTGACGAACACGTCGCAGGTGTAGGTGCGGCTGTCGCCCGGGGCGACGACGCCGAGGTCGGCGCGGGCGCACGGGTGGTGGCCCGACGGCGAGGTGGTGGACAGCCGGGCCGGCGCCGCCGAGGTGTTGCGGACGGTGATGGACGGCTTCGCGTAGGTGCCGAACGCCCAACCCTTCGGGCGCTGGTTGTAGATGGAGACGGCGACGCCGGCGTCGCTCGGGACCACGTCGAAGGTCCGCTGCACGCTGGATGTGGCCTTGTAGTTGGCGGGGTGGACGGTGCCCCAGGTGTCGGGCCGGCCCTTCGCGGTGACCGTGAGCGGCACCGGGTTGGCCGGGTTGCCGGGCGAGGAGAGGTAGCAGGTCATCAGGACCGAGGCGCCCTCGTCGAGGCTGTTGGGGACGCCGGGGCAGGAGGAGCCGGCCGCGGAGCTAAACTGGAACTCCAGGTCCTTCAGGCCGATGTCGCCGGTGTTGGTGATCCGGACCGGCACCGCGAGCTGAAGCCCGGAGTACCAGGTGCCGGTGGGGAGGACCTCCACCTCGATGCGGGGGTCGATCACGTCGATCGCCTGGTCCAGGTGGAGCGACTCGGCCTCCTGCTTGGTCCACATGAGCCCCTTCATGACCTGGCTGAGGCCCAGGAGCGTCGGGCTCAGGCGGTCGCCCGGCTGCACGTCCGCCAGGGTGCAGGTGGCCTCGCGGGACTGGCCGTTGCCGATCGTGCCCAGGTCGAGGATGCCGCCGTCGCAGCCGAGCACCTTGGCGTACTGGAGGCGCGCCTTCTGCTTCGTCTCGGCGCGGATCTTGTAGTCGGGCGAGGTGCCCCGGACGACGTGCGCCGGGCCCTCGACCACGCTGAAGATGACGCGGTCGCTGCTGGTCTGCTGGTGCGGCACGGCCGCGGATGCGGTGCCGGCGGTGGCGGCGGCCGTGAGGGCGGCCAGGGCGGTGGCGACGAGGCGTCGCCGTCGGGTGGTGGTGCTCACTGTTCTCCTGCTCGTGGGTCGGCCCCGAGGGGCGGTGGTGCCGAGGAGCGCTCGGCGGGTGCGGCGTCCCGCCCGAGGGGGAAGCGGTCGGGCGGGACGCCGGGTCAGGCGGCGACGCGGCGTCGCCGGCGGACGAGGACCAGGTGGAGGGCGCCGCCGCAGAGGGCGGCCGCGGCCACCGCGAGGGCGGGCCGGGCGGCGACGGCCGGGACGGCCAGGTCGCAGCCGGGGTCGGTGTCCCAGGTCAGCTCGACCTCGCCGTCGCCCTCCCGGACGCCGGTCTCGTGGACCACCGAGGCGACCGCGGGCGCGGCGTAGCTCTGCCCGCCACCGCCGCCGGCGGAGACGCCGTCGCCGGTCGGTGGGATCCAGGGGGCTCCGCCGCCGCCCGCGTACCAGCCGCCCCCGCCGCCCCCGCCGCCGAAGGCCACGGCCTCGGTGTCGGGGTCGCCGGGCTCTTCGGTGCCGCCGCCCCGGCCGCCGGTCGTGTCGGTCCCGCTCGTGGCCGGCACCGGGCCCCCGGGGCCGCCGGCACCGCCCGCGGTCGGGGTGCCGGCACCGCCTCCGCCGCCGGGCACCTGCGAGGCGCCGGGCAGGGCGGGTGCGCCGCCGTGGCTGCCCTGGTAGTCGGTGCTGGTGTTGAGGGGCGGGAGGACGCCGATGCCCGAGCCGCCCCCGCCGCCGGCCACCAGGATGCGGTCGGCCGGCGACGGGCTGGTGCGGAGGTCGCTGGCCCCACCGCCGCCCGCGCCGCCGCCGGCGTTGGTGAGGAACGGGTAGCGCCCGCCCGCCTCGCCGCCGTCGCCACCGCCGTTGAGCCCGCCCTGACCACCGGGGACCACCTGCCACGGCGTGGGGCCGCCACCCGGCCCCGGCGACGGGTCGGGGTCGAGGCCGCCCTCGTAGCCGATCTGCTGCCAGGCGGTGTCGCCGCCCTTGCCACCGGGGGTGATCCAGAGCACCTGGCCGGGCACCACGGCGAGGTCGCCGCGCACCCGGGCGCCGTAGCCGGCGCTGTCCACGGCGCCCTCGAAGCTGGCTCGGCCGCCGCCGGCGCCGTCGAGCACTGCGTGCAGCTCGCAGACGTCCGCGGGGACCTCGAAGGGCTGGGGGCGGCCCGGGGCGGTGAAGGTGGCGCTGCCCGGCTCCGCCGCGGCCGGTGCGGGGTGGGCGGCGAGGACGAGGGCCGTGGCCGCGGCCGCGCCGGCGGCGAGGGCGTGGCGCCGGGTTCGGCCGGCGGGGCGGTCGGGGGCGGGGACGGGTGATCGCATGGCGGTGCTCCGGTGGGTCGGCGGGTCGGCGGCGGGCGGGGTGGTCAGCGGGCGAGGCCGCGCCGGCGGAGGCGCCGGCCGACGAGGAGCGCACCGAGGCCGCCGGCGGCGGCGTAGACGGCGAGGGCCCGGGCGTCGGTGATGGGCACGGCCACGTCGCAGCCCGGATCGGGGGTCCAGGCCAGCTCGGCCAGGCCCTCCTTGGCCCAGTTGCCGGTGGTCTGCGAGACGAGGGTGGCCGCGCCGGTCACGTGGCTGGAGCCGCCGCCCCCGCCACCGGCCACGGCGAGCTGGCCCATCTGGCCGACGGCGCCACCGCCCCCGCCGCCGTACCAGCCGCCGCCGCCCCCACCGCCGCCGAAGGGGGCGCCGTCGTTGTTGAGGTCGCCGGTGTCGACGCTCGACGAGCCGTCGCCGCCGTCCGTGTCGGTGCCCGAGCCGGCGGGTCCGCCGGGCACCCCGGGGCCGCCGGCGCCGGGGCCGGTCGGGGTGCCGGGTGAGCCGGCGAGGCTCGGGTGGGCGCCCGCGGTCGCCGGGTCGCCGCCGTCGCCGCCCACCTGCTCGCCGGTCGGTGCGGTGGCGGGGTCGAGGGCGCCGGAGCCCGAGCCACCGCCCCCGCCGGCCACGGCGATGCGGTCCGCGGGTGCGGGGCTGGTGCGCAGGTCGGTGGCCCCGCCGCCGCCCGCGCCGCCCCCGAAGTGGTGCTCGCCGGTGTGGCGGCCCCCGCCGTCGCCCCCGTCACCGCCGCCGTTGTAGCCGCCGACGCCGCCGGGGGCCGTCAGCCAGGCC
>Ga0182792_1000129_pt1 | contig 72937 bp, 73 predicted proteins | sample Passage237B_FD_130497 | JGI IMG/M metagenome (GOLD analysis project Ga0182792, IMG submission 130497) | Cellulose adapted compost microbial communities from Newby Island Compost Facility, Milpitas, CA, USA - Passage2 37B (version 2) (version 2) ...
CGCCATCGCCGACGGCGACGCCGCCCAGGGCATCAAGGGCATGGACCCGATCTCGACCGGCCAGTTGACCCGCGAGGAAATCGAGCGCGGCGAAAAGGATCCGGACTATCGCCTCAAGCTCAGCGAAACCAAGGTCCGCCTGCCCGAGGCCAAGAAGAAGCGCGGTCCCCGCTACACCCCGGTGTCGCGCCGCCACGAGCGGCCGAGCGCCATTTTATGGCTGGTGCGCAACCATCCCGAACTGAAGGATGCGCAGATCATGCGCCTCGTCGGCACCACCAAGACGACGATCGCCAGCGTGCGCGACCGCACCCACTGGAACGCCTCGGCGCTGACCCCGATGGACCCGGTGACGCTGGGGCTGTGCTCGCAGATCGAACTGGATTTCGAGGTGCAGCGCGCCGCCAAGGAAAAGCCGACGGCGCAGCAATACGGTGGCGCGACGCTGCTGCCGGCCTCCGAGACCACGCGCAAGGATGAGGACGCCGCGCCCGCCGCGGCCGGCGGCGACGATCTCAACGTCGATGCGGTGTTCGCCAAGCTCAAGACCATCGGCGGCAAGAAGGCCGACGACGAGGAATAGCGGTTAGAGCATGATCCCGAAAAAGCCCGCCCTCGGGCTTGACCGGTTCGCGTGAAGATGACACGTCAAAACAATTATCTAGCGCGCGTTTCGATCGGATTGAATCAGAGCGGCGATCGCTCTCTCTGTCATGCCCGGCTTTATGCCGGGCATCCACGCCTTAACGGCATTTCTTCAAAGAAGAAGACGTGGATGGCCGGGACAAGCCCGGCCATGACGATGTTTTGATAAGATCGGAATCGGATTTTAGCGCCCGTTGAGCATCTGTTCGCTCAGGTGGCGGTGGGTGCGCTCGATCCGGGTGGCGTGAACGGCGCGCTTCTCGTCGCGCACCTTGAGGCATTCGGCATAGGGCGACGAGCCCGGCTCGCCGGCTTCCTTGCGGCAATAGGCGTCGTCGTCCTGCGCCGCGCTCGCCGTGGCGGCAGGATCGGTTTTGCGTTCGAGCTGCGCGCAGCCGGAAACGGTCAGGCCGGCGAGCACCACAAGCGGCAGGCAGCGGACGATAGACGGCATCGGAACATCCGGGTTGCGGCGGGGACGGGCATCGCTTCGGCGGCGATTGAGGGTTTTGTAGGGCGGACCCGCCACCGACGGCAAGGTCACGACGGGAACCGCCGGCTTGGCCGCGTTGCAGCCAGGCAATTGAAGGCCCGCCGGTTCGCGGCGGGCCTTTCTTGTCGCATGGAAAAGTTAGCCGTTAAGCCCGGCTCTTCAGCGCGTCGGTGATTTCATCGAGCGCCTTGGGGTCCTCGATGGTTGCCGGCAGCGCCCACGGATCGCCGTCGGCGATCTTCTTCATGGTGCCGCGCAGGATTTTGCCGGAGCGCGTCTTGGGCAGCCGCGCCACCGTGATCGCGAGCTTGAAGGCGGCGACCGGCCCGAGCTTCTCGCGCACCAGCGCCACCACCTCCTTCTCGATCTCGGCGGGCGACTTGTCCGTGCCTGCCTTCAGCACCAGGAAGCCGCACGGCACCTCGCCTTTCAGCGGGTCCTTGATGCCGAGCACGGCGCATTCGGCGACGTCCGGGTGCGAGGCGAGGATTTCCTCCATGCCGCCGGTCGAGAGCCGGTGGCCGGCGACGTTGATGATGTCGTCGGTGCGGCCCATGACGAAGACGTAGCCGTCCTCGTCGATATAGCCGGCGTCCGCCGTCTTGTAGTAGCCGGGAAACTCGTTGAAGTAGGCTTCCTTGCAGCGTTCGTCCTGCTGCCACAGCGTCGGCAGGCAGCCCGGCGGCAGCGGCAGCTTGATGACGATCGAGCCCATGGTGCCCGCCGGCACGGGCTTGGCCGATTCGTCCACCACCTCGATCTTGTAGCCGGGCATTGCCACCGTCGGCGAGCCGTGCTTGACCGGCAGTTGCCCGAGCCCGACCGGGTTGCCGGCGATGCACCAGCCGGTCTCGGTTTGCCACCAGTGGTCGATCACCGGCACCTTCAACTGCTTCTCGGCCCATTCGATGGTGGGCGGGTCGCCGCGCTCGCCGGCCAGAAACAGGGTGCGGAAGTGCGACAGGTCGTACTTCCGGATGAACTCGCCGTTGGGGTCTTCCTTCTTGATGGCGCGGAACGCGGTCGGTGCGGTGAAGAAGGCCGCCGCCTTGTGCTGCGAGATGACGCGCCAGAACGCGCCGGCGTCGGGGGTGCCGATCGGCTTGCCCTCGTACATGATCGAGGTGTTGCCGTTGAACAGCGGGCCATAGACGATGTAGCTGTGCCCGACCACCCAGCCGATGTCGGAGCCGCACCACCACACCTCGCCCGGCTTGACGCCATAGAGGTTCTGCATCGACCAGTTGATGGCGACGAGGTGGCCGCCGTTGTCGCGCACCACGCCCTTCGGCACGCCGGTGGTGCCCGACGTATAGAGGATGTAGAGCGGATCGGTCGCCGCGACCGGCACGCAGTCGGCGCTTTTGTTCGCCGCCAGCGCCGCGCCGCGCAGCTCCGCCCAGTCGTGGTCGCGGCCCTTGATGAGGTCGCAAGGCTGCTGCGGCCGCTGCAGGATGATGCAGGCCGGCGGCTTGTGCGCGGCGAGCTTGATGGCGTCGTCGAGCAGCGGCTTGTAGGCGACGATGCGGCCGGGCTCGATGCCGCAGCTTGCCGACAGCACCAGCTTCGGCTTGGCGTCGTCGATGCGGGTCGCCAGTTCCTTGGCGGCAAAGCCGCCGAACACCACCGAGTGGATGGCGCCGATGCGGGCGCAGGCGAGCATCGCCACCATCGCTTCCGGCACCAGCGGCATGTAGATGACCACGCGGTCGCCCTTGGCGACACCGAAATCCTGCAGGATTGCGGCAAAGGTTTTCACCTCGCGCAGCATTTCGGCGTAGGTAAACCTGGACACGCTGTTGGTCAGCGGGGAGTCGTGGATCAGCGCGAGCTGGTCGGCGCGGCCACCGGCGACGTGACGGTCGAGCGCGTTGTAGCAGGTGTTGACCATGGCGCCGGCGAACCAGCGGCCGTACAGGCCCTGCGAGGCATCGAACACCTTCTTCGCCGGCTCGATCCAGTCGATGGCGCGCGCCGCGTCGGCCCAGAACCCCTCCGGGTCCTGCATCGAGCGCGCGTAGACGTCCTGGTAGCGGCTGGCGGGATGAATGTTCATGGCGAAACCTCCGACGCGTAGCTTATCGCCGTGCCCGTGGAAAGCACAGCACGGCCTTGATGCGGCGGTGCTCCGCCGCGTGCCTCCCGCATGAACCCGGCGCGCTGCCGTTGCAAGCCGGGATGGCTACGCCCTTCGGCTAAGTGTCCCGCAAGAAATACCGGCATCGCTCGCACCGCTATCTAATCGGCTGGAATTGCTTGCTAATTTACGGCCCCATTTTTAACTGCACGGCCCCTGCCGCAATCTGGTATCTGCTGGCCATTATGTTTGCACTCGAACTCGGGATCGTGACGGTCCTGATCGTCCTCAACGGCCTGCTCGCGATGTCGGAGCTGGCCATCGTCTCGTCTCGCCCGGCGCGGCTTGCCGGGCTCGCCGAAAAGGGCGTCAGGGGCGCGCGCCGCGCGCTGGCGCTCGCCTCCGATCCCGGAAAATTCCTTTCGACGGTGCAGATCGGCATCACGCTGGTCGGCGTGCTGTCGGGTGCCTTTTCCGGCGCCACGCTCGGCCAGCGGCTGAGCCAATGGCTGATGGTGATGGGGCTTGCCAAGGGGCTGGCCGATACGCTCGGCGTCGGCGCCGTGGTCGGCATCATCACCTATGCCTCGCTGATCGTCGGCGAGCTGGTGCCGAAGCAGATCGCGCTGCGCAACCCGGAATCGGTGGCGGTCAAGGTGGCGCCGGCGATGACGTGGCTGGCGCGCATCTCCTCGCCGGTGGTGTGGCTGCTCGACGTGTCGGGCAAGCTGATCCTGCGCGTGCTCGGGCAGGGTGGCGAGGCCGACGAGAAGGTCACCGAGGAGGAGATCCGCTCGCTGGTGCGCGAGGCCGAGGACGCCGGCGTGCTCGAGCCCGGCGAAAAGGAGATGATCGCCGGCGTGATGCGGCTCGGCGACCGCCCGGTCGGCGCGGTGATGACGCCGCGCCCCGAGGTCGATCTGATCGATCTCGCCGAGCCGCCGGAGACGATCCATGCCGCCATCACGGCCAGCCCGCACTCGCGTCTGCCGGTGTTCGACGGCAACCGCGACGATGCGCTCGGCGTGGTGCAGGCCAAGGATCTGCTCGACGCCTGCATGGCCGGCGCGATGCCGGATATCCGCACGCTGGTGCGCGAGGTGCCGGTGATCCCGGAATCGGCGGACGCGCGCGACGTGCTGGCGATCCTGCGCTCGTCGCCGGTGCATATGGGGCTGGTGCACGACGAGTACGGCAGCTTCCAGGGCGTCGTCACCAGCGCCGATATCCTGGAATCGATCGTTGGCAGTTTTCACACCGAGGAAGGCCCGGCGGAGGCGCCGGCGGTCAAGCGCGCCGACGGCTCCTACCTGATCCAGGGCTGGATGCCGGCCGACGAGTTCGCCGACCTGCTCGGCATTCCGATCCCGCTGTCGCGGCCCTATCACACCGCCGCCGGCTTCATGCTGCAGAATTTCGGCGCGATCCCCAAGGCCGGCGACAGTTTCGACGCCAACGGCTGGCGCTTCGAGGTGGTCGATCTTGACGGCCGCCGCATCGATACGGTGCTGGCGACGAAAGTGGCGCAGGCGCGCCGCGTGATTTAGTCGTCCGCATCCTGCTGCGGACGGCCGAACAGTTGCACGATTCCGGGGGTCGCCAGCGACACAACGATGAAGCGCGCGAGATGATGCGCGCCGACGAACACCGGGTCGATGTGCAGGGTCAGCGCCAGCGCCAGCATCGCGTCCATGGCGCCCGGCGCGAAGGCGACGATGACGTCGGCAAAGCGCAGCGGCGCGATCACGAGGGCGATGGCGACGAACACGGCCGAGATCGCCAGCGCTACCGCGAACGAGCCGAGCGAGGCGGCGAGATAGCCAAAAATGGTGCGGAGCCGGAGCCGGGCGAAGCGTGTGCCGATCAGCGCCCCGATGCCGATCAGCGCCGCCGCGCGGCCGCCGTCCGGCAGCCCGCCCTCGATCCAGCCGGTGCCGTGCAGGATCGCCGAGGCGAGCATGGCGCCGAACATCCAGCCTGCCGGAAACCGCACCCATCGCAACAGCCAGCCGGTGGCCACCGCCGCCAGCGCCAGCACGCAAAGCGCGACCGGCCCGGCCGCGCCCGAGATCGGGCGGGGCGGCGCGTCGTGGGCAAGCCCGGCGGCGGCCAGCAGCAGCGGCAGGCCGGCGGTGAGCAGGATGACGCGCACCGTCTGCACTACGGCGATGGCCGCGACGTCGGCGTTTCTTTCATGCGCGATCATGATGATCTGCGACAGCGCGCCGGGACTGCCGGCCAAGAGCGCCGAGGTGCGGTCCCAGCCGTGCAGGCGTTGCAGGTAGAGGCTGGAACCGAGCGTCGCGCCGAGCGTGGCGAGCGCAAGCAGCGCCAGCGTCACCGGGTAGGCCGCGAGGTTGGCCAGCAGTTCGCGCGTCCCCATCGAGCCGAGCGAGATGCCGAGCACGACGAGGATGCCTTGCGCGACCGGCGCCGGCAGCCGCAGCGGCCGCCCGGCGATGGCGGCGATGGCGACCGCGATCATCGCCCCGGAGATCAGCCCGCCCGGCAACGCCGCCGCGGCGAAGGCGATGCCGCCGGCGGTGCCGATGGCGAGCGTCTCGCCGGTGATCAGGATGTTGCTACGGCTCGGAAAGGGAACGGCAAAACGCATGACGGGGTCCGGATGGCGCGCCGTTATCGCAAATCTTCCGGCGAGCGACAAATGCGAGCACGACGCCGTTGTCACGGCGCTGCCGTGAGTCGATAATGGTCAAGTCTGCAAGGAACGCCGGATGTCCGGGAGGAAGAAAAAAATGTCTGTGATGCGATTGGGGATGTGGGGCCTTGCCGCGCTTGCGGGGCTGGGCATGACGCTGGCGGTGATACCGGCGGAGGCGCTGACCATGCAGGAATGCAGCGCCAAGTATCAGGCGGCGAAGACCGCCGGCACGCTCGGCGGTCAGAACTGGGCTGCGTTCCGCAAGGCGCGGTGCGGCGAGGAGGCGGCGGCAACGCCTGCGGCCAAGCCGATGGCGGCGACGAAGCCGGCCGCGGCCGGCAGCGCCGTGTTCCCGTCGGCGATCGCACCGAAATATGCCAAGGAAAAGCCGTCCAAGGCGCGCATGCACACCTGCGTCGATCAGTACAACGCCAACAAGACGGCCAACGCCAACGGCGGCCTGAAATGGATTCAGAAGGGCGGCGGCTACTACAGCGAATGCAACAAACGGCTTAAAAGCTGAGCGGCCGGGACGGCATTCCAACGGCTCCGCTGAATGACATCCGGGCGTGACCGCGTCCGGACGCAGGGAAAATTATGGCTCATGAAACTGAGACGCTCGCGGCTTATGTCGCGGGCCTGACCTTCGAGGCGATCCCGCAGGAGGTCGCCGCCCGCGCCAAGGCGCTGACGCTCGATCTCATCGGCAGTGCCGTGCGCGCCCGCCGTGAAGCGGAATCGACGCCCTCGCTGCTGGCGATGCTCAAGGCGCTTGGCCTCGATGCGGACGGCCCCGCGACGGTGATGGGCGACGGCAAAAGCTATTCGCCGGCGGTCGCCGCGCTCGTCAACGGCGCGCTCGGCCATTCGCTCGACTTCGACGACACCCATGCCGATTCCTCGCTGCATCCGAGCGCGCCGGTGGTGCCGGCGGCGTTCGCCGTCGGCGAGACGGTCGGCGCATCGGGCGCCGAGGTGTTGACCGCCATCGTCGCCGGCTACGAGGTGTGCTGCCGGCTCGGCAACGCGCTCGATCCGACCTCGCATTATGCGCGCGGCTTTCATCCGACCGCCACGGCCGGCACGTTCGGCGCGGCGGCCGCGGCGGCAAAGCTCCATCGCCTGCCGGCGGAGCGCATCGCCGCCGCCTTCGGCGTGTCCGGCAGCCAGGCCGCCGGCTCGCTGCAATTCCTCGAGAACGGCGCCTGGAACAAGCGTTTCCAGGTCGGCGCGGCGGCGATGAACGGCGTGATCGCGGCGACGCTGGCGAAAGAGGGATTTGTCGGCGCCAGCGACCCGATCGAGGGGCGCTACGGGTTGCTGCATGGCTATACCGACGACGCCCATCCCGACAAGGCAGTGGCCGGTCTCGGCCGCGTCTATGAGACCATGAAGATCGGCGTCAAACCCTATCCGAGCTGTCGCTATACCCATGCCGCGGTCGAGACGCTGATCGCGATGCGGCGCGACCACAACCTGACGCCGGAGCGTGTCACGGCGGTCGAGATCGGGCTGCATCGCAACGGCATCACGCTGACCGGCGACGCCGCCACCAAGCGCCATCCGCGCAGCATCGTCGGCGGCCAGTTCTCGATGTTCTTCACCGCCGCGCTGGCGCTGGAGCAGGGCTCGTTCGGCTGGGACGACTATGCCCGGCTCGGCGACCCGGCGATCGATGCGCTCGCCGACAAAATCGAGGTGGTGCAGGACGACCGGCTGGAAATCGGCCGCGGCCATCCGTTCGGCGCCCGCGTCACCGTCACCGCCGGCGGCGAGAGCCATGAGCGGCTCGCCGTCGATCCGCCGGGCGAGCCGTCGTCATTTCCCGACGAGACCGCGATGCGCGCGAAATTCCTGCAACTGGCGCGCCCGGTGCTCAATGGCCGCGCGGAAAAATTCGCCGACGCCCTGCGGACGATGGAGACGTTCGAGCGCTTCGCCACGGTGACGGCGCTGGGGCGCGCGTAACGCCTTACGGCGCGACGTTCGCCGCGAGATAGTCCACCGCCGCCTGCGCACCCCCCGCGCCGTGCGCAATGCCGAGTGCGCGCAACCCCGTCTCGATCACGCCGAGCGTGCCGAGGACCGTCGGCGCGTTGACGTGGCCCATATGGGCGATGCGGAAGCCGCACCCGGCCAGGTCGCCGATCCCGGTGCCGAGCACCACGCCGCATTTGTCGCGGCAATAGGCGGCGAGCGTCGCGGGATCGAACCCGGATGCGGTCACCGCCGTCACCGTATCGGCTCGCTCGCCTGGCGCCTCGATGTTGAAGCCGAGAGAACCGGTGCTGGCCCATGCCGCGACTGCGGCGCGCACCGCGCCGGCGAGCAGGCGGTGGCGGGTGAATGCCGCCTCCAGCCCTGCCGCGCGCAACAGGTCGAGCGCGGCGCGCAATGCGAACAACAGATGCACCGGTGCGGTGCCGGCGTATTTGCGATAGTGCTCCTCGCCCTCGCGCGCGGTCCAGTCCCAGTACGGCGTGCGCAAGTTGGCGCGGCGGTGTGCCTCGCGTGCGCGCGGCCCGGCGGCGACGAAGGCCAACCCGGGCGGTGTCATCAAGCCCTTCTGCGCTGCCGCCATCGCGACGTCGACGCCCCATGCGTCCATCTCGAACGGCATGCAGCCGAGCGAGGCGACGGTATCGACCATCAACAGCGCGTCGTGGCCGGCGGCGCGCATCGCCGCGGCGATCGCCGGAATGTCGTTGACGACGCCGGAGGCAGTATCGACCTGCACCACCAGCACGGCCTTGATGGCGCCGGCATCGTCGCGCTTCAGCCGCGCCTCGACCTCCTCGGGTCGCACCGCGCGGCGGAAGCCGCCGGGCAGGACTTCCGCCTCGGCGCCGAGCATGTGCGCGGCTTCGCCCCAGCCCGTGGCGAAGCGGCCGCTTTCCAGCACCAGCACCTTGTCGCCGCGCGACAGCGTGTTGGTCAGCACCGCCTCCCAGCCGCCGTGGCCGTTGGCGATGTAGATGTAGGGCCGCATGCGGGTACGAAACAGCGCTCCGAGATCGCGCAGGATGCCCTCGGTCAGCGCCACCATCTCGTCGGAATAGATGTCGATGGCCGGGCGGTGCATGGCGCGCAGCACCTCGTCGGGCATCGTGGTCGGCCCCGGAATCATCAGAAACTCGCGGCCCGCGCGCACGGTCATCGATGGTCTCCCTGAAGAGGCCGGCAGCGGCCGGCTGGTCTGTCTTAGCGCGGCCGGCTGCAAAGCGGTATCCGCCTCGTGCAATGCCACGACGACGCGAACGGGCTTGCGCCGCGCCGTTGCGGCATCGACAATCCGGCGCAAAGAAGGGGGCTTTCATGACGAACCTGACGGCGATCGACGCGAGCCTGCGGCAGGCGTGCGACGCGGGCGCCATTCCCGGTGCCGTCGCCATGGCGACGACCGGTGCGGAGGTGATCTATCAAGGCGCGTTCGGCCGGCGCGACCTGACCCGCGCCGAGGCGATGACCGCCGACAGCGTGTTCTGGCTCGCTTCGATGACCAAGGCGATCACGACGGCGGCGGCGTTGCAGCTTGTCGAGCGGGGCCGGCTGACGCTCGATGGACCGCTTGGCCATCTCGTGCCCGAACTCGCCGCCCCGCAGGTGCTCCAAGGGTTTGCCGCCGACGGCGCGCCACGACTGCGCCCGGCGAAAAGCGCGCCGACATTGCGCCAGCTTCTGACCCACACCGCCGGCTACTGCTACGATATGTGGAACGGCGCCATGCTGCGCTACCTGCAGGCGACCGGCACGCCGAAGACCTCGACCTGCCGCAACGCAGCGCTCGACGTGCCGCTGATGTTCGATCCCGGCGCGCGCTGGGAATACGGCGTCAATATCGACTTCGTCGGCAAGGTGGTGGAGGCGGCCAGTGGCCAGCGCCTTGGCGCTTACCTCCACGACAACCTGTTCGCGCCGCTCGGCATGCGCGACACCGCGTTCAGGATCGGCGCGGCGCAGCGCCAGCGACTCGTCGCCATGCATGCGCGCGCGGCCGACGGCAGCCTTGCACCGATGGCCTTCGAGATCGAGCAGGCGCCGGAGTTCGAAATGGGTGGCGGCGGCCTTTACGGCACTGCCGCCGACTATCTCGCCTTTGCCCGCATGATCCTCAACAAGGGCACGGCGAACGGTCACCGGATCCTGCGGCCGGAGACGGTGGCGATGATGGGCGAGAGCCAGATCGGCGATCTCGCCGTCACCGCCATGACCTCGGCGGTGGCGGCTGCCAGCAACGACGTCGAGCTGTGTCCGGGCGTAGCCAAGACGTGGGGGTTTGGCTTCCTCATCAACACCGAGCGGACACCGGAGGGCCGCAGCCCCGGCAGCCTCGCCTGGGCCGGGCTCGGCAACACCTATTACTGGATCGATCCGTCGCGCGATATCGCCGGTGTTGTGCTGATGCAGGTGCTGCCGTTCGGCGATGCGAACTGTCTCGATGCCTTCGCGCGCTTCGAGCGCCGCATCTATGCCAGCCTGCGGCAGCCCGCATAGAGCGTAAGCCGGGGGTGTCAGGCCGGTAGCAGTCCCTCGGCCTCGGCCAGCGCCTTCAGCGAGGTCTGCGGCCGCGCGCCGATGTGCTGGATCACTTCGGCCGCGGCGAGCGCGCCGAGTTGCGCGGCGGCGGCGTGCCCGGCTCCGTTCACCAGTCCGAACAGAAAACCCGCGGCAAACAGGTCGCCGGCGCCAGTGGTGTCCACCAGCTCCTTGATCGGGTGCGCCGGAACGGGGGTGAGGCCGCCCGGCGCCGCGACGATGCAGCCCTTTTCGCTGCGCGTCACCACCGCGAGCCGGACGTCCTTCTGCAACTGCGTCAGCGCGCCGTCGAAATCCGACGTGCCGTAGAGCGCGTGCAGCTCCGCCTCGTTGGCGAACACGAGATCGACCGCGCCGGTGCGCATCAGGCTCAGAAACTCGTCGCGGTAGCGATCGACGCAGAACGAATCCGACAGCGTCAGCGCCACCTCGCGCCCGGCGCCGTGGGCGATCGCCGATGCCTTCAGGAACGCCTCCTTGGCTCGCGGCGGGTCCCACAGATAGCCTTCGAGATAGGTGAAGCGCGCGGCGGCGACCGCGGCCGGATCGATATCGTCGGGGGCGAGGCTTTGCGCTGCCCCGAGATAGGTGTTCATGGTGCGCTCGCCGTCCGGCGTCACCAGGATATAGGAGCACGCCGTCGCCGCGCCGTTGCCGGCGGCGGGGGTGTCGAAGGCGACGCCGACGGCGCGGATGTCATGGCGGAAGGCGCGGCCGAGATGATCGTCCCTGACCTTGCCGACGAACGCCGCGCGCGCCCCGAAATTGGCGAGCCCGGCGATGGTGTTGGCGGCCGAGCCGCCGGAGATTTCCATCGCCGGCCCCATCGCGCCGTAGATCGCCGCGGCGCGCGCCTCGTCGATCAGCGCCATGCCGCCCTTGGCCATGCCGTGGGCGACGAGGAAATCGTCCTCGGTGCGGGCCATGATATCGACGATGGCGTTGCCGATGCCGAGGACGTCATAGGTCGCTGAGCTCATGAAGGGGTCCGGAAGCTGGTCAGGCGGGCGGGGAAGGAGTAAGCGCGACCTACACGATCCACCGTCCGCCAGCAAGCGCAGGCCCAAAGCCCCGTGATGCTCCGCCATATCGTCACCGTCTCGACCGGCACGGCGCTGTCGCGCCTGACCGGCTTCGCCCGCGACGTGCTGACGGCGGCGCTTTTGGGTGCCAGCCCGGTGGCCGACGCCTTCCTGGCGGCGTTCCAGCTCGTCAACGTGGCGCGGCGGCTGTTGACCGAAGGCGCCCTCAATGCCGCGCTGGTGCCGGCCTGGCTCGACCGGCGCGCGCGCGACGGCGAGGCGGCCGCGGCGGCATTCGCCGGGCGGGTGCTGGGCACGCTCGGCCTGATCACCGTGGCCGTCGCGGTGGTGCTGGGGCTCGCCATGCCGGCGGTGATCGCGCTGGTCGCGCCGGGCTTCGGGAGCGAACGGCTCGACTTTGCCGTCGCTGCCGGCCGCCTGATGCTGCCCTACCTCGCTTTCGTCGGCCCGGTCGCGGTGCTGATGGGCCTCCTCAACGCCCGGCGCGCCTTCGCGCTCGCGGCCTTCGCGCCGCTTTTGTTCAACCTGTCGCTGATCGCGATCCTGATCGTGCTGCTGTGGCGCGGGCAGGCCGCGGCGACCTCGGCGCTGGTGCTGGCGGCGACGGTCGGCGTCGCCGGTTTCCTTCAATTGGCGGTGCTCGGCACGCAGGCGCGCCGGCAGGCCGCGCCGCTCAAGGTCGCCTTCGATGCGCCGATGCGGCGCTTCCTCGCCCGTGCGCTACCGGGCGCGGTGGCCTCTGCCATGCCGCAGCTCATGGTGCTGGCCGGCGTGGTCGCGGCCTCGGGCGCGCCGGCCGCCGTGGCCTGGCTTTATTTCGCGAGCCGCCTGATCGAACTGCCGCTCGGCCTCGTCGGCGTCGCGATGGGTACCGTGCTGGTGTCGGAACTGTCGCATGCGCGGCACGACGCGGCGGCTTTCGCGCAGGCGCAGCGGCAGGGTGTCGTGCTGGCATTCGGCCTGTCGCTGCCGGCCGCCACCGGGCTGGTCGTGCTGGCGGAGCCGATCGTGCGCGTATTGTTCCACCACGGCGCGTTCGGTGCGGGCGATGTCCACGCCACCGGGCAGGCGCTGGCGCTGCTGGCGCTCGGGTTGCCGGCGCAGGTCGCGGTCAAGACGTTTGCGGCGGCGTTCTTCGCTCGCGGCGACACCGGCACGCCGCTGATCGCGACGCTTGTCGCAGTTGTCGCGGCGCTGATCGGCGCGGCAGCGGCCGTGGCGCCGTTCGGCGTCGCCGGCATTGCGCTGGCGCTGGCGGTGTCGGCCTGGGTCGCCGCAGCATGGCTCGGCGTGCGCGCGGTGCGTGACGGGCATCTGATGCTCGGCGCGGCCGCCGGCGCTCTTGCGCGCATCGTGCTGGCCGCGGCCGCGATGGGGGGCGCGCTTGCCGCCGCGCGGACGCTGTGGCCCGCGCCCGCGCATACGGCAGGCGCGGCACTGCATGTGGCGATGCTGATCGCCGGCGGCATTGCGCTTTACGGCGTGCTGCTGGTGGTGTTCGGCGCGGCAGACCGCTCCACCGCCACGGCCTTGCGCGACGCCATCGCGCGTGGCAAGGACGGCGCGTCGAACGACCCTTCAAGGACCTCCCGTCATGGCGGCGAAGCATAACGATCTGGTATTTTCCGGCGTGCAGCCGACCGGCAACCTGCATCTCGGCAACTATCTCGGCGCCATCGTCAACTTCGTGAAGTTGCAGGAGACGCACTCCTGCATCTATTGCGTAGTCGATCTGCACGCCATCACCATGCCGCCGTCGGTGTGGGGCGGCCCGGAGGAACTGGCCCGTTCGACGCGTGAAGTGACGGCGGCCTTCATCGCCGCCGGCATCGATCCGAACAAGAACATCATCTTCAACCAGAGCCAGGTTGCGGGCCATGCCGAATTGACCTGGGTGTTCAACTGCGTCGCGCGCATCGGCTGGCTCAACCGCATGACGCAGTTCAAGGAGAAGGCCGGCAAGGACCGCGAGAATGCCTCCGTCGGCCTTTACGACTATCCGGTGCTGATGGCCTCCGACATTCTGGTCTATCGCGCCACCCATGTGCCGGTCGGCGAGGACCAGAAGCAGCACCTCGAACTGACGCGCGACATCGCGCAGAAATTCAACAACGACTTCGCCGAATCGATCGCGGCGCGCGGCTATGGCGAGGCGTTCTTTCCGTTACCGGAGCCGGTGATCACGGGGCCGGCGACGCGGGTGATGTCGCTGCGCGACGGCACCAAGAAGATGTCGAAGTCGGATGCCTCCGACTATTCGCGCATCAATCTCACCGACGACGCCGACACCATCGCGCAGAAGGTGCGTAAAGCGAAGACCGATCCCGAGCCGCTGCCGAGCGAGGAACCGGGACTGGCGCAGCGCCCGGAAGCCGACAACCTGGTCGGCATCTACGCGGCCCTTGCCGGCAAGCCGAAGGCGGCGGTGCTGGCCGAGTTCGGCGGTGCGCAATTTTCGCAATTCAAATCGAATCTGGTCGATCTTGCGGTGACGCGCCTGGCCCCGATCGCCGGCGAGATGAAGCGGCTGACGCAGGACCCCGGCTATATCGATTCCGTGCTGGTCGACGGCGCCGTCCGCGCCAACCTCATTGCCTCCGAAACCATGAGCGCGGTGAAGGACATCGTCGGCTTCATCCACAAGGTGTGAGTGTTTCCATCAGCTTGCCACATTCGTCGTGAGCGCGTCCCGCGCGCTCAAAACGCTTGTCGATGCGCCGCGCGTCGTGGCAGCATCCCGCGGTTTTGACGCGCAGGGGACGGGCGCCGGATGAACACCAAACGCCGCAGCTACGAAACCGGCCACAAGCCGAAATGCCTCGTGCTGGTGGACGAGACGCCGGAATGCGATCGCGCGGTATACTATGCCAGCCGCTGGGCGGTGCGCGTCGGCGGCGGCGTGGTGATGCTGCGCGTGATCGATACCGGCGACCGCAACCAGCAATGGCTCGGCGTCGCCGACATCATGCGTGCCGAGGCGCTGGAGGAAGCCAACATCGCGCTCGACCGCGCCTCCGGCCGCGCCAACGGGCTGGCCGCCATCACGCCTGAGCGTGTGTTCCGCGAGGGCGCCGATCCGCGCGAGCAGATTCTCGATGTGATCGAAAAAGACGTCGATATCGCGCTGCTGGTGCTGGCCGCAGCCACCGGTGCCGAGGGGCCGGGGCCGATCGTCACCGCGGTGGCCAAGACATCCGGCGCGTTCCCGATCCCGGTTACGATCGTGCCCGGCAATCTCGGCGACGAGGATCTCGACGCGCTGTCGTGAGCGGTGGTCCCAAAGGCTTGGTTGCGACCTTTGCCGGTCTTGATCGGTGCATTCGCGCGCGCCATCTGTTACAAGACGAGTTCCATTCCGTAAGGCGGGCCGGCCTTGAACCGGCGATGCGCCGGAGATCGCGCCATGTTCATCCAGACCGAAGCCACCCCCAACCCCGCGACGCTGAAATTTCTGCCGGGCCGCACCCTGATGGAAACCGGCACCATGGAGTTCACCAACGCCGAGGCGGCGGCGCGCTCGCCGCTGGCCGAGCGGCTGTTCGCCATTCCCGGCGTGAGCGGGGTGTTCTACGGCTTCGATTTCGTCACCGTCACCAAGGCGGAGGGCGACTGGCAGCACCTCAAGCCGGCGATCCTCGGTGCCATTATGGAGCACTACATGTCCGGCGCGCCGCTGTTCGCCGGCGCCCACGCCGAGACGGCCGATCACGACGGTGCACAGGAATTTTTCGACGAGTCCGACGCCGAGACGGTGGAGACCATCAAGGACCTGATCGAGACCCGCGTGCGCCCGGCGGTCGCCAACGACGGTGGCGACATCACCTTCCGCGGCTTCAAGGACGGCATCGTCTATCTCGACATGAAGGGGTCGTGCTCGGGCTGCCCGTCCTCGACCGCGACGCTGAAGCATGGCATCCAGAACCTGCTCAAGCATTTCGTGCCCGATGTCGTCGAAGTGCAGGCGATGTAAGGGCGCTCATCCTTTCCGGTCGCGGGCGCGATACTGATGCGATGTTGATTCTTGCCATCGATACCGCGCTCGACGCCTGTTCCGCCGGCGTGCTCGACACCCGCGCCGCGCGCATCATCGCTCACGAATCGCTGGCCATGCGCCGCGGCCACGCCGAGGCGCTGATGCCTCTGGTGTCGCGGGTGATGAAGGTATCCGGCGTGGGCTTTGCCGATCTCGCCCGCATTGCCGTCACCACCGGCCCCGGCAGTTTCACCGGCCTCAGGGTCGGGCTGTCGGCAGCGCGTGGCATCGGCCTAGCCGCGCAAAAGCCGGTGGTCGGGCTGACCACGCTTGCGGCCTACACCGCGCCCAAGGTCGCTGTCGACAGCGACAGCCCCGTGCTTGCCGCCATCGATGCGCGCCACGGCCAGGTGTATTTCCAGTTCGTCGACGGCGAGGGCGCGATGCTGGTGGCGCCGCGGATCGCGCCGCTGGCCGAGGCGATTGCCGCCGCGCCGCCCGATGTCGCCCCCTGCCTCGTCGGCAACGCCGCCGCTGTGCTGGCCGAGCGCTGGCCGGCCGACCGTACCCCGCCGGCCACTGTCGAAGCCGAGCCGGCGCCGGACGTCGCCTGGGTGGCGTGGCTCGGCGCCGCCGTCCGGCCGGAGACCGCGCCGCCCAGGCCGACCTATCTGCGCGCGCCCGACGCCGTGCCGAGAGCCACGCGGGCCGCCTCGTGACCCTGCCGGCGTGGCTGGTGCCGTGGTGCAAACCGTGGTGCAGACCCTGGCATAAGGCGCCGCCGGCTGTCGTGCCGGCTACGCCGCATGATGCCGCGGCACTCGCCGCGCTGCACGGCGCATCGTTCCACCGCGGCTGGGACGAGGCCGAGTTCGCCGACATGCTGGGGCGCACCGATACGCTGGTGCATGTGATGCGGCGCGGCCGTGCCATCGTGGGCTTTGTCGCCTCGCGCATCGCCGCCGACGAAAGCGAAATCCTGTCGATCGCGCTTCAGCCCTCGGAGCGCGGCCGGGGTCTGTCCGGCGCGCTGTTGCGGAGCCATCTCGGTCACCTGGCCGGGCGCGGCGTCAAAACCGTGTTCCTCGAGGTCGAGGAACGCAACCGCCCGGCGCTCGCGCTCTATGCCCGCCTCGGGTTTCGTCAGGTCGGGCGCCGCGAGCGGTATTATCGTGATCCGACGGGGGCACAGACCGCCGCGCTGGTGCTGCGCCGCGACTTGTCGTGAGCGCCGCATGGTGGCACAACAGGCCGAGCGCCGAGCGCCCCCGTCCGTGTTCAGGCAGCACCCCATGACCGCATTGAAAACCGTCGTCCCGCACCCCACCGACATCGAGCAGCGCTGCGCCGCGACCGGCATGCGCATGACCGAACAGCGCCGGGTGATCGCGCGGGTGCTGGCGCAGGCCGACGACCATCCCGACGTCGAGGAGCTTTATCGCCGCTGCGTCGCCATCGACGACAAGATCTCGATCTCCACGGTCTACCGCACGGTCAAGCTGTTCGAGGATGCCGGCATCATCGAGCGCCACGATTTCCGCGAGGGCCGCGCCCGCTATGAGCAGGTGCCCGAAAGCCATCACGATCACCTGATCAACCTGCGCGACGGCTCGGTGATCGAGTTCACCTCGGAGGAAATCGAGACGTTGCAGCAGGAGATTGCCGCGCGGCTCGGCTTCAAGCTGGTCGATCACCGGCTGGAACTGTACTGCGTGCCGCTCAAGGACGGCGACAAGGGCCGCTGACCGCCCTCGGCACAGACCGGGTAAACGCCAGACCCTTGATATGACAGCATAAATCGCCGGCGCTGGATTTCCCGCGAGCGAGCCTATATGTCACGGGCGCGGGGCCGTAAGGGGCGCCTCGCGCTGTTACCGCTTTTTCGGGTTCCATGAGCGCGCCGCGCAAGCTGCATATCAAGTCCTACGGCTGCCAGATGAACGTCTACGATGCCCAGCGCATGGTGGACACGCTTGCGCCGGAAGGTTTTGTCGAGACCGCGAGAGCCGACGACGCCGACCTCGTCATCCTCAACACCTGCCACATCCGCGAGAAGGCATCGGAAAAGGTGTTCTCCGAGCTTGGCCGGCTGCGGGTGATGAAGGAGAACGCGGCGCGCGAAGGCCGTGACGTCAGGATCGCGGTGGCCGGCTGCGTCGCGCAGGCCGAGGGCGCCGAGATCATGCGCCGCGCGCCGACCGTCGATGTCGTGGTCGGGCCGCAGAGCTATCACAATCTGCCGCAGCTTCTCGAGCAGGCCGCGCGCGAGGGCCGTGCGCTCGACACCGAATTTCCGGTCGAGGACAAGTTTTCGTTTCTCAAGGCGCCGAGCAACCGCGCGATCCGCGCCCGCGGGGTATCGTCGTTCGTCACCGTGCAGGAAGGCTGCGACAAGTTCTGCACCTTCTGCGTCGTGCCCTATACGCGCGGCGCCGAGGTGTCGCGGCCGGTCGAGCGGATTGCCGAGGAGGTGCGCCGGCTTGCCGACAACGGCGTGCGCGAGATCACGCTGATCGGTCAGAACGTCAACGCCTATCACGGCGAGGGGCCGGACGGCCGGGTATGGTCGCTGGGTCGTCTTGCCCGCCATCTGGCCGAAATTCCCGGCATCGTCCGCTTACGCTATTCGACCAGCCACCCGCGCGACATGGACGACAGCCTGATCGAGGCCCACCGCGACCTGCCGGCGCTGATGCCGTTCGTGCATCTGCCGGTGCAGTCCGGTTCCGACCGCATCCTCGCGGCGATGAATCGCCGCCACCGCGCCGACGATTACCGGCGCATCATCGCCCGGTTCCGCGACGCCTGCCCGGACGTCGCCTTTTCGTCGGATTTCATCGTCGGCTTTCCCGGCGAGACCGAGGCCGATTTTGCCGCCACCCTCGCGCTGGTCGAGGAAATCGGTTACGCTTCCGCCTATTCGTTCAAGTATTCGCCGCGGCCGGGCACGCCAGCGGCGGACATGGGAGATGCGATTCCCACGGTGGTGATGGACGAGCGGTTGGCACGACTGCAACATCTGATCGACAGCCAGCAGGCGGCATTCAACGCCGCGATGGTCGGGCGCACGGTCGATGTGCTGTTCGAGCGGCCGGCGCGTAATCCGGGCCAGATCGTCGGACGCACGCCCTATCTGCAACCGCTGCACGTGATGGCGTCGCCCGATATCGTCGGGCAGGTGCTGCCGGTCGCGGTGATGCGTCACGAAAGCTACAGCCTGTTCGGCGATATTGTCGCGGCAACGCCGCCGCCCGCGCGCGTCGCGCCCGCGCAGCCGCAACCGGCGACGGGAGCCTGACCCCTTGCCAAGAACCACCTTGGAGACGCCCGTCATCGTCGCCGGCCGCAAGCCGGACCGCGAAGCGCGGGCCGCGCCCGAGGCCGAAGTGATCGTCGCCTTCGATGACAACCGCGCCGCCTCGGTGCTGGTCGGCCCCTATGGCCAGAACCTGGCGCTGATCGAGCGCAGGCTCGGCGTCGTCGTTGATTCGCGCGGCAACCACATCACCATCCGCGGCAGCCGCGACGGCTGCGACGCCGCGCGCCGCGTGCTGGAAAATCTCTACACGCAGGCGCAGCGCGGCCACGACCTGACCGCCGGCGAGGTCGAGGGCGCGATCCGCGCGGTGATCGCGCAAGGCTCGCTGTTCGAGTTCGATGCCAAGCACCCGCGCGCTACCTTCGAGGAAATCAACCTGCGCAAGCGCCCGGTGCGGGCGCGCACGGCGGCGCAGGATTCCTACATCCGCGCGCTCAAGCGCAACGAACTGGTGTTCGGCATCGGCCCGGCCGGCACCGGCAAGACGTGGCTCGCGGGCGCGCATGCCGCGCGGCTGTTCGAGCGCAAGGAAGTGGACCGCATCATCCTGTCGCGGCCGGCGGTGGAAGCCGGCGAGCGGCTCGGCTTCCTGCCCGGCGACCTGCGCGAGAAGGTCGATCCCTATCTGCGGCCGATCTACGATGCGCTCTACGACCTGATGGATGCCCGCGTGGTCGAGCGCGCGCTGCAGACCGGCGAGATCGAGATCGCGCCGCTCGCCTTCATGCGCGGGCGCACGCTGACCAACGCCGCGATCATCCTCGACGAGGCGCAGAACGCCACTTCGATGCAGATGAAGATGTTTTTGACCCGGCTCGGCGAGAACAGCCGCATGATCGTCACCGGCGATCCGAGCCAGGTCGATCTGCCGAACGGGCAGGTGTCGGGCCTGGTCGAGGCGACGCGGCTGCTCGACGGCGTCGAGGGCATCGCGCAGGTGCGCTTTACCGCCGAGGACGTCATCCGCCACGAACTGGTGGCGCGCATCGTCGCCGCCTACGAGGGCGCACCGCTGCGCGCGGCGACCTCACGAAAGGACCAGCCGGACCAGACATGACTGCGACGACCCCTGCCATGCGCCAAGCCGACGACAAACCTCCGCCTGCCGAACCCTGCGGGAGCGCCGCTATCGACGTCGTGGTCGAGGCCGAGCTCTGGCGTGCCGAGCCTGCGGCGGAGGCGGCGGTGACGCGCGCCATTGCCGCCGCGGTCGATGCCGTCGGCGGCGAGGCGGCCGACGTCGCGGTGCTGCTGACCGACGACGATCATATCCGTATCCTCAACCGCGATTTCCGAAAGCTCGACAAGCCGACCAACGTGCTGTCGTTCCCGGCCGCGCCCGCCATGGCCGCACCGGCCGCGCCGCGCTTCCTCGGCGATATCGCCATCGCCTTTGAGACGACGCAGCGCGAGGCCGCGGCCGAGGGCAAGCCGCTGACGCATCACGTCAGCCATCTTGCGGTCCACGGCTTTCTGCATCTCGCCGGCTACGACCACGACACCGACACCGAGGCCGAGGCCATGGAGGCGCTGGAGCGCCGCATCCTCGCCCGGCTCGGCATCCCCGACCCCTATGCGTCCTGCGATGGAGAGCGCTGACATGCCCCAGTCGTCGCAAGCCGCAGCAACCTCCGACCCGGACAGTAGCAGTCGCCGCAACCTGCCGGTGCCCGTGTCGCAGGGCGAAGTGTTGCGGCCGCCATCCGATATCTGGCTGATCCGGGCGCTGCGCGCGCTGTTCGGCTGGAAGGGATCGTCCTCGCGCGCCGACCTCAAGGATGTGCTCGACGCCAGTTCGGTCGGCGAGACCAGCATTTCCACGATCGAGCGCACGATGATGCGCAACATCCTGGATCTGCACGAGCAGCGCATTGCCGACGTCATGGTGCCGCGCGCCGACATCGTCGCGGTCAAGCGCGACATCTCGCTCGGCGAACTGATGCGGCTGTTCGAGAGCGCGGCGCATTCGCGCCTCGTCGTGTTCGACGAGACCCTCGACGATCCCGAAGGGATGGTCCACATCCGCGACCTGATCGCCTTCATGGCGGCGCGCGCCCGCGTCGATCCGCAGGTCAACGCCAAGCGCAAGAAGCCGTTTCCCGCCGGGCTCGATCTGCGCGCGATCGATCTGGCGATGCCGCTGCACGAGACCGGCATCGTCCGCAAGCTGCTCTATGTGCCGCCGTCGATGCCGGCGGTCGATCTTCTGGCGCAGATGCAGGCCACCCACATCCATCTCGCGCTGGTGGTGGACGAGTACGGCGGCACCGACGGCCTCGTCTCGATCGAGGACATCGTCGAGCAGATCGTCGGCGAGATCGACGACGAGCACGATTCCGACGAGCCGCCGTCCATCGTCAGGCAGGCCGACAGCATCTACATTGCCGATGCCCGCGCCAGCCTCGAGGACGTGGTGGCGACGGTCGGCGAAACCTTCGTCACCGGCGAAGCGGGCGAGGACGTCGATACGCTCGGCGGCTATCTCGTCGCGCTGGTCGGGCGGCTGCCGGTGCGCGGCGAGATCATCGCCTGCCCGGGGCCGTTCGAGATCGAGGTGCTCGATGCCGATCCGCGCCGCGTCAAGCGGCTGCGCATCCGGCCGCGCCGCGAGCCGCCGGACACCGAGCGCCCGCGCGATCCGCGTCGCCGCGAACCCTCCGACGCGTCCGGACCGGCTCCGAGCGCGGGGAGCGGTGCGTGACCGCTGCACGCGGCCTCCGCGCAGCCGCTCCGTTCATCGTTCTCTCCTGGGGCTGGCGGAGGGCGGCGATTGCCGTCGCGGCCGGCGCGGTGTCGTCGCTGGCGATGGCGCCATTCAACGCCTGGCCGGTGCTGTTCGTCACCTTCCCGGTGGCGGTGTGGCTGATCGATGGCGCGGCTGGCACGCGCGCCAACGGCGCAGGCTCGGCGGCGATCGCCGGCTGGTGGTTCGGCTTCGGTTATTTCGTGCCGGGGCTGTACTGGATCGGCAACGCGTTTCTGGTCGATGCCGATATCTTCGGCTGGCTCTTGCCGTTCGCGGTGCTCGGCCTGCCGGCCTATCTCGCGCTGTTTCCCGCGCTCGGCTTCGCGCTGGCGCGCCTCGTCTGGCCGCGCGACGCCAGCCGCGTGCTGGCACTGGCCGCCACGCTGACCGCGGCCGAATGGCTGCGCGGCCATGTGCTGACCGGCTTTCCGTGGAACGCGTTCGGCTATGCGCTGACCGAGCCGCTGGCGCTGGCGCAGGCCGCCTCAGTGGTCGGGCTGTGGGGCCTGACCTTCATCGCGGTTGCGGTGTTCGCCAGCCCCGCGGTGCTGCTCGACCCGCCCGGCACGACACGGCGGCCGTGGCTCGCGCCGGTGCTGGCGCTGGCCGTGCTGGCCGCGATGGGCGGCTTCGGCATGATGCGGCTGGCCGCCACGCCGACGCAAAATGTCGAGGCGGTGAAGCTGCGCATCATGCAGCCCGACGTGACGCAGGACCAGCGCTTCAACTACGCCGCCAAGCAGCCGGTGATGCAAAAATATCTCAAGCTGTCGCAGCGCGCCACCTCGCCGCAATCGACGGGCCTCGGCGACGTCACGGTGCTGATCTGGCCGGAATCGGCGTTTCCGTTCTTCTTGAGCCGCGAAGCGGACGCGATGGCGATGATCGCCGAACTGCTGCCGAAGGGCACGGTGCTGATCACCGGAGCGGTGCGCCCGCCCGAGACGCCGCCCGGCGCGCGCATCACCCGGGCCTATAACGCGATCTACGTCATCGGCGACGACGGCAGCTTTCTGTCGGTCTACGACAAGACGCATCTGGTGCCGTTCGGCGAGTATCTGCCGCTGCGCGGTATCTTGGAAAAACTCGGCCTCGAACAGTTGACGCGGGTGCGCGGTGGCTTCATCGCAGGCGCACGCCGCCGCGCGCTGGCCGTGCCGGGCGCGCCAAAAATGCTGCCGCTGGTGTGCTACGAGGCGATCTTTCCCGATGGGCTGATCCCGGAGGGCGAGCGGCCGGGCTGGCTCGTCAACCTCACCAACGACGGCTGGTTCGGCATTTCCACCGGGCCGCACCAGCATTTGCAGCAGGCGCGGCTGCGCGCCATCGAGCAGGGCTTGCCGCTGGTACGCGCTGCCAACACCGGCATCTCCGCGGTGATCGATCCGGTCGGGCGCATCACCGCCGAGCTTGGCCTCGGCGTCGAGGGCGTGCTCGATGCGCGGCTGCCGCAGGCGCTTCCACCGACGCTCTATGCGCGCATCGGCGACGGTCCGGCCTGGCTTGCCGTGCTGGCGGCGGCCGTCATCGCCTTCCGCCGCCGCAAGAAAAGTTAAGCCACCAGCAGCGCGACGCCCGCCACGATCAGGGTGGTGCCGATCAGTTCGCGCCGCGTCAGCGGCTGGCGGAACGAGACGCGCGCCACGACTTGCGCGAACACCACCTCGATCAGCGCCAGCGTGCGCACGTTGGCGGCGGCGGTCAGCGCGAAGGCGAGAAACCAGAACTGCGAGGCGGCCGCGCCCATGAAGCCCGCGGCGAGCGAAGGCCGCCACAGCCGCAGGATCGCCGCCAGCACCTCAGGGGCGCGCGCCAGCAGGTAGATGCTCAATACCAGCGTCTGCACGGCGAGCCCGAAGGCGAGCGTGTACGACGCCGCGGTGACGAACGACACGTCCGGCACCGCGAGAATGGCGCCGCGAAAGCCGACCGCCGACAGCGCGAACGCCGCCGCGGCGACAAGGCCGTACAGCGTCGGCTTGGGGTTGCCAAATCCTTTCGCGCCGCCAGAGCGCAGCGCGGTGACGACGACGCCGGCGGTGGCGATCAGGATCGCCGCGACCTTGAGCGGCGTCAGGTGATCGCCGAGAAAGACGAAGCCGAAAATCGCGGTCTGGATCGCTTCGGTTTTCAGGTAGGCCGTCGTCACCACGAAGGAGCGTTCGTTCATCGCCGCCAGCATCAGGGCGGTGGCGAGAATCTGCGACAGCGCCCCGAGCAGCAGCCACGGCCAGAACGCCGGCACCGGCCAGCGGACACTGTCGCCGGTCGCGGCGACGATTGTCGCGAAAAACACCAGCGCGAACGGCAGGCCGAACAGGAAGCGGATGTTTGTGGCGCCCCAGGTGCCGAGCGGCCCGGTGAGCTGGCGCTGCATCGCGTTGCGCGCCACCTGTCCGAGCGCGGCGAGGATGGTGAAGGGAATCCACAGCATGAGAGGCTTATGATCGGGCGGTGTCGGGCGCGCGCGGGCGGCTCAGCTCTCCGCTTCGGCCGTTACCATGTAGTTGACGTCGAGGTCGCGCGCCGAAGTGCTCCAGCGGTCAGCCAGCGGGGTATAGATGACGCCGACCTGGTCGGTGACGATAAGTTTGCTCGCGGCGAGATGGTGCGCGAGTTCGTCCGGCGTGACGAACTTGTCCCACTGGTGCGTGCCGCGCGGCAGCCAGCGCAGCACATATTCGGCGCCGACGATGGCCAGCGCAAAGCTTTTCCAGGTGCGATTGAGGGTGGAGGCCACCATCAGCCCGGCCGGCTTCATCAGCGCCGCGCAGTGCCCGAGGAACGCGCCGACGTCGGTGACATGCTCGACCACCTCCATCGCCAGCACGATGTCGAAACGCTCGTGCGGATCGATGGCCTCGACCGTGGTGCAGCGATAATCGACAGACAGGTGGGCGCGCTCGGCATGCAGCCGCGCCGCGGCGATGTTGCTCTCCGAAGGATCGACGCCGACCACCTGGGCTCCGAGCCGTGCCAACGGCTCGCACAACAGCCCGGCGCCGCAGCCGATATCGAGCACGCGCAAGCCGTCGAGACAGGTCAGGCTGCGCGGGTTGCGCGCGAACTTCGCGCAAGCCGCGTCGCGAATGTAGCCGAGCCGCAGCGGGTTGATCTTGTGCAGGGGCGCCATCTTGCCCTTGGGGTCCCACCACTCCGCGGACAGTTTTGAAAAGCGCGCGACCTCGGCCGGATCGACGGTGCTGGCGCCCGGGCGCGGCGTCTCGGCCGGCGCGGTCATGGCCGGACCCGTGCGGCGGCGGTCCGCGAAGGCGCACTGACGCGGGGGTGCGTCGGCTCCCCCGGCTGCGCGATAAGGTCGATCAGACGGCCCATGGTCCTTGTCCGAGCCCGTGTTCCGATTGCCTCTGCGGCATCCGTTTTGGCCCCGCGGTCACGGCCGGCGGCAGCCGGTTGCCTGGGGGCGATCCTGCCGTTATGTATACGCGCCTTTTCGCCGGCGCCACGAAGTTTTTCGCGCTGGCCCCGCTGCTTCCGTCCTTACCCTTCAAGGATTCCGCCACGCCATGGCCCGGCTCGTGATGAAATTCGGCGGCACCTCGGTCGCCAACATTGAGCGCATCCGCAACGTCGCGCGCCACGTCAAGCGCGAGGTCGATGCCGGGCACGACGTCGCCGTGGTGGTGTCGGCGATGGCCGGCAAGACCAACGAGCTGGTGGCGTGGTGCCGCGAGGCGGCGCCGATGCACGATGCGCGCGAATACGACGCCGTGGTCGCATCCGGCGAGCAGGTGACGTCGGGCCTGCTGGCGATCACCCTGCAAAGCATGGGCGTGCAGGCGCGCTCGTGGCAGGGCTGGCAGATTCCGATCCTAACCAGCGACGCCCACACCGCCGCGCGCATCCTCGACATCGATGGAGCCGAGCTGCTGAAGCGGTTCGCCGAGCGCAGGGAGGTCGCGGTCGTCGCCGGCTTTCAGGGCATCAACGCCCAGACCGGCCGCATCACCACGCTGGGGCGCGGTGGCTCGGATACCTCGGCGGTAGCGATCGCGGCGGCGATCAAGGCCGAGCGCTGCGACATCTATACCGACGTCGATGGCGTCTACACCACCGACCCGCGCGTCGTGCCCAAGGCGCGGCGGCTCGACAAGGTGGCGTTCGAGGAAATGCTGGAGATGGCCTCGCAGGGCGCCAAGGTGCTGCAGGTGCGCTCGGTCGAACTCGGCATGGTGCACAATGTGCGCGTCTTCGTGCGCTCCAGCTTCGACAAGCCGGAAGATATCGATCCGCACGGCACGCCGCCGGGCACGCTGATCTGCAGCGAGGAGGAGATCATGGAGAACAAGGTCGTCACCGGCATCGCCTTTTCGCGCGACGAGGCGCAGATTTCGGTGCGCCACATCGAGGACAAGCCAGGCGTCGCGGCGGCGATTTTCGGCCCGCTGGCCGAGGCCGGCGTCAACGTCGATATGATCGTGCAGAGCGTGTCGGAGGACGGCAAGACCACCGATCTCACCTTCACCGTGCCGGCATCCGACTACGAGCGCGCGCGCGACACCATCGCCAAGGCCAAGGACAGGATCGGCTACGCGCGGCTCGACAGCGCCACCGACCTCGCCAAGGTGTCGGTGATCGGCTCAGGCATGCGCAGCCACGCCGGCGTCGCGGCGCAGGCGTTCAAGGCGCTGGCCGAGCGCAACATCAACATCCGCGCCATCACCACCTCCGAGATCAAGTTCTCGGTGCTGATCGACACGGCCTATACTGAACTGGCGGTGCGCACGCTGCACACGCTCTACGGGCTCGACAAGTAGGGCCGCCGGCGGCGCGGCGGTCAGCGCTGCGTTTCGCCCGGCGCGTGCGCCTTGATCGCCAGCGCGTGGATGCCGCCCGCCAGTTCTTCGGCGAGCGCGGTGTTGACCATGCGGTGGCGTTCGATGCGGCTCTTGCCCTCGAACGCGGTGGCGACGATATACACACGGAAGTGCGTCTCGCCGCCGGGGCGGTGCCCGGCGTGGCCTTCGTGCAGGTTGGATTCGTTGGCGACGCGGATGGCCTCCGGCGCGAAGGCATCGGTTAGCTTTTTCGTGATCAGATCGGCGAGCGGCATGATCCGGCGTGGGCGTTGGGGCGGGATGGTGTAATTCTGCGCCAGGCGCGCTTTGCTGTCCACCGCCTTGCGTCCGTCCCGGCAGAACCGGCATCGCAATGTCAAGACTTGAACCTTCGCCCGCGCCGTCGCCATAGTGAGCCAATGACGTTCGACCAGACCAAGTATTTCGACTCGATCCGCATCAAGCCGCGCACCGCGCGCAAGGAGCCGGTGCGCGAGACGAGAATCGGCTGCCAGTGGCCGGGCTGTGCTGCGGCAGGCACCCATCGCGCGCCCAAGGGGCGCGGCCAGGAGCGCGACTACTGGCATTTCTGCCTCGACCATGTGCGGGAATACAACCAGTCCTACAATTTCTTTTCCGGCATGAGCGACGACGCGGTGGCGCGCTACCAGAAGGACGCGCTGACCGGCCATCGCCCGACCTGGAAGATGGGCGCCAATGCCGGGGGGCGGGGCGGGCGCGGCGAGGCGATCGACGGTGCCGACGATCCGTTCGCGGTGTTCAGCGAACTGAACGGCCGCGGCCGCTGGCGGCCCGGACCGGAGGCGGCTGCGGCCGCCGAGACGCGCAAGGTGTTCAATGCCGAGCGCAAGGCGCTCGATGTGATGGGGCTGACGGCCGGCGCCACGCTCCAGGTGATCAAGGCGCGCTACAAGGAACTGGTCAAGCAGCACCACCCCGATGCCAATGGCGGCGACCGCTCGACCGAGGACCGCCTGATCGAGATCATCAAGGCGTACAACTACCTCAAGACGGTGGCGCGGACCTGAAGAGAGGTTCACGCCGCGATCTCGCGGCCCCCGTACAGCGCAGGGTTGTGTCTCAGCCGGGCGGTGGATCGCGCCGCGGGCCGATGCCCTCGCAGGTCGGCAGGCCGGCAACCGGATCGCGGGCGGCCGCCTGATCCGGTCGCCGGGCACGACGCCGGCGGTGCCGCAGCCACGCCGCCGCACCGCCGATCGCGAGCCCGGCCGCCACCAGCGCCCACAGGTCCGCCGTCATCGCTGTCGCTCCTTGCCGCGCCATCGCCCGCGCCGTGCGCCGCACGCGGACCGGCTGCGAAAAATTGGCCGCCCGGCGGCCTTTCCAAAGACAATGCTACGCATTAAGTTTAGCCCGCTTCCACGGAACTCGCATGGGTGCGGCCTCGCGCACGGACCGCCATCTGCCAGGTTCCAGACATAGTCTCCACCCGTAGCAGACCCTGCAAGATCTGGTTTCGGGCGTGCCCCGAAACCCCGGAGGAGTGATGACAGCCGCCATGACGACAACGCAGGCACCGGCCGGCTTGCCCGACATGAAAGTGTCGGTGCGGCAGGGGTTCGGCATCGACAGCGATCTCGAGGTGCCCGCCTATTCGGAAGTCGATCCGCACGTCCCGGATGTCGACGCCGACTACCGCTTCGATCGCACCACCACGCTGGCCATTCTCGCCGGCTTTGCCCACAATCGCCGCGTCATGGTGACTGGTTACCACGGCACCGGCAAATCGACCCATATCGAGCAGGTCGCGGCCCGGCTCAACTGGCCCTGCGTGCGCGTCAATCTTGACAGCCACATCAGCCGCATCGATCTTGTCGGCAAGGACTCGATCGTGGTCCGCGACGGCAAGCAGGTCACCGAGTTCCGCGACGGCATTTTGCCGTGGGCGCTGCAAAACAACATAGCGCTGGTGTTCGACGAGTACGACGCCGGCCGCCCCGACGTGATGTTCGTCATCCAGCGCGTGCTGGAGGTATCCGGCCGCCTGACGCTGCTCGACCAGAACAAGGTCATCAAGCCGCACCCGGCGTTCCGGCTGTTCGCCACCGCCAATACCATCGGGCTCGGCGACACCTCCGGCCTCTATCACGGCACCCAGCAGATCAACCAGGGCCAGATGGACCGCTGGTCGATCGTCACCACGCTGAACTATCTGCCGCACGACGAGGAAGTGGAGATCGTGCTGGCCAAGGCGCCGCATTACCGCACGGCGGAGGGCCGCGATCTCGTCGGCAAGATGGTGCGGCTCGCCGACCTCACGCGCAATGCCTTCGCCAACGGCGATCTGTCCACGGTGATGAGCCCGCGCACGGTGATCACCTGGGCGGAGAACGCCGACATCTTCGGCGATCTCGCGTTCGCCTTCCGCGTCACCTTCCTCAACAAGTGCGACGAGCTGGAGCGGCCGCTGGTGGCGGAGTTTTATCAGCGCTGCCTCAATGCCGAACTGACAGAATCGGCGGCCAACGTCGCGTTGAGCTGACCCTGCGAAATGCTGTCGCTCCCTGGTTGTCCGGGGAGGGAACGGCACAATCGAGCGCGGGGTGAGGGTTTTGGGACAAGCCTGATGAGCACGGCACCCACCAACATCAAGTTCAGGCCCGGGCCGAAGGAGGCGCCGACCGAGCCGTTCAAGCGCGCGGTCGCCTCGTGCCTGCGGGCCATCGGCCGCGTGCCCGATCTCGAAGTGTCGTTCGCCGCCGAGCGGCCGGGCCTGGCGCCGGGCAAGGCGCGGCTGCCGGAGCCGGCGCGCAAGCTGACCCGGCGGGAAGCGGCGATCGTGCGCGGCCACGCCGATTCCATCGCGCTCAGGCTCGCTTGCCACGACCCGAAGACGCACCGCCGCCTGATGCCGGGCAATCCGCAGGCGCGCGGCGTGTTCGACGCCGTCGAGCAGGCCCGCGTCGAGGCGATCGGTGCGCGGCGCATGGCCGGCGTTGCCAAGAACCTCACGGCGATGCTCGACGACCACTTCCACCGCGGCAAGTTCGACGAGATCACCGATCGCGCCGACGCGCCGCTCGCCGATGCGCTCGCCATGCTGGTGCGCGAGCGCCTGACCGGGCAAGCGCCGCCGCAGGCCGCGAGGCGCATGGTCGATCTGTGGCGACCGGTGCTCGAGGACAGGATCGGCGCCCGGCTCGATCAGCTCGATCGTCTCGTCGAGGATCAGGCGCGATTCGGCGATGCCGTGCACGATCTGTTGCAGGCGCTCGATCTCGGCGAGGATCGCAACGCCGACTCCGAGGAGGAGCAGGACGACGACGACCAGCGCGAGGGCGAGAGCGAGCAGTCGTCCGCCGAGGGCAATCCCGAGGCCGACGGCTCGCAGGACATGAGCGCCGATCAGGCGCAGTCCGCCGCCGAGGACATGGACGAGAGCGCGATGGAGAGCGCGCAGGCGTCCGCCAGCGACAGCTTCGACGATGGCGATGTCGGCGACGACGATACGCCGGGCGAGGCGATGCGGCCGCGCGAGCACGGCGCCAACGAGCCGCGCGGTCCCGAATACCACGCCTATGCCCCGCGCTTCGACGAGGTGGTCGCGGCCGAGGACCTGTGCGACCCTGACGAGCTCGAGCGGCTGCGCAGCTATCTCGACAAGCAGCTCGCGCACCTGCAGCACATCGTCGCGCGGCTCGCCAACCGCCTGCAGCGCCGCCTGATGGCGCAGCAGAACCGCGCCTGGGAGTTCGACCTCGAAGAAGGCATTCTCGATCCGGCACGGCTGTCGCGCGTCGTCACCGACCCGTTCCACCCCCTGTCGTTCATGCACGAGAAGGAGGCGACGTTCCGCGACACCGTGGTGACGCTGCTGCTCGACAATTCCGGCTCGATGCGGGGCCGTCCGATCACGGTGGCGGCGACCTGCGCCGACATTCTCGCCCGCACGCTGGAGCGCTGCGGCGTCAAGGTTGAGATTCTCGGCTTCACCACGCGGGCGTGGAAGGGCGGACAGTCGCGCGAGGCGTGGCTGGCAGCCGGCAAGCCGGCCAACCCCGGGCGCCTCAACGACCTGCGCCATATCATCTACAAGGCGGCGGATGCGCCGTGGCGGCGCGCGCGCAAGAATCTCGGGCTGATGATGCGCGAGGGCCTGTTGAAGGAAAACATCGACGGCGAGGCGCTCGACTGGGCGCACAAGCGCCTGCTGGCGCGGCCGGAGCAGCGCCGCATCCTGATGATGATTTCCGATGGCGCGCCCGTTGACGATTCGACGCTGTCGGTCAACGCTGGCAACTACCTCGAGCGCCACCTGCGCCACGTCATCGACGAGATCGAGAACCGCTCGCCGGTGCAGCTCATCGCCATCGGCATCGGCCACGACGTGACGCGTTACTATCGCCGCGCCGTCACCATCGTCGATGCCGAGGAACTGGGCGGCGCCATCACCGAGAAACTCGCCGAACTGTTCAGCGAGACCGAGGCCCCGGTGGCGCGGCCGTCGCCGCATCGCCGCCGGCTGCATTCGTAACCTCCATGCGGCGCCCGGTCCGCCGCTTCGCCGCCGATGTGGCGGCGCTCCTGTTCGTCGCCTTCACGCTCACCGCGGCGTCGGCGGTTGCCGACTCCGGCGCGCGCGACTGGCCGCCGCAGGGGCCGGCACCGGTGTCGATCACCGTCGAGGCCCGGCCGCTTGCCGCGTTCCGCCGCGGCGATCCCACCGAGGTCACGTTCGGGGCTTTGCGCTTTCGCGGCGGACTGTTGCTGACATCGTCGTTCAAGCATTTTGGCGGGCTGTCGTCGCTGCGCGTCGATGCCGACGGCGCGGGTTTTCTCAGCGTCAGCGACAAGGGCCACTGGATCGCCGGCCGGTTCGTTTACCGCAACGGAAGGCTGGCCGGCGTCCGCGATGTCGTCGCTGCGCCGATCCTCGGCAACGATGGCCGCCCGATCACCGCGCGCGGCTGGTACGACAGCGAGTCGCTGGCGCGCGCCGGTGCCGCCGTCTATGTCGGGCTGGAGCGCGTCCACCGCATCCTGAAGTTCGACTTCAACGACGGCGGTCTGGCCTCGCCCGGGCGCAGCATCCCGGTGCCGCCGGCGTTGCGGGCGCTGCCGCCCAACAAGGGCATCGAGGCGCTGGTGACCGTGCCGGACGGCCAGCCGCTCGGCGGGACGCTGGTGGCGATCTCCGAGCGCGGGCTCGATGCGAACGGCCATATCCAGGGCTTTCTGATCGGCGGCCCGGCGCCGGGCGCCTTTGCGATCCGCCGCACGGCCTATTACGACATCAGCGATGCGACGCTGTTGCCGGATGGCGGGCTGTTGCTGTTGGAGCGCAAGTTCTCGCTGCGCGGCGGCATCGGCGTGCGCATCCGCCGCCTCGCGTTCACGGCGCTTGCCCCGGGCGCGGTGGTCGATGGGCCAACCTTGTTTGAGGCCGACCTCGGCGATGAGATCGACAATTTCGAGGGGATCGACACGCACCGCACGGAGGACGGCGAGACGGTGATCACGCTCGTCTCCGACGACAACTTTTCCTTCCTTCAGCGCACGCTGGTGATGCAGTTCACGTTGCTCGAACCTTAGAGCCTGATTCAACCCGGTTGAATCAGACTCGCCGGTTATCTTTTTGTTCGAGCATGATCTTGTCCGAAAACCGGTCCCCACTTTTCGGGATCATGCTCTAGCGGGCTGTGCGCGCTGCCTCAGCCGGTGGAGCGGATTGGTCCCATCAGCGTGTCGGGCAGCCAGGTGGCGATCTCCGGGAAGATGCAGAGAATGACGATCGTCAGGACCATGCACGCCAGATAGGGCAGGGTGCCGTAGAGCACCTTCACCAAGGGCACGTCGGGGGCGATCGAGTTGACGATGTAGAGATTCAGCCCGACCGGCGGGGTGATCAGGCCGATCTCCATGTTGATGGTCAGGATGATGCCGAACCAGATCGGGTCGAAGCCGGCCGTGGTGATGATCGGCAGCAGGATCGGTGCGGTGATCAGGATGATGGCCGCCGGCGGAATGAAGAAGCCGCACACCGCCAGGAACAGGTTGATGAGCAGCATCAGCACCCAGCGGTTGACGTCCATCTCGGCGATGGTCTGCGCCAGTGTCTGGGTCAGGTAGAGCGAGGTCAGCATGTAGCCGAACAGCACCGCGGCGGCGATGATCATCAGAATCATCACCGACTCGCGCGTGGTGTCGTGCAGGATCAGCCACCACTTGTCCGGCGACCACATGCGATAGATCATCACGGCCAGCAGCACGCACAGCGCAGCGCCGACGCCGGCGGCTTCCGAGGGTGTGGCGATGCCGCCGTAGAGCGCGTACATCACGCCGAGGATGATAAGCAGGAACGGGGCGATCTTAGGGAGCGACTGGAATTTTTCCCGCCACGAGTAGCGGAAGTCGGCGGCGTGCGAGCGGAAGCCGCGCTTCCACAGGATGAATATCGTCCACAGGATGAACAGCCCGGTCAGCAGCACGCCGGGCAGTACGCCGGCGAGAAACAGCCGGCCGATCGAGGACTCGGTGGCGATGCCGTAGAGAATGAGGGTGATCGATGGTGGGACCAGGATGCCGAGCGTGCCGCCGGCGCAGATCGCGCCGGTAGCAACATCGTCGGGATAGCCGCGGCGCCGCATTTCGGGGATGCCCATCTTGCCGATGGCGGCGCAGCACGCCGGCGAGGAGCCGGTCAGCGCGGCGAAGATCGAGCAGGCGCCGATGTTGGAGATGACGAGTCCGCCGGGGACGCGGTAGAGCCAGCGGTCGAGCGCCTCATAAAGGTCCTTGCCGGCCGGCGAGGAGCCGATCGCCGCGCCCATCATCACGAACATCGGGATCGACACGAGCGTGAAGTCGTGCAGCCCGGCGTAGAAGGTCTCGGCCGCAACATGGATCGAATCGAAACCCTGGAAGATGATGAGAAAGACGATCGCCAGCGCGCCGAGCGCGAACGCCACCGGCGCTCCCGACAACAGGATGACGAGCGTGACGGTGAGGACGATGCCGCCCTGGATGGCCGGACTCATGCCGCCTCCTTCGGGGCGAGGCCGAACGGAGGCTCGCGGCCGGTGACGAGGTTATAGAGGCTCGCCACATACTGCAGCGTGAGGATGCCAAGCCCGATCGGCATGGCCGCATAGGGAATCCACAGCCGCACCCGCCACATGGTGTCGGAGACCCAGGCGTTCGACCATGCCTCATGCCAGAACTCGGCGGCGAGGATGGTCATGGTCAGGCAGAACGCGAGCGACATCAGTGCCGCCGCCAGCGCCAGCCAGAACCGGGCGCGCTGACCGAGATAGATGGGAAGCACATCGACGTTGACGTGGCCGCGGTTGAGCAGCAGGTACGGGCTGCCGATGAAGGTCGCGGCGATCAGGCTGTAGGTGGTGAAATCGGTCTGCCAGATGGTGTTGTCGTTGAGCACGCTGCGCACGAACACCATGTGGCAGACGATCACGACGGCGGCGGCGATCAACAGCGCCGCAATGACCCCGCACAGCTTCGAGATCAGCGTGATCGCGCGGACGAACAGGTCCATGAGTGGGATTCCGGCGGGGGACAAAGCGGTGGCGGCCGGCTCGAGCCGGCCGCCCGGTCGGCGCTACTTGACGGCGAGCGCTTCGTCGATCAGCTTCTTGCCTTCGGGCACGTCCTTGGCGAAGCCGGCATAGGAGCTTTTCTGCGCCACGGCGATCCAGGCATTATACTCGTCCGGGGTCAACGTCACGACCTCGACATTGTGGTCCTTGAACACCTTGACCAGCTTTTCGTCGAGTTTCTTGCTTTCCGCGACGAAGTAGTCCTGGGCCTTCTTGCTGGCGGCCAGCAATGCGTCCTGCTGCGGCTTGGAAAGCTTGTCGAACGACTTCTTCGAGATCAGCACCGGCTCGTACATGAACCACAGCGCATTGTCACCGGGCGCGGTGATGCACTTGACCTGTTCGTAGAGGCGGAACGAGACGAAGCTGCCGGCGCTGGTGTCGGTCGCCTCGGCAACGCCGGTCTGCAGCGCGTTGTAGACCTCGTTGCTCGGGATCGAGACGATCGAGGCGCCGGCCTCCTGCCACATCGCGGCGAAGGTGGGTCCGGCGGAGCGGATTTTTAGCCCCTTGATGTCGTCGGGCTTGCGGATGCACTTGTCCTTGGAGGCGACCGCGCCGGCAAGCCAGGCGTCGGCCAGCACCATGACGCCGTTCTTCTCGATCAGCGCCTTGATGTCCTTCATGAACGGCGAGCTGTTGAGGCGCTGGGCGCGCTCGTGGTTGCGCACCAGTCCGGGCATCAGCGTGGCGCCGAAGGCGCGCACCTTGCCGCTGGCGTAGTCGAGCGGGAACGAGGAAATGTCGAGTTGCCCGCGCGTCATCGCATTCCACTGTTCGCCGGGCTTGAACAGCGAGGCGCCGGGATAGACCTGGATCTCGACGCCGACATTGGCGGCCTTCACCTCCCGTGCGATGATCTGCACCATCTCGTCGCGGGGATCGCCCTTGCCGCCCGGGAATTGATGCGATGCCTTGAGCAGGACGTCGGCACCGGCGCTGGCTGTGAGTGCCGTCGCCATGGCGACGCCGACAAGTGCAGTCATCAGTTTCTTCATGGGCATTCTCCCTGTCGCAATGTTTTATCTGTTGTCGCGAGCGGCGGCCATTTAAGCGGCCGTTCGCACCCCTTGTCAATTCAGGGTGATTGCATCACGCTGCCATGCTGATCGCGTCGCCGCTACGGGGGCTTGCGTGTCTTGCCGGGAGCCGCCGGTTGAGTGCAGAGCGCGCGCGCGTCGCTCGAGCTAGTCTTCGGACGTTTCGTCCGGCGCCGGGCGGCCGTAATACTGCGTGCCGATGGCGACCGGGTCGCGGCCCTGGCTGCGGCGGTGCAGGTTGGTGTCGCGCAGCGAATAGACGCAGCCGCAATATTCCTGCTGATAGAACTGCTCGCGCTTGCTGATCTCGATCATGCGCGCCGAGCCGCCGCCCTTGCGCCAGTTGTAGTCCCAGTAGACGACATCCGGGTAGCGGCTCGCGGCGCGGATGCCGCAATCGTTGATCTGCGCCATGTTCTTCCAGCGCGAAATGCCGAGCGAGGAGGTGATCACCGGAAAGCCGTGCTCGTGCGCGTAAAGCGCGGTACGCTCGAAGCGCATGTCGAAGCACATGGTGCAGCGCGCGCCGCGCTCCGGCTCCCATTCCATGCCCTTGGCGCGGGCGAACCAGTTGTCCTTGTCGTAGTCGGCATCGACGAAGGCGACGCCGTGCTTCTCGGCGAAGCGGACGTTCTCCTCCTTGCGCAACAGATATTCGCGCATCGGATGGATGTTCGGGTTGTAGAAGAAGATGGTGTAGTCGATGCCGGACGCGAGCATTGCCTCCATCACCTCGCCGGAGCACGGCGCGCAGCAGGAATGCAGCAGCACCTTGTTCGCGCCGTTCGGCGGAACGAGCGTGGGGCGTACGATGTCGGTGACGTCCGGCTTGGTCATGGCGCGGGTTTTAACGCAAGCAGGCGAAAACCGCTAGCGATGCACCGCCCGATGCGGCCTCAGGTCGGCCTTCGGCTGCGGCTTGGGGTCCTGGATCGGGCGATCGTCGTCGACCAGAATGCGCTCGGCGGCGCCGTCGAGGTCCTCGTACTGGCCCGTCCTCAGCGACCACATGAAGGCGCCGAGCCCGATCACGCCGAGCCCGATCGCCACGGGGATGAGATAGAAATAATCGGTCATTCGGCGGCCTCCAGCGGACGTGCGGCGGCGGTGTGCCGTTCGCTGTCAACGCCCGCGCCGGCGGCGGGGTTCCGGCTCCTGAGCCGCAGCGCGTTGCCGACCACCAGCACCGAGGAACCCGACATGGCGATGGCCGCCACCAGAGGGGTGACGAAGCCGAGGATCGCGACCGGCACCGCGATCAGGTTGTAGATCACGGCGATGCCGAGGTTCTGGCGCACCAGCCGTCCGGCCTCGCGCGCGACCGTGAGCGCCCGCGGCACCGCCTCCAGGTTGTCGCGCAGGAACACGAGGTCGGCGGCATTGCGGCCGACATCGGCGGCGCTCGCCGGCGCCATCGAGGCGTGGGCCGTGGCCAGCGCCGGGGCGTCGTTGAGGCCATCGCCGACCATCAGCGGCTTGCGGCCTTCCTGCTTCAGCGCGGCAATGCGCGCGGCCTTGTCGCCGGGACGGACATCGGCGCGGAAGGCGACGCCGAGACGGGCGGCGAGCGCGCGCACCGCCGCGTCGCGGTCGCCCGACAGGATCTCGACCGCCAGTCCCTGCGCTTTCAGGGCCGCGACCGTGGTCTCGGCGCCGGGGCGCAGCCGGTCGTCGAAACAAAACCGCGCCAGAAGGTTGCCGTCGCGCGCCAGCACCGTGCCGCCGCCGTCGGCGGTGGCCGCCTCGCCCAGCGCCCAGCCGGCGCGGCCGAGGCGATAGACCGCCTCGTCCGAGCGGGCTTCCAGCCCGAGGCCGGGATGCTCGGTGACGGTTTTGAACGCGACATCCGCCGCACCGTCACTGCCCGCTGCCGTCAGCGCCCGCGAATAGGGATGGCGCGAGTGCGCCGCCAGCGCCGCGGCGATGGCGAGCGCCGGCTGTGGTACCTCGTCCCGGTTGACGAGGCGCGGCTGGCCCAGCGTCAGCGTGCCGGTCTTGTCGAACACCACGGTGTCGATCGTCGCGAGGCGTTCGAGCGCGCTGCCGTCGCGCACCATGACGCCGGCCTCGAACAGCCGCCGTGCCGCCACCACCTGCACCATCGGCACCGCCAGCCCGAGCGCGCAGGGGCAGGTGATGATGAGCACGGCGATGGCGATGGTCAGCGCGCGGTGCCAGTCGCCGCTCGCCACCACCCAGCCGATGCAGGTGACAAGCGCGGTGAGATGCACCACCGGCGCATAGAGCTGCGCGGCGCGGTCGGCGATGCGGCGATAGGCCGAGCGGCCGCCCTCGGCCGCTTCCATCATCCGCATCATCTCGGCGAGGAACGATTCCTTCGCCGCCGCCGTCGCCTCGATGGTCAAGGCCCCGGTGAGATTGAGCGTGCCGGCTTGCAGCTCCGTGCCGGGCAAGGCCGGCTGCGGCAGGCTCTCGCCGGTGACCAGCGCGCAGTCGAGTTCGGACTGCCCCGAGACGACGCGGGCATCGACCGGCACCCGCTCGCCGGCCGCGAGCAGGATGCGCATGCCGGGCGCGATCTCGTCGATCGGCAGATAGTCGCGGCGGCCGTCGTCGCGCACCACCAGTGCGCCGCGCGCGGCCAGCCGCGCCAGTCCCTTGACGGCGGTGCGGGCGCGTTCGCGCATGATGTGGTCGAGCGTGCGCCCGATCAGCAGGAAGAACAACAGCGTCACCGAGGCGTCGAAATAGGCATGCGCGCCGCCATGGATGGTCTCGTACAGGCTGAGGCCGACGGCGAGCAGCACGCCGATCGAGATCGGCACGTCCATGTTGGTGCGGCCGTGGCGGAGCGCGCGCCAGGCCGAGCGGAAGAACACGCGGCCGGCATAGGCCACCGTCGGCAGCGCGATCAGCGCCGAAATCCAGTGGAACAGGTCGCGCGTCGCCGGCTCGGCGCCCGACCACACCGACACCGACAGCAGCATGATGTTGCTGGCGCCGAAGCCGGCCACCGCCAGCGCGCGCACCAGCTCCGTCTGCGCGTCGTCCTTGTCTTCGCGGCCCACCTCGAACAGGTGCGCGTCGTAGCCGATGGCGTTGAGCGCGGCGACGAACGGCGCCGGCGGCGCATCGTCGCGCCAGCGGATGGTGACGCGGCGGGTGGAGAGGTTGACGCGGGCCTGCACGACGCCGGGCAACGCCGCCAGCGCGGTCTCGACGCTGCGGATGCAGGCGCCGCAATGCACGCCGGGCACCGAGAGGTCGGTCTGGCGCACGCCGTCGCCGACGGCATGGCTGGCGAGCCGGACCTCCTCGCGGGCGGTCTCGCGAGCGATCTCCGGGTCGGCGGCCTGCACGGCGAATTCGGCGCCGGGCGCGCAGCAGCTCATGGTGCCAAGTCTCCGCCGCGGCGCAGGCCGCCGCGGCCGTTTACGTTACTCGGTCCACAGCGCGCGGTAGGCGTGCCAGGTGCCGTGGCCGAGCAGCGGATAGACGACGATCAGCCCGAGCAGGCCGGTGGCGAGGCTCATGATGAACAGCGCCAGCACGATGGCACCCCACACCAGCATCACCGGCAGGTTGTGCCACACCAGCGCCAGGCTGCGGCCCATCGCGGTCAGCGCATCGACCGGCTTGTCGAGCAGCATCGGGATCGACACCACGCTGATGGCGAAGGAGAACGCCGCAAACAGCCCGCCGACGGCGGTACCGACCAGCAGCATGGCCCAGCCGATCGGCGTGGTGAACAGCATGTCGGCGACGTGGCTGAGGCCGGGGAACGGCGTCAGTCCGAAGAACAGCGCGTAAATGATGACGGCGGCCCGCATCCACAGCAGCATCAGCAGGCACAGCAGCACGCCGGTGAACAGGATCTGACCGCCGGAGGCCGGCCGCACGAAGATCATGCGCGACAGCGTGACGCGCTTGCCGGCCGCAAGCCGCCGGCTTTTCTCATAAAGGCCGATGGCGATCAGCGGGCCGACCACCATGAAGCCGGCAAACGCCGGAAACAGGATGTAGTCGAGATCGAAGGCAAACAGCCCGAACACGATCGCCGACGACACCAGGAATACCATGATGCCGTAGGCGATGCTCGGCCCCGGCTGGTTCTGGAGGTCGTCCCAGCCCTGCTTCAGCCAGGTGAAGGCGGCGGTGGGGGCGATGTTGCGTTTCCAGCGCTCCTCGCGCGGCAGCGGCGGAACAATGGCGGGGATCGTCGTCATGGTCGGTCTCGCTGGTGAGTGATCCGCTTACTTGAAGCTGCAGGACGATTTGGCCGCGGCGAACAGCCCGCGGTCGGCCGCGCCCTGTCCGGTGCGAACATGCTCGACGCAGTCGGGCTGCGAGGCGATCGCGACATAGACCAGATGATAGTTGGCCGCGGCGACCAGCAACAGCCCGGCGCCGACGGCGCTCCAGACCACGTATCTGATCCTGCGGGGCCGGGTCACGGTTGTATCGGTCATGGCTTCGCTCGCTTGTCGAACAGGTAGAGCGCGAGGATCTTGCGGTCCACCTCGGAGAGCCGGGCTTCCCACGTCGGCATGTGGCCCTGGCGTCCGGCCCACAGCGTGTCGAGCAGGGTCTGGCGATCGCCGCCGTAGATCCACAGCCGGTCGGTCAGGTCGGGCGCGCCAAGCTCCTGATTACCCTTGCCGTCCTCGCCATGGCACGAGGCGCAGTTGGCGGCAAACAGCTCCTTGCCGGCGGCCAGCGTGTCGGGCGCGGCGGCAAGCTGCGCGGCGGAATCGGACAGGCTCTGGACGTAGGTGATCACCTTGTCGATGTCGGCGCGCGGCAGCATCTGGTCGCGGCCGAAAGCCGGCATCTGCGCGGTGCGCGTCTCCGGGTGCGCCGAGTTGATGCCGACGCGGATGGTCTCATAGATCGCTTCGGGCGAGCCGCCCCACAGCCACGAATCCGAGGTCAGGTTGGGAAAGCCCTTGCCGCCCCTGGCGTTCAGGCCGTGGCAGGCGGCGCAGTTGTCGCCGAACAGGGTGTGGCCGGTGGCGCGCACGGTGCGCATCAGGCTGGCGTCGGCAAGGATGTCCTTGAAATCCTTCGCCGCGATCTGCGTCGTCCACGGATCGCGGCCGGCTGCGGCGGCCTTGACCTTCTCGGTGACGATCTCGCGCTGATCGACGCCGAGCAGCCCGCGCGTATAGGTGGTGCCGAGCGGCCATGTCGGCATCAGCACCCACCAGGTGACGGCGAACAGCACGGTGACGGTGAGGAACAGGTAGATCACCTTCGGCACCGGGGAGTTCAACTCCTTGATGCCGTTCCATTCGTGGCCGGTGGTGATCTGCCCGGTGTGGGGATCGCGCTCGATCACGCCCATGGCTTGTCATCCTCGCTGAGCACGGACTTGGCCGCGGTGTCGAAACGCTTCTTGTTGGAGGGCCAGTAGGTGTAGATCAGGACGCCGATCGACAGCGCGATCAGGTAGAACAGCCCGAACGATTTCGAGAAGCCGACGAGAAAATCGTGGGTCATTTGCCAGCCTCCGTGCTCGCCTGCTTGACCGGCGTATGCGCCACGTCGGTCAGCTTGCCGAGGATCTGCAAGTAAGCGACGAGCGCGTCCATCTCGGTCGGCTCGCCCTGCACGCCGTCGAAGGCGCGCACGTTGGTGGCCTCGCCGTAGCGGCTCTTGACGCCATCGGCCTGCGCCGAATCGGGCGAGGCCTGGCCGTAGGCGTCGGCCATCGCGTTGGCGATCATGTCGTCGCTATAGGGCACGCCGACGGCGCGCATCGCCTTGAGGTCGAGGCTGAGCGTCGAGGTGTCCAGCGTGTTGCGCTTGAGCCAGCGGTAGGCCGGCATCACCGATTCAGGCATGACGTCGCGCGGGTTGTAGAGGTGCGCGACGTGCCATTCGTCGGAATACTTGCCGCCGACGCGGGCGAGATCGGGGCCGGTGCGCTTGGAGCCCCACAGATGCGGGTGGTCGTATTTCGATTCGACCGCCAGCGAGTAGGGTCCGTAGCGCTCAACCTCGTCGCGCAGCGTGCGGATCATCTGCGAGTGGCAGGCGTAGCAACCCTCGCGGATATAGATGTTGCGGCCGGCCAGTTCGAGCGGCGTGTAGACGCGCATGTCGGGCGCGGCCTCCACCGTCTGATGAATGGTGAACAAGGGCGCGATCTCGACGATGCCGCCGATCGACGCCACGCCGACGATCGCCATCACGAACGGGATCGTCTTGCGTTCCAGCCGATAGTGAAATCCGAAGAACGACATGGTGCTTTACTCCCCCGGCTGCAGGGCCGGCATGCCGGCGACCACCGGCTCGTCCGGCGTCATGTCGTAGGCGGCTTCCGGCGCGGCGCGGATGGTCATCCAGATGTTGTAGAGGCCGATGGCCGCGCCGAGCAGGAAGAACAGGCCGCCGACGGCGCGCGCGATATAGTAGGGCCGCATCGCGATCAGGGAATCGACGAAGGAATAGGCGAGCGTGCCGCCTTCGCCGTAGGTCCGCCACATCAGCCCCTGGATGATGCCGGAGTTCCACATCGCGAACACGTAGATGATGGTGCCGGCCAGCGCGAGCCAGAAGTGGACCTCGACGAGGCGCGGCGACCACATCGATTCGCGCTTCCACAGCCACGGCACCGACGCATAGATCGCGCCGAAGGTGATCATCGCCACCCAGCCGAGCGCGCCGGCGTGCACGTGGCCGACGGTCCAGTCGGTATAGTGCGACAGTGCATTGACCGGGCGGATCGCCATGAACGAGCCTTCGAAGGTGGTCAGGCCGTAGAACACCGCCGCCACCATCATGAAGCGCAGCGTGGCGTCGTCGCGCACCTTGTGCCATGCGCCGTTGAGCGTCATCAGCGCGTTGCCGGCCGAGGCCCACGACGGCACCAGCAGCATCACCGAGAAGGTCATGCCGAGCGTCTGCACCCAGTGCGGCAGCGCGGTGTAGTGCAGGTGGTGCGAGCCCGCCCACATGTAGAAGAAGGTGATGCCCCAGAACGAGATGATCGACAGGCGGTAGGAATAGATCGGCCGTCCGGCGCGCTTGGGCATGTAGTAGTACATCATGCCGAGGAAGCCGGAGGTGAGGAAGAACGCCACCGCGTTGTGGCCGTACCACCATTGCGTCATCGCGTCCTGCACGCCGGAGAACAGCGAGTAGCTCTTGGCCTGCGTCAGCGAGATCGGCACTGCGAGGTTGTTGACGATGTGCAGCATCGCCACCACCAGGATGAAGGCGAGGTAGTACCAGTTGGCGACGTAGATGTGCGGCTCCTTGCGCCGCGCCAGCGTGCGCAGGTAAAGCAAGAAATAGGTCACCCACACGATCACCAGCCAGATGTCGGCGTACCATTCCGGCTCGGCGTATTCGCGCGATTGCGTGACGCCCATCAGGTAGCCGGTGGCGGCGATGATGCAGAACAGGTTGTAGCCGAGCAGCACGAACCACGGCGTCACCTGGTCGGGCATGCGCGCGCGCGAGGTGCGCTGCATGACGTAGAACGAGGTGGCGATCAGCGCGTTGCCGCCGAAGCCGAAGATCACGCCCGAGGTGTGGATCGGCCGCAGCCGGCCGAAGCTCGCCCAGCCGGCGTCGAAGGTCATGTCGGGGAAGACCAGCAGCCACGCCACCCAGTCGCCGACGGCCATGCCGATCACGGCCCACACCATCGCGATGATGATGCCGACCTTGGTCGGGTCGTCGTAGTAGCTCGCCGTCCGGTCCTCGGTCGGCTCCGGCGCGTAGTAGCCGCCGATCACCACGAACATCATCACGATCGCCAGCACCATGGCGATGGCGCCGTGGATGCCGAACAGGTTGTCGCGGCCGCCGACGGCCATCGCGAGCCCGCCGATGGCGACGGCAAGCAGGATCAGGAGAGCGGTTTGCCGCTCGTTCCGGGTGAGTTGCGCGATCATGACGGAAAGCTCTCGTCCTGGAGGGGCGTCAGGGGCACGGCCGCAAGGCCTGTGGAAACACGTTTCATCGCAGCGCCGTGAGTGTTGACCGTGGGTCACAACTGGCCGCAACGGCAATCGTGACGCAGCGCCTGCTGCGCGGCAATCGGTTTCTTAAAGCATAAAGGAATCGGTTCTTTGCGCTGGCGCAAGGAATGAATCCGCCGAGGCGCGGCATCTCCCCTCGCGTGTCATGCGCTTCCGCCGCGCCCTTGCGGTGGAAAGGCCCGCGGCGGGTGCCGGCGTGCCCCGCCCTTGGGATTGGCCGGGACCGCCCAGCGCCGGCCGCCGGCCGCGCGCCGCTTTCGTCCCCGTTATGAACGGCGCATGCTGCGCGGTAACGGCTGGTCGCCGAAATCGACGATCGAGCGCTTCAGGATCACCCCGCGAGCGTCGACGTTGAGCCGGGCGCGGCGGCTGCCGTAGAAGAAGTTCAGCCGATAGGTGCCGTCGTCCTCGCCGATGCCGCGTTCGCAGACGCCGGTGAGCTGGTTCGCGCGCATCAAGGGCGGGATACGCTCCGGCGCCAGCCCGAACAGGGTGCCGAGCAGCGCCGCATCGATGCAGAAATCGCCATCGGTCATTTCGATATGCATGGTGTTCCGGCTCCTCGATCGTATCTCTGTCAAAGCGGGCCGCGACGCTATCGCGGGCGCGTCAGGCGGTGCAGCAGAACGTTGAAGCGGCGCCAGCCCGCGGGGTCATCGTGGCGCAGCGCGGCGCAGGCGTGCCCGGCGATCCGGCAGGCGCGGTCGATCTCGCCGGCGTCGGCCAGCGCCTGCAGCGCGCCCGCCAGCAGCTCGGTCAGCGGATTGGCAGCCGCCGCTTCGGTCCCGGTCACCACAGTCGTCACCAGCCGTCTCCATCGATAATGCCGAGGTGCTCCTTGGCCGCCGGCGACATCATCTTCGGCGTCCATGGCGGTTCGTAAGTCATAGTGACATCGACGAACTCGACGCCGGGCACCGACCAGGCGCTGTCGCGCGCGCCGTCGCGCAGATAGTCGGTGGCTGGGCAGCCTTTTGTCGTCGTGGTCATCAGGACGTGGGTGACGCCGCCGTCCTCGACCGCGACGCCATAGACGAGGCCGAGATCGACGATGTTGTAGCCGAGCTCGGGATCGATGACGACGCGCAGCGCCTCGCGCACCTCCTCCGCCAGCGCCTCGTTGGGGACGCTCATGCGGTTGCTCCCGCCGCCGCGCCGATGCGGATCAGCACCTTGTAGGTGGTGCCATCCGGCTCGAACGCGCCGCGCCAGCCGTGGCCGCGCTTGGCCAGTTCCGGAAACAGGAAGATCGGCTCGCGGCACAACAGCGCCTGCAGCACTTCGCCCTTGGCCATCGTCTCGGTGGCGGCGAGAATGCGCACCATCGGCTCCGGCGGATCGAGGTCGCGGTTGTCCATCTCCTGCACCGGCGCCGGCCATTCGCCGTCGCTCGCGGGCGTCGCCGCGGCGGTCGGCAGCCCGCCCTCGGCGGGCGCATCCGGCCCCGGCGTGAACAGCACCTCCCAGTCGCCGCCGTCGATCTCGCGCGCTTCGTGGCTGAACCCCTTTGAGCCGAGCACATGGAACAGCGGCACCGGCTCAAAGGTGGCGTAGAGCCGTAGGCCCTGGCCGGGCTTGAGCGCCTTCACCGCGCCGAGAATTTCACCAAAAGGTTCGCCGCCGGCGCGCAGCGTCGGCCGTACGTCGAGGTCCACGAATTCCGTCATTGCGCGTCTCCTTGCATCAGGTCTGCCGGGGGGTGGCGTAGAGCAACTGCGGCTGCCTGACGCCGGCCGGCAGCCGCAGCTTGTCGGTGACGTCGAGCAGGCACCGGGTGCGCACCAGTTGCGCGACGATGCCGCAGGTGGCGATCAGCATCGCGGCGGCTGCGAGCCGGACGACGAGCGGCGTGCCGGCGAGCAGCGCGGCGGTGGCGACGTAGACCGCAGCGAAATACAGCCAGAACCATTTGATGGCGCGCGGCTCGACCACCAGGTCCTGGACCCGCGGCGTCGGCGTCTTGCCGAGCACCGGGCCGTAGGTTTCGAGCCAGGTGACGAACGCCACGATCTTGTAGAGCTTGCCGAGTCCGAGCCCGGTCAGCCAGCCGAAGCTGAACAGAAACACCACCGCGCCGATATGCTCGCCGAGCCGGCCGAGCGCGATCAGCGCCACGGCGAGCGCGATGCACACGGCGAGCGAGATCAGCGCCGCGCCGGCCATGCGGCTGTTGAGTTCGATCTTGCGCCGTTTGCGGGCGCGGTAAAGATAAAGGACGTCGTTGCCATAGAGGCCGAGGCTGGCGGCGGCCAGCAGGCCGGCGGCGCTGAGCGCGAGCGGCAGGCTGCCGCCGTGGCAGATCGCGACAACGCCGCCGACGATCAGGACGGCCAGCGCCGCGGTGCCAAGCCACAGCACGCCACGGCTCGACGCGCGGTCGAGTTCGGGCGCCAGCATGAACATCGCGAGCAGCCGGTAGCTGACGCCGATCGCCGTCAGCGTCAGCCAGCCGCCGAGGCCGGCGGCGGCGTGGACCGGGATACCGAAGGTGGTGAGATCAACCAGCGGCCCGGCGGTGGCGATGCCGTCGAGCGCGAGCGCGAACACGCTGCCGAGCGCCACCGTTGCGCCAAACGCAACGAGCCCGACCGTGACGAAGCGTGCCGCCAGCGTCAGCGGCCGCGCCGCCCACATCGTGCGCCCGAGATTCCATGCGACCAGAATGAAGCCGAGAACGAGCAAGGCGACCGCAGCAGGAAAAAAAGGCAGGCCGTGAGCGACACGGCCCGCCAGTTGCAGGAAGCCCAGGATCAGCATCGCCAGTCCGCCGACGAGACAGACCAGCGTCGGCAGCGGCAGCGCGTTATCGTGGATCGGCCGCGCCACCAGCACCGGCACGAACTGGAACAGCGCGCCGCACATCAGGAGGCTGAGCCAGCCGATCGCCACGATGTGGACCACGACCAGCGTGTCCGGCGCCTCGATCGGTGCCGATGGAAAACCAAAGCCCGCGGCAATCAGCCCCTCCGCCGCGATCAGCGCAATCAGCGCGGCTGCGAAATAGGACATGGTCCAGCGGGACAACGTAGCGCCGATCACGGCGGTCTTCCTTGTAAAGGTGTCGGATCGCGACGGCAGCCTGCCGATGCGCGATCCGGGCGACGTGCCGGCGGCGGGGGCTGCATGTGCCGCCGCCTGCTGCCGCGTTGGTCAGGCGATCACGCCGCCTTGTTACGCCGCCTGCGCGAGTTTGCCGATCTCGACGCGCCAAACGGCCGGACCCTGCTCGAGGTAGGTCCACGAGAACTGCTTCGGATACTCGGCCTCGAGCTGATAGTAGAGCGGCTTCGGATCGTGGTCGTTGACCAGCACGAAGGACGCGCCGGGCGTGAGGTCGTTGACGAGCTGGAAAATCTTGGCGTGGCGCTGGGCAGGGACGAGGCTGCGCACATCGATCACGTTGGCGGACATCAGGTTGTTCCCTTGGTCGCGCGACTTGCTGGCAGGCCGGATGCGCGACCTCCGGTCCGGTTCCTGCGGCGGACGCACCCCGCGCCCTCGGTCTGATGGCGAACCGGACCGGCCCGCCGTATCGGTTACGATCGACCTCGCGGCAGGCGGAGCAGAAGCCGGGTCGCTCGCGTTTCTGCCGCTCGCTATCCCGGTGTTTATGTCCGTGCCGCAAGGACAATCCGTGCGGCGACTATCCTGCCGATAAGATACATTGTCAATATATCTTTTAGCGGATGCGGCACCGCTGCGCTTGCCTCGGCCGCGGCCGTAGCCTATGCGGGGGACGCCATCGGCCGGGCCGCTTGCAAAAGATGCGTGAAAAGCGCATCATTTCGCGCTGCGGGCCGCGATGCGCCGGATAGGGACTGATCGGAAGCAGGCCGACGATGAGACTGACGAACTTCACCGACTACTCGTTGCGCCTGCTGATGTACGCCGCGGCGCAGGAGGACCGTCTGGTGACCATCGAGGAGGCGGCCGAGGTCTACGGCATCTCCAAGGCGCACCTGATGAAGGTCGCCAATCAACTGACGCGCGCCGGCTTTCTGCGCGCGGTGCGCGGCCGGTCCGGCGGGCTGACGCTCGGCCGCAAGCCGGGCAAGATCGTGCTTGGCGACGTGGTGCGCGCCACCGAGCCGGATTTCGCGCTGGTTGAGTGCTTCACGCCGGACAACTGTTGCCTGATCACGCAGCGCTGCCGTCTGCGCGGCATTCTCAAGGAGGCGATGAACGCCTTCGCCAGCACGCTCGACCGCTACACGCTGTCCGACCTGCTGCTCAACCCCAAGGATTTCGGCATCAAGCCGGCGGCGTAGGGAGTCTGATATTTTGACGGAAGCAGTTTGAGGGCGTCATTGCCGGGCTTGACCCGGCAATCTCGTTTGAGGGCGCACTGCGTCCATGGCGGGGATGCCCGGATCAAGTCCGGGCATGACGACGGTTGATTCAACCAGAAGCGGAAACGCGATGAAGCCTGATCGGGCGCCGTCGGAGCGGCAGGCCGCCCGTTAGCGCGAGCGCGTCCACACTTCCGCGCCGCACAGCGCGCCGAGACAGCCCTCGACCCGCAGCATGTCCGGCCCGGTCATCGAGATGTTGCTCGCGTAGGTCTGGCCGTCGTCGGCGTTGTAGATCGTGCCGCTCCAGCGCGCCGTGCCCGATGGCTGCATGTTGTGAAACAGCACGAGGCCGACGATCGGCCGCTTCGCCAGCGCCGGATTGGGGTTCTTGCTGTCACGCTGCGGTTCGCCGGTGGCCGGGTCGTTCGGCTCGCGCAGCCACGTCACCGCGCCGCAGATGCCGCCACCGCATTTGCTGACGCGAACCCGGGCGTCGCCCGCCTGCGTCAACCATGTGCCGGCCGGGGCGGCGCCTTGCGCGTGCGAAGGGGTGATGCCGCACCAGGCAAGCAACGCGATAACCAGACCGAGTCGTCCCATCCTCACACTCCCGCCCAGGGTCATGTATCGACCAAGTCTCTTGTATCGACCATACGTCATACATCGACATTGGCGCTGAGCGAGTTCTCCTGGATGAACTCGCGGCGCGGCTCCACCACGTCGCCCATCAGCTTGGTGAAGATGTCGTCGGCCTCGTCGACCTCCTTGATCTTCACCTGCAACAAGGAACGTGCGTTGCTGTCGAGCGTGGTTTCCCAAAGCTGGTCGGGGTTCATCTCGCCGAGACCCTTGTAGCGCTGCAGGGTGATGCCCTTGCGACCGGCCTCGGTGACCGCCTCGAACAGCCCGACAGGGCCGTGGATCGGCGTCTCGACATCGCGGCGGCGCAGCACGGCCGGGCGCGGATAGGCCGTTTGCAGCGCGGCTGCATAGTCGTCGAGCTTGCGCGCGTCGGCCGACGACAACAGCGCGTCGTCGATCACCGCGACGTCGCGCACGCCGCGCACGGTGCGCTCGAACATGAACCCCTGACCTTCGGTGAAGTGGCCGCTCCAGCCGCGCTCGACGTCGTCGGCCAGCGCATCGAGCCGGCGCGCGATGTAGCCGGCGGCGGCGTTGGCGGTGTCGACATCGACGGTCACCCGCGGGTTCAGCACGCCGGCGATCGCCGCCTGCTCGACCACGTCGCGGTTGTAGCGGCTGTGCAGGTTGCGCAGGATGCCGCGGACGGCGCGGGCATCCTCCACCAACAGGCGCAGGTCCTTGCCGGCGCGCTCCTCGCCGGTCGGGAAGGCCAGCACGCAGTCGTCGAGGCCGGTATCGATCAGGTAGTCCTCGAGCGAGCGCTCGTCCTTGATGTACTGCTCGGACTTGCCGCGCGTCACCTTGTAGAGCGGCGGCTGGGCGATATAGAGGTGGCCGTTCTCGATCAGCTGCGGCATCTGCCGGAAGAAGAACGTGAGCAGCAGCGTGCGGATGTGGGCGCCGTCCACGTCGGCGTCGGTCATCACGATGATCTTGTGGTAGCGCAGCTTGCCGATGTCGAAATCGTCGCGGCCGATGCCGGTGCCGAGCGCGGTGATCAGGGTGCCGACCTGCTCCGACGACAGCATCTTGTCGAAGCGCGCGCGCTCGATGTTGAGGATTTTTCCGCGCAGCGGCAGCACCGCCTGGAACTCGCGGTTGCGGCCCTGCTTGGCCGAGCCGCCGGCGGAATCGCCCTCGACGATGAACAGTTCGGACTTGGCCGGATCGCGCTCCTGACAGTCGGCGAGCTTGCCGGGAAGGGAGGCGATATCGAGCGCGCCCTTGCGCCGCGTCAGTTCGCGCGCCTTGCGGGCGGCCTCGCGGGCGGACGCCGCCTCCACCACCTTGCCGACGATGGTCCTGGCTTCCGCCGGGTGCTCCTCGAACCACGCTGCGAGCGCCTCGTTGAGCGTCGCCTCGACCACCGGGCGCACTTCGGAGGACACCAGCTTGTCTTTCGTCTGCGACGAGAATTTCGGGTCAGGCACCTTGACCGAGAGCACCGCGGTCAGTCCCTCGCGGCAGTCGTCGCCGGTCAGCGACACCTTGTCCTTCTTGGCATGGGCGTCGGCATAGCTCGTCACCTGGCGCGTCAACGCGCCGCGGAAGCCGGCAAGATGCGTGCCGCCGTCGCGCTGCGGGATGTTGTTGGTGAAGCACAGGACGTTCTCGTGGTAGCTGTCGTTCCACCACAATGCCGCCTCGACGGCGATGCCGTTCTGTTCGCCGCGCACCACGATCGGCACCGGTACGATCGCCTTCTTGTTGCGGTCGAGGAATTTGACGAAGGCTTCGATGCCGCCGTCGTAACGCATCTCCTCGCGCTTCTCGACCGGGCCGCGCAGGTCAGACAGCAAAATGCGCACGCTGGAATTGAGGAACGCCAGTTCACGCAGGCGGTGTTCCAGCGTGGCGAAATCGAATTCGACCATGCTGAAGGTGTCGCGGCTCGGCGTGAACGTCACCTCGGTGCCGCGCCGGCCATTGGCGTCGCCGACCACCTTGAGCGGCGCCACCGCCTCGCCGTGGGCGAACTCGACGAAATGCTCCTTGCCGCCGCGCCAGATGCGCAGTTGCAGCGAGGTGGACAGCGCGTTGACCACCGAGACGCCGACGCCGTGCAGTCCGCCGGACACCTTGTAGGCGTTCTGGTCGAACTTTCCGCCGGCGTGCAGCTGGGTCATGATGACCTCGGCCGCGGAAATGCCCTCGCCCGCGTGGATGCCGGTCGGGATGCCGCGGCCGTCGTCGCGCACCGTCACCGAGCCGTTGGCGTTGAGGATCACCTCGACCGCGCTGGCGTGACCGGCCAGCGCCTCGTCGATGGCGTTGTCGACCACCTCGTAGACCATGTGGTGCAGGCCGGAGCCGTCGTCGGTGTCGCCGATATACATGCCCGGCCGCTTGCGCACGGCGTCGAGCCCCTTCAGCACCTTGATCGATTCCGCGCCGTAATCGGACGCGGCCGGCGTGTCGGGAAGCGGCTGCCGGGCAAGTTCAGTCATCGAGGAAAAGCCTGTCGGGGTTGGTGCGCGAATCGAAGCGGCAACGGCTGCCGAAGGTTCAAGTTTGTGCCATGAAAAAAAGACCTGGTACAGACCAAACTCGGGCTATCCAAGCCTTTGAATAGATAGTGATTTTCGCGCCTTTTTCAAGGCGGCCGGGGGCATGTTGGCAAAGCCTTCGCAAACCGCGCGCAGGCGCGAATCGCGCTTCCCCTCAGACGGGCGAAATGGCGCCCGCCGCAACGTGCAGCCGCTCGGCGTCGGGGCCCAGGTCGGCGAACGCCAGCGGGTCGGCGCCGGTCATCCAGACCTGCGCGTTCAGGCCGTCGAGCTCGGCAAACAGCGCGGCGCGGCGGCCGGGGTCGAGATGGGCGACCACCTCGTCGAGCAGCAGGAGCGGCGTAATGCCGGTCATCTCCGCCACCAGGCGGGCATGGGCCAGCACGAGGCCGATCAGAAGCGCCTTCTGCTCGCCGGTCGAGGCGTCGCGCGCCGGCATCGCCTTCGGCGCGTAGACGACGTCGAGATCGCTCAAGTGGGGGCCGTCGAGGGTGCGGCCGGCGGCGGCATCGCGGGCGCGGCTGTCGTGAAGGCGGCCGCGATAGCGGTCCTCGACGGTCACGGCCGGCTCGGTCAGCAGCGCCTCCTCCATCCAGCCGTCGAGGCGGATCGCGGCGGCGGGGAACGCGGACGCCTCGCGGGCGGCGAGCGCGCCGGCGAGGCGGGTGACGGTCTCGGCGCGCCGCGCCGCCACCGCCACCGCCAGTTCGGCGGTCTCGCGCTCGATCGCCTCGCACCAGCGCGGGTCGAACCCGGGCTGTTCGAGCAGACGGTTACGCGAGCGCAACGCGCGCTCCAGCGCCGAGACGCGGGCCGAGTGATGGCTGTCGATGGCCAGCACCAGACGGTCGAGGAAGCGCCGGCGTTCTGCGGCGGGGCCGAGAAACAGCCCGTCCATCGCCGGCGTCAGCCAAACCATGCGCAGGTGATCGCCGAACGCGGCCGCCGAGCCGACCGGCTCACGGTCGATGCGGGCCTGCCGCGTCGTCGCCGCCTTGCCGGCCTCCGGCGGCGTGATGCCGGTGCCGAGCGTGGCCAGTCCGAGCGCGCCCTCGACCTCCGCCGCCACCGCCCAGCTGCCGTCGCCGGCCTTGTCGGCGAGCTCGTCGAGCGTGGCGCGGCGCAGGCCCCGTCCCGGCGACAGCAGCGAGATCGCTTCCAGGCAGTTGGTCTTGCCGGCGCCGTTGGCGCCGACCAGCGCCACGATGCGCGCGCGCGTCGTCACGGTCGCGGCATGGTAGTTGCGGAAATGCGTCAGCGACAGGCGCTGGATGCGGACGGTGGTCATGGGCTCGTCTTGCCGTGCCGCGGCGGGCTCGGCAAGCGGCGCGTCACACCCGCATCGGCATCAGCACGTAGAGCGCGCCGCTTTGGGTCTTGTCCTGCACCAGCGTCGGCGAGCCGGGGTCGGCCAGCCTGAGCACGGCGGCCTCGCCCTCGATCTGGGCGGCGATGTCGAGAAGGTAGCGCGAGTTGAAGCCGATATCGAGCGGATCGGCGGCGTACTCGACCTCGAGTTCCTCGGTGGCACTGCCGGAATCCGGGTTGGTCACCGACAGCACCAGCTTGCCGGCGGACAGCGCCAGCTTGACGGCGCGGCCGCGCTCGCTGGAAATGGTCGAGACGCGATCGACTGCCGCCTCGAAGTCGCGCTTGTCGACCACCAGCTCCTTGTCGTTCCCCTGCGGGATGACGCGGGCGTAGTCGGGGAAGGTGCCGTCGATCAGTTTCGAGGTCAGCACCACGTCGCCGAGCGTGAAGCGGATCTTGCCTTGCGACAGTTCGATCCTGACCTCGGCCTCGCCGTCCTCGATCAGCCGCTGCACCTCGCCGACCGTCTTGCGCGGTACGATGACGCCAGGGATTTCGCCGGCACCCTTCGGCTGCGCCAGGTCGAACTGGGCGAGGCGGTGGCCGTCGGTGGCGACCGCGCGCAGCGTCGGATTTTTGGACGAGCCTGCGGCGTGCAGGTAGATGCCGTTGAGGTAGTAGCGCGTCTCCTCGGTGGAGATGGCGAACTGGGTGCGGTCGATCATGTGCTTGAGGTCGGCGGCGGCTAGCACGAAAGAGTGCGCCATGTCGCCGGCGGCGAGATCGGGAAAGTCGCTTTCCGGCAGGGTCTGCAGGGTGAAGCGCGAGCGGCCGGCGCGGATCGCCATCACCGGGCGGTCGCCGTCGGTCTCGAGCACGATCTGCGAGCCGTCCGGCAATTTGCGCACGATGTCGTAGAGCATATAGGCCGGCACGGTGGTGGCGCCGCTGGTGGCGACCTCGGCCGGCAGCGTCTCGGTCACCTCGAGGTCGAGATCGGTGGCTTTCAGGGCCAGCCGCGCGCCGTCGGCGCGCAGCAGCACGTTGCCGAGCACGGGGATGGTATTGCGGCGCTCGACCACGCGGTGGACATGGCCCAGCGACTTGAGCAGATGTGCGCGTTCGACGGTGACTTTCATCTTCGACCCACTTAACGATTCCGGCCCGGGCCGCGGCGCGGCCAGAACCGTGCGCCGAGGCTCACCCCGCGGGGCCGTGTAAAGTGGCGGAGTTGACCGTTTGGCGCAAGAGCACCCGCGCGCGGCGGTCCATCTTCTCCCCGCAATTCCGGGCGCAGCGGCCGGCTATTCCTGAAGCTGGCGCTTGAGCAGTTCGACCTCGTTGGCGAGCGCATTGTCCTTGGCGATCAGCCCCTCGATCTTGCGCACGGCGTGCAGCACCGTGGTGTGGTCGCGGCCGCCGAAGCGGCGGCCGATCTCCGGCAGCGAGCGCAGCGTCAGCGTCTTGGCGAGATACATCGCCACTTGGCGCGGGCGCACCACGTTGGCGGTGCGGCGCGACGACAACAGGTCGGCGCGGCTGACGCTGTACTGGCGCGCCACCACGCGCTGGATGTCCTCGATCTTGACCCGCTTGGGGTCCTGCGGACGGATCAGGTCGCGCACCTCGCGCTCGGCCATCTCCAGCGTCACCGGCTGGCCGTTGAGCTTGGAATGCGCGAGCAGCCGGTTGACGGCGCCGTCGAGATCGCGGCCGTTATGGGTGATGCTTCTGGCAAGATATTCCAGCACGGCGGCAGGCACCTCGAAGCCGGCGTGGTAGGTGCGCGCGGCGGCGACGCGCGATTTGAGGATTTCCAGCCGCAGTTCCTCGCCGAGCGAGCCCATCTCCACCACGAGGCCGCCGGCGAGCCGCGAGCGCACCCGCTCGTCGAGGCTTTCGAGATCGGACGGCGGCCGGTCGGCGGCGATCACCACCTGGCGCCCGGCGTCGATCAGCGCATTGAGGGTGTGGCAGAACTCGGCCTGGGTCGATTTGCCCTGAAGGAATTGCAGGTCGTCGATCACCAGCACATCGATGCCGCGCAGCGCCTCCTTGAACGCCAGCGCCGTCTGGGTCTTCAGCGCGGCGACGAAGCCGTACATGAATTTTTCGGCGGTCAGATAAAGCACCTTGCGATCGGGCGCGGCATTGCCGGCCCAGGTCACCGCCTGCAACAGGTGGGTCTTGCCGAGGCCGACGCCGGCATGGATGTAGAGCGGATTGAACATCACCGGGTCGCCATGGCGGCCCTCCGCCACCTGCTTGGCGGCGGCATGCGCCAGCGTGTTGGAGCGGCCGGTGACGAAGGTCGCAAAGGTTAGGCGCGGGTCGAGCGGCGAGCCGCCGAGCGCCTCGTGGCTGGCCGACACCGGCGCGGCGGCGGTGCCGCGGGCTTCATGGATGGCGCGCGTCTCGCGGCGCTCCTCACGGGCCGGCTCGGCCGCCTTGACCGGCGCGGCGCAGCGCATCGCCGAGCGCACGGTGAGGTCGATGCGCGACACCTGCGGCAACTCCGCCTGCCAGCACTGCAGCACGCGGTCGGCATAGTGGGTCTGGATCCAGCTCTTGAGGAACCGGGTCGGCACCGAGAGATGCACGCTGCCGTCGCGGATATCTTCCAGATCGAGCCGCCCGAACCAGCTCGAATAGATGTCCTCGCCGACGCTGGCGCGCAGCCGCCCTTTGACCCGCGACCACCGATCCTGCTCCGTGTGTACCATTGGCCCTGTACTTTTCTCGTTGGATTTTGTTGTGACGCCGCCGACAGACCATGCTCCGCGCATCACGCGATGCGACGGCACCGTCTCCGGCAGAATGGCGAATCCGGAATGCGCGGCCGCGTGGCGGCCGGACCGGCTTAGCGTGTATCGATGGGGAAAACGGAAGGGGGCGGCTTGGACGCAAAACAAATCAGAACCATCGTCTCGAAGAACGCGATCGTTCCGTCGCTTGCCATTCTACCCCCCAACTATCTCGGCTGCCGCTCAAGGCCGGCTGCCTGACATATGCACTTCCCTGCAAGGCGACTGTAAGCCGCTGCAAGACTTCCCAACTCTCCTCGGCCGCGTCAGGACCGCATAAGCTACGGCCGCCGTCACGTCCGGCTCTCCATGTCGCTTCCGGTTCGTCCAGGCACAGCTTCGGCGTTCTCACGAACGGCGTGAGCTGAACCTGGCCGCCTTCGTCCGGCACGCAAATGGAAATCGTCGCATCACGCGCATATCGCTGCCGATCTGCGCGTCGCCCCAAAATCCCAAGCCGCGCTGGCCGAAGGACCCAAGGCAATTGCGAACGCCACAACAGATAGCAGAGCGCGCCGCGCCCGCAACGGATACATTTTTGTCACGGCGCGTGGTTTTTGCCACGCGGTCTGCCAAAGCCTTTCCGGCGCTGCCGATGCGCTGCGACAAGGTTTTGAATCTCCGTGTGGATTCGAGGCGTACACGAACGGCCGCGGGCGCTGCCACAGGCTAAAATAAATTCATAAATCGTTCATGGATGCGGCGCCGGCAGGGGCACTTTCAAAGTGTGGCGCCGCGCATTGGAGATAAGTGATTATCGACTCGCACATTTTCGTGTGCGTTGGCGCAGGGTAGCCTTCGGCCCGCGCGCGGTATCGTAACGGGCGCGCCCCTTGCCTTTTCGTGCGCGATGCGCATAGCCCCGTGCCTTGCACACGGAAGGCGTCCGTCCTCGACGCATTGTCGTGACAGCGGCGTGACGGTTGCGGGAGGATTCGGAGAGGGGAAAGGATCAGAACGGCGTGCGTTGCCGCATCGCCGCTGCCAGCGTGCCCTCGTCGAGATAGTCGAGTTCGCCACCGACCGGCACGCCATGGGCAAGCCCGGTGACGCGCACGTCGGCATCGCCGAGCATGTCGGTGATGTAGTGCGCGGTGGTCTGGCCGTCGACGGTGGCGTTGAGCGCCAGCACCACTTCCTTGACGTCCGGCGCGCGAGCGCGGGCTGCCAGCGTGTCGATGTTGAGGTCCTGCGGCCCGATGCCGTCGAGCGGCGACAGCGTGGCGCCGAGCACATGATAAAGGCCGTTGACCGCGTGCGCGCGCTCCAGCGCCCACAAGTCGGCGACATCGGCCACCACTACGATCAGCGAACGGTCGCGGCGCGGGTCGCTGCACACCGTGCAGGGGTTCTGAGTGTCGATGTTGCCGCACACCTCGCACACCGCGATGCGGGCGATTGCGGTCTGCAACGCCGTGGTCAACGGCTCCATCAGGGTTTCGCGCTTCTTGATGAGGTGCAGCGCGGCGCGGCGCGCCGAGCGCGGGCCGAGGCCGGGCAGCCGCGCCAGCAATTGAATCAGCCGTTCGATCTCCGGACCGGCGATGGCCGACGACATGATTGTCCTCAGCCGAGCCCCAGTCCGGGCGGCAGCGGCAGGCCGCCGGTCAGCGTCGCCATCTTCTCCTGCATCGCGGCTTCCGCCTTGCGGCGGGCATCGTTGTGCGCGGTGACCAGCAGGTCCTCGAGGATCTCGCGCTCGTCGGCCTTCATCAGCGAGGGATCGATGGTGACGCCCTTGACCTCCATCTTGGCGGTCATGCGCACGGCGACGAGGCCGGCGCCGGAGGTACCCTCGACCTCGACGGTGTCGAGTTCGTCCTGCAGCGCCTTCATCTTGGCCTGAAGCTGCGCCGCCTGCTTCATCATGCCGAGGAAATCAGCCATGGTGGTCCTTTCGTCGCGCCCGAACGACGCCGGTGCGCTTATAAGGTGTTGCGGTTCAGTCGTCGTCCTCGACGTCGGCGGTCTCGTCCGCCACGTCGCTGCCGGGCGCCTCCGGCACGATGCGCCGCACGGCCTCCACGCTCGCCCCCGGCCAGCGCGCCAGCACCGCCTGCACATGTGGGTGGGCGCGGGCGCTATCCGCAAGCTTGTCGCGCGCGGCTTCCGCCTGCGCCCGCAGCGTCGGCGCGCCCTCGGCGTTGGAGACGATCACCGTCCAGCGCCGCCCGGTCCATTGCTCGAGCTTGCGCGCGAGGTCGCCGACAAGCGTCCGCGCGGCGCTGCGCTCCAGCGCGACCTCAAGCCGGCCGTCCTCCATGGCGACCAGCCGCACGTCGGCTTCCAGCGCGGTTTTGAGCGCGAGGTCGCGCTTGTCGCCGGCCAGCGCCACGACCTCGTTGAAGGTCTCAAGCCGCAGTGCGGGCCGGGCCGCCGCCGCTGGTGCTGCTGCGGGCAGCGGCGCGCGTGCGGCCACGGGGCTGCGCGGTGACGCGGCCGATGCCGGCGCGCGTGGCGGGGCGGAGGCTGGCAGGGCGGTCGCCCCCGCCGGCGCGTGGCCGCCCTGCGGCGCGATCATGCGGATCGCCTCGTCCGGCGTCGGCAGGTCGGCGGCATAGGCGATGCGCACCAGCACCATCTCCGCCGCGGCCTGCGGCCGCGTCGCCGCCTGCACCTCGGCGATGCCCTTGAGCAGCATCTGCCACATCCGCGACAGCACCCGCATCGACAGTTTGGCCGCAAAATCGCGGCCGCGCGTGCGCTCGCTCTCGCCGAGCGCGATGTTGTCGGCGGTCGCCGGCACCACCTTGATGCGGGTGACGAGGTTGACGAACTCGGCGAGGTCGCTCAGCACCACCACCGGGTCGGCGCCGGTGTCGTACTGGTCGCGGAATTCGGTGAAGGCGCTCGCGATGTCGCCGCGCGCGAGGTGCTCGAACAGGTCGATGACGCGGGTGCGGTCGGCCAGGCCCAGCATGCGCCGCACCTCGCCGGCGTCGAGCCGGCCGTCGGCGTGGGCAATCGCCTGGTCGAGCAGCGACAGCGCATCGCGCACCGAGCCTTCGGCGGCACGGGCGATGATGCCGAGCGATTCATCGTCGGCCTCGACCCCTTCCTTGGCGATGATGGTGGCCAGGTGGCTGGCCAGCACCCCGGTCTCGACGCGGCGCAGGTCGAAGCGCTGGCAGCGCGACAGCACCGTGATCGGCACTTTGCGGATTTCGGTGGTGGCGAACACGAAGCGGGCATGCTCCGGCGGCTCTTCCAGCGTTTTGAGAAACGCGTTGAAGGCCGAGGTCGACAGCATGTGCACTTCGTCGATGATGTAGACCTTGTAGCGTGCGCTGGTCGGGGCGTAGCGCACGCCGTCGTTGATCTGGCGCACGTCGTCAACGCCGGTGTGGGAGGCGGCGTCCATCTCCAGCACGTCGATATGGCGGCCCTCGATGATCGCCTGGCAGTGCACGCCGAGCTGGTCGAGGTGGATGGTCGGGGCGGACACCGAACCGTCCGGCAGTTCGTAGTTGAGGGCGCGGGCGAGGATGCGGGCGGTCGTGGTCTTGCCGACGCCGCGCACGCCGGTGAGGATCCAGGCATGCGGGATGCGGCCGGTCTCGAACGCGTTCGACAGCGTGCGCACCATGGCGTCCTGGCCGATCAGGTCGCCGAAATGGCTGGGGCGATATTTGCGCGCCAGCACGCGGTAGCCTTCGGGCGTAGCGTCAGCCTGGGGCGTGGCGCCCGCCTGGGGCGGAGCGGAGAGGGGGCTGCCGGCGTCAGTCATCGAGCGATCCGCGAATGTCCCGGAACCAACGTCCCGAAACCAAAGTCGGGTCCGGCCCTCAGTCGGTGAGTTCGCCATGGTCACGCGGGCGAGCCAAGCAAGTGAGCCAGGTCCGGCAAGCCAGCGGGCAAACCAGTTCGGGCGGCACCGCACGGGGCCGCGGAAAGGCGAGGTAGGAGACTGACGAGCGACCCGATCCGGACCTCGTTAGGGCTGCTTCCTTCCGGACCTGACCCGGTTGGCGAGAGGCTCGTCCACCGCCAATCTCCCGGCCCCTATTTGGGGCCAACGGTGACGGAAAGCAAGCCGGCCACGCTTCCACCGCTTAAGGTGTCTTGGTAAGACGAGACCGTTGGAGTTCCCATGCCGACTGCCTCGCCTTGGTCGCTGCATCCTCAGCTCGATGCCGACAGCATCGCGATCGCCGATCTGCCGCTCTGCCGCGTGCAATTGTCGAACGATGCCAACTACCCGTGGCTGATCCTGGTGCCGCGCCGCCTCAGTGCGACCGAGATCATCGATCTCGACGCCGCCGATCGCGCCCGGCTCATGGTCGAGATCGACGTGGCGGCGCGGGCGCTGCGCGCGGTCGCGCCGTGCGACAAGCTCAATGTCGCGGCACTCGGCAATATGGTGCCGCAGCTCCACGTCCACATCATCGCGCGCCGCACCACCGATCCCGCCTGGCCGCGCCCGGTGTGGGGCGCCGTCGCTGCTAGCGCTTACGATTCGCCCGCGCGTTCTGCGCTCGTTGCCGCGTTGCGCGGTCACTTCACCCCGGACGCCCTGCCATGACAGCCAAGCCAGCGATGTTGCCTGCGATGTTTCCTCTGGGCCAGCCGGCCTTCGTCTCGCATGCGCTCGATCGCGCCGCGCACCTGCGCACCGACCCGGCGCGGCTCATGGCGATGGAGGACGACGCCCGCGCCCGCGCCTACGTGGTGCATCGCGATTCGATGATCCTCGCGCGCGAGGGCGGAGCCTTGCGGCCGCGGCTGAAGCTCGACGAGGCGCGTCGCCTCGGCGCCAATCCCGGCACGGTGTTTCTCGGCCTGCGCGACGGCGCGCCGGTGTTCGGCATGGGGATCGCGGCGGACGCCGCCGAGGCGTTGCTCGCGCGCGCCGACGTCATGGTCGGCAACATCCGCGCGCTGGTCACCGAGGGCGCGCTCGCGGTCGAGGACCTCTCGGCCATCGCGGTCGCCAAGTCGCTGGTCGGCTGGCATCAGCGTCACGGCTTCTGCGCCAATTGCGGGGCGCGCACGCGGCTGTCGCAAGCCGGCTGGCGGCGCGATTGCGCAGCGTGCGGCGCCGAGCATTTTCCGCGCACCGATCCGGTGGTGATCATGATGGTGACCGACGGCGAGCGCTGCCTGCTCGGCCGCCAGCCGCATTTTGCACCCGGCATGTGGTCGTGCCTCGCCGGCTTCGTCGAGGCGGCCGAGACCATCGAGGACGCGGTGCGCCGCGAGGTGCTGGAGGAGACCGGCGTGCGCTGCACCGATGTCAGCTACACCATGACCCAGCCGTGGCCCTATCCGTCGTCGATGATGATCGGCTGCGCGGCACGCGCGCTCTCGACCGAGATCGTGGTGGACCGCAACGAGCTGGAAGATGCGCGCTGGTTCGACCGCGCCGAGGTCGCCCTGATGCTGAAGCGGCAGCACCCCGAGGGCCTGTCCGGGCCGCATCCGTTCGCCGTCGCCCATCACCTGTTGGGGCGCTGGGTGGCGCAGGCGGGCGCGGAAGCGGTGGCGGCGACGGCCGGCTGACCGGCATTGCGCAGTTCGGGCGGCCGATTTGATAGGTTGCCGCTTGCGTGAGAATAATTTTCCATGTATGTGGGATATTGTCGCCATTATAGGAATATTATTCTTTAGATGATCGATCAAACCGCGCCTGCTCCCGAGGCCCCGCGCCGCCTCGACGCCACCGACCGCAAGATTTTGATGGTGCTGCAGGAAGATGCCTCGCTCTCTGTCGCCGAGATCGGCGATCGCGTCGGGCTGTCCTCGACCCCGTGCTGGAAGCGCATTCAGCGGCTGGAGGCCGACGGCGTCATCCAGCGCCGCGTCGCGCTGGTCGATCAGAACAAGGTCGGGCTCGGCATCACCGTGTTCGTCTCGGTGGAAAGCAACGACCATTCCGACGCCTGGCTCAAGACGTTTGCCGGCGCGGTCAGCGCCATGCCGGAGGTGCTGGAGTTCTATCGCATGGCCGGCGACGTCGATTACATGCTGCGCGTCGTCGTCGCCGACATGCCGAGCTACGATGTGTTCTACAAGAAATTGATCGCCGCGGTGCCGCTGAAGAACGTCACCTCGCGCTTCGCCATGGAAAAGATCAAGTCGGTGACGGTGCTGCCGGTGCCGCCGGCATGACCGTGCGCGCAACGCCTGGTGCACGGTAGCGCCGGTTGGCCCGCCGCGCACCCTACACGTTTACCGGGAATTAGCACTGCGTTTGCTATGTTTTGTGTCGATGACGCAGCATGGCCTTTCTTCCCGCTTTCGCGATTGGCTGATCCCGGCCGGGTTTCTGCTGCTCGGCGCGACCGGCACCGCCGCCATGGCGCTGCCGGCGCCGCCGCAGGCCGAGACGGTCGCGGCGGTATTCCCGCCATGGTGGAGCGAGCGGCAGGTGTTCGGCGCCATTGCCGCGGCGGAGGCGGAGCCGGTGCGGCTGACCGCGCTGCCGGCCGTCGTCGTGGTGCGGCCCGCCGCCATGGAAGGCCGCGCCCGCCTGCGTGCGGCCGGTGCGTGGTTTGCCGCCGACCCGCAGGCCACGGCCGCCTGCCTCGAATGACATTTTGAATTCCGATTGAGAGAACCCGACGATGACCTCCACCATTGAAGACCTCACCACGCTGCGCCAGGCCGCCAACCGCACCCTGGTGATGGTGCTGTGGCTGCATGTGCCGGTCATTGTCGCGATCGGGCTGTTGCGGGACGTGGCCTGGCTGCCGATGGCGGCGCTGTGCGTCACGCTGGCCGGTGCGGCGACGTTGTGCGTCTGGCGCGCGCCGGCCGCCTCCGCGACGCGGATGGCGGTCGCGGTGGCGCTGATGACGATGCCGGCGCTGATCCTGCCGCTGCTCGCCGGCCACCGCTGGCAGCTCGACATTCACATGTATTTCTTCGCGCTGCTTGCCTGCCTCGTGGTGTACTGCGACATCCGGGCCATCGTGGCCGCCACGCTGGCGGTCGCCGTGCATCATCTCGTGCTGAATAGCGTGCTGCCGGCGGCGCTTTATCCGGGCGGCGCGGATTTCGGGCGCGTCATGCTGCACGCCGGCGTGCTGGTGGTCGAGGCTGTGGTGCTCAGCTCGGTCGCCTACACCCTGACCAATCTATTCTCGGCGGCGGCACAGAAGGGCGCCGAGGCCGAAGCGGCGCTGGCCGCGGTGCGCGAGGCCGATGCCCGGCGCGCCGACATGGAGAGCGAAACCAGCCGGCAGCGCCACGCGGCGATGCAGCAGCTTGCCGCCGAGTTCGAGCGCAGCGTCGGCCACGTCGTCAACTCGGTGGCCGAGGCCTCGGCCAACCTGCAGGCGATGTCGTCGGCGATGAACGCCAACAGCGAGGCGGCGGCGGCGCGCGCGGTGGCCGTATCCACCGCGGCCGATCAGGCCGCAAGCAACGTGCAGACCATGGCGGCGGCGACCAACGAGCTTAGCACCTCGATCAGCGAGATCGGCGGCCACATCGCGCGCGCCGCCGACATGGCGAGCCGCGCCGCCGAGGAGGCGCACCGGACCAATACCGTCATCGAGGGGCTGGCCGCCGGCACCCAGAAGATCGGCGAGGTGGTCACGCTGATCCAGAGCATCGCCAGCCAGACCAACCTGCTGGCGCTCAACGCCACCATCGAGGCGGCGCGCGCCGGCGAACACGGCCGCGGTTTTGCGGTGGTGGCCGGCGAGGTCAAGGCGCTCGCCAACCAGACGGCACGGGCGACCGACGAGATCGCCGCGCAGATTCAGGCGATCCAGAACGTCACCGACGAGGCGGTCGGTGCCATCCACGCCATCGGCGGCACCATCAACGAGATCAATGAACTCTCGACCACCGTCGCCAGCGCCGTCACCCAGCAGGACGCGGCAACCCGCGAGATCGCCGCCAGCATCCAGCAGGCGGCGCAGGGTACGCGCGACGTCAACGACAACGTCGCCGGCGTGACGCGCGCCTCGCACGAGGCCGGCACCGCCGCCACCAAGCTGCACGAGGCGGCGTCAAAGCTGTCGGCGGAGGCCGACACCCTCAAGACCGAAGTCGAGGCGTTCCTCGCCTCGGTGCGCGCGGCGTAACGCGGGCGGCGACGTCAGATCGTCTGGTTGTAGGCGCCGACCTCGGGGTGGGTGCGCAGCACGGCGTCGATGGCCGTGAACATGTCGCGCATGCGGGCTTCCGACACCGGGCTTTCCACCACCACCACCAGCTCCGGCTTGTTGGAGGACGCGCGCACCAGCCCCCAGCTTCCGTCCTCGACCGTGACGCGGACGCCGTTGACGGTGACGAGGTCGCGGATCGGCTGGCCGGCGACCTTGCCGCCCTTGGCCTGCTCGTCCTCGAAGTGCTTCACGACCTGCGCGACGATGTCGTACTTCACCTCGTCGTCGCAGTGCGGCGCCATGGTCGGCGACGACCAGGTCTTGGGCAGCGCGTTCTTGAGGTCGGACATGGTCTTGCCGGGCGCGCGGTCGAGCATCTCGCAAATGGCGATGGCCGACACCAGGCCGTCGTCGTAGCCACGGCCGAACGGCGCGTTGAAGAAGAAGTGGCCGGACTTCTCGAAGCCGGCGAGCGCGCCAAGCTCGTTGGTGCGCCGCTTCATGTAGGAATGGCCGGTCTTCCAGTAGGTCACCTCGGCGCCCTGCCGTTGCAGCACGGGGTCGGTGACGAACAGCCCGGTGGATTTGACGTCCACCACGAAGCGGGCGTTCGGGTGCAGCGCGGACATGTCGCGTGCCAGCATGACGCCGACCTTGTCGGCGAAGATTTCCTCGCCGGTATCGTCCACCACGCCGCAGCGGTCGCCGTCGCCGTCGAAGCCGAGCCCGACATCGGCCTTGTGCGCCAGCACCGCGTCGCGGATCGCGTGCAGCATTTTCATGTCTTCGGGGTTCGGATTGTATTTTGGAAAGGTGTGGTCGAGCTCGGTGTCGAGCGGGATCACCTCGCAGCCGATCTTCTCCATCACCTGCGGGGCGAAGGCGCCGGCGGTGCCGTTGCCGCAGGCCACCACCACTTTCAGCTTGCGCTTGAGTTTCGGCCGGTTCGTCAGATCGGCGATGTAGCGCGCCGGACAACTCTCGTGGAACTGATAGGAGCCGGCGCCGCTGGCGAAGGCGGCGTTGAGGACGATCTCCTTCAGCCGTGTCATCTCGTCGGGGCCGAAGGTGAGCGGGCGGTTGGCGCCCATCTTGACGCCCGTCCAGCCGTTGTCGTTGTGCGAGGCGGTGACCATGGCGACGCATGGCACGTCGAGATCGAACTGGGCGAAATAGGCCATCGGCGTCACCGCCAGTCCGATGTCGTGGACCTTGCAGCCGGCGGCCATCAGCCCGGACATCAACGCATACTTGATCGAGGCGGAGTAGCCGCGGAAATCGTGGCCGGTGACGATCTCCTTTTTCGCGCCCAGTTCGCCGATCAGCGTGCCGAGCCCCAGGCCCAGCGCCTGGATACCCATCAGGTTGATGTCCTTGCCGAACAGCCAGCGCGCGTCGTACTCGCGAAAGCCGGTCGGCTTGACCATCGGCTCGGACTCGTAGGCGTAGCTGTTGGGGCTCAAGGCCGGCTTCGGCTTGGGAAACATGAAAACCTCGTCGCGAAAGACATCGCTGCCAACGACGCCAAGGATTAACCAATGCAGGGAGGCGGCGAAAGGTGGGGTGTTTACGTCTGGCGGGAAATTACGGCGATTTGGCAACCGCTGCCGGCGCAATTTTCGGCGCTATTGCTCCAGCACCATGCGGCCGCCGGCATATTCGAAGCGGGTCAGCCGCGACAGGTAGGACAGCCCGAGCAGGTTCTCCGACAGCGCCGCATCGGGCAGCACCAGCGCATCGACGTCGCGCACCACGAGGTCGCCGACCGCGACGCGATCGAGCTGCGCGCGGGCGGCCCTGACCTTGCCGTTGGCGGTTGCGACATCGACCTTGTAGTCGGCGGGCGTGGGCCGGATGCCGAGATCGGCGGCCGCGCTTTCGTTGAGCGCCACCACCGAAGCGCCGGTATCGATCATGAAGGCGAGGTGGCGGCCGTTGACGCGGCCCTCGGCCCGGAAGTGGCCGGCCCGGTCGCGGGGGATGGCCACGGTGCGGGGCGCGGTTTGCGGCGCATCGAACGACGTCTCGGTCGCCGCGCGCGCCAGTGCCGGCGGGCCTGCGGCCATGCGGTCGGCGACCTGCGCCATGACGACGCCGAGGCCGCTCAGGACGCCCGCCAGAATCAGTACGCCACGCATACAAAAACGCCTGCTTGAACGCTTCGCGCGAGCTTGCCATACGGCCGCCCGCCGTCGCGCACTGTCGGTGAAGAGGGTGTGGGAAGGGTTAATACCGGCCCCGTTGAGGTGGACAGGCCGTGCTGGTGGAGCGACTAGCGCCTTGACACCGGTTTCACGATCGCCAACCCTGCGCGGGTACGCAATGCAATCCAACCCGCCGGGGGCGATGATGGCTTACAAATTCGAACTTTTTACCGACAAGGCCGGAGAGACCCGTTTCCGTTTCAAGGCGTCGAACGGCGAGATCATGTTCAGCTCGGAAGGCTACAAGCAGAAGAAATCGGCGCAGGACGCCATCGCCTCGATCCAGAAGAACTCTCCCGGCGCGGCCATCGACGACCAGACCGCCAAATAGGCGGCCGCCCGTGCGGTCCAAAAGCCCCGATGCCGCGCATCGGGGCTTTTTTCATGCCATCGCGGCGGAACATTTGTTTTCGCGGCGACGTTGCCGGCAGAACACCCGTTGCAACAGGAGAAGCATCATGCCGCGTGGTGACAAGTCGAGCTACACCGACAAGCAGAAGCGCAAGGCGGAGCATATCGAGGAGGGTTACGAGCGCCGCGGCGTCAGGAAGAAGGAGGCCGAGCGCCGCGCCTGGGCCACGGTGAACAAGGAGAGCGGCGGCGGCAACAAGAGCGGCTCCGGCCGCGGCGTCAAGGATACGACGCGGGCTGCGAAACGCGGCGGTCGGATCGGCGGCAGCGCCGCGGCGAGCCGCCCGGCGGCGGCACGCTCCGCCTCGGCGAAGAAGGCGGCGGCGACGCGCAAGCGCAATGCCGCCAAGCGGACCGGGGCGAAACGCGCGACGGCGAAACGGCCTACGGCGAAACGCGCAACCGCGAAGCGGACCGGGGCCAAGCGCACGGCAGCGCACCGCGTGGCGGCCTCGCGCAAAACCTCGGCGCGCAAGACTTCAGGGCGTAAGACGGCCGCTCGCAAAACGGCGAAAAAGCGCACCGCGCGCAAGCGGTCCTAGCGGGCAGCCTCGCCGCTGCCGGGCGAATCCGCTATCAATAAGCGCATGGCAGCGCGTTGGCTGATGATGGCGGGGCTTGCGATCTGCGGCTGGGCATGGGCCGCAACGGCCATTCATGCCCAGCAGGTCGGCAGTCTCGCGCCAAAACCGTTGCCGCCGCTTGCCAACCCGCAGGACCCGCATCTGGCGGCCAAGGAGCTGTTCGGCCGCAAGACGACGCCCGCGCAGTTGCCGGCGCGCGCCATCGGCTTCTATGCCAAGGGCTGTCTCGCCGGTGCCGAGCCGCTGCCGATCGATGGCGACGCCTGGCAGGTGATGCGGCTGTCGCGCAACCGCAACTGGGGTCACCCCGACCTGATCGTACTGCTTGAGCGACTGGCTGCACGGGTGAAAAAGGAAGCCGGCTGGAACGGGCTGCTGGTCGGCGACATCTCGCAGCCGCGCGGCGGCCCGATGCTGACGGGCCACGCCAGTCACCAGGTCGGCCTCGATGCCGATATCTGGCTGACGCCGATGCCGAACCGGCAATTGACGCGCCGCGAGCGCGAGGAAATGTCGGCGACCGACATGGTGCGCCGCGACCGGCTCGATATCGACCCGAAAGCGTGGACGCCGAGCCATCTCGCAGTGATCCGCGCTGCCGCGCGCGAGCCGCGGGTCGAGCGCATCTTCGTCAATGCCGCGATCAAGAAGGCGCTGTGCCGCGAAGCCAAGGGCGATCGCCGTTGGCTCGGCAAGGTGCGGCCGATGTACGGCCACAACTATCACTTCCATATCCGCATCACCTGTCCGGCCGGCATGGCCGACTGCACGCCGCAGCCCGCGCCCGACGGCACCGAGGGCTGCGCGGCCAAGGACCTTGCCTACTGGTTCAGCGATGCGGTCCTGCATCCCAGGCGGCCGAAGACGCCGCCGAAGCCGCGGCCGCCGCTGACGCTCGCCGATCTGCCGCCGGCCTGCCGGCAGGTGGTGTTCGCGCCTTGACCTTTTGGCCCCTTTTGCGGCCGCGCATCGCCTGCTAACATGATTTGAGCGACGCTTGTTCGGCCGTAAGCCGGGCGAGCCTTTCGGAACGGCGCTTCCGCAGGTCGCTATCGACCCACATTCCCTGCCAAGCCGGCATTCGCGTGCCCTGTGCGCGAAACGCGCCGCTGCTTGCCCTCAATGGAGCGCCGCCATGCGTCTATTTCAGTCTCTCCTCGCCCTGCCGATCGTGCTCGGCCTTTTCGCCGCGCCGGCGCTTGCCCGCGACACAGCGCCGCAATCCTCGGCCGCGACCGGCGCCAAGACCCTGACGGTGTTCGCCGCCGCCTCCATGAAGAACGCGCTCGATCAGGCCAACGCGGCCTACGAGGCCAAGTCCGGCGTCAAGGTGACCGCGAGCTATGCCGCAAGCTCGGCGCTCGCCAAGCAGATCGAGCAGGGCGCGCCCGCCGATATCTTCCTGTCGGCCGACCTCGCCTGGATGGACTACCTCGTCGAGAAAAAGGCCATCGATACCGCGACCCGCGTCAGCCTGCTCGGCAACCGCATCGTGCTGATCGCGCCGAAGGATTCCAGGCAGGGCAACGTCAGCATCGGCCAGGGCTTTGACCTTGCCGCCCTTGCCGGCGACGGCCGCATCGCCACCGGCGACGTCAAGGCGGTGCCGGTCGGCAAATACGCCAAGGCGGCGCTGGAAAAGCTCGGCGCCTGGGACAAGGCGGCGGCAAAGTTCGCCATGGCCGAGAACGTACGCGCGGCGCTGGCGCTGGTGTCGCGCGGCGAGGCGGTGCTCGGCATCGTCTACGAGACCGACGCCAAGGTCGATCCGGGCGTGAAGATCGTCGGTGTCTTCCCCAACGATTCGCACCCGCCGATCGTCTATCCGGTTGCCGCTACCACCAGCAAGAACGCGGCCGCCGCGGGCTATCTCGCCTTCCTGGGTTCGCCCGACGCCAAGGCGATCTTCGAGAAGTACGGCTTCTCGTTCCTGAACAAGCCGGCATCCTGACGCCCCGCGCACGGCGTGTTCGACCTGTCGGCTGAGGAATGGACAGCGATCATGCTGTCCATTCGGGTGTCATTGGTGGCGACGCTGGTCGCCACGCCGATCGCAGTTGCGATGGCGTGGCTGCTGGCGCGCCGCGATTTCTGGGGCAAATCGGTTCTCGATGCCGTGGTGCACCTGCCGCTGGTGCTGCCGCCGGTCGTCACCGGCTATCTGTTGCTGCTCACCTTCGGGCGGCGCGGCGCGGTCGGCCAATGGCTTGCCGAGTTCGGCATCGTGTTCGCCTTCCGCTGGACCGGCGCGGCGCTGGCCTGCGGCGTGATGGCGTTTCCGCTGTTGGTCAGGCCGATCCGGCTGTCCATCGAGGCGGTCGATCAGCGGCTCGAGCAAGCCGCGGCGACTTTGGGCGCGGCCCCGTGGCGGGTATTTTTCTCCATCACTTTGCCGCTGGCGCTGCCCGGCGTGGTCGCCGGTATGATGCTCGGTTTCGCCAAGGCGATCGGTGAGTTCGGCGCCACCATCACCTTCGTCTCCAACATCCCCGGAGAGACCCAGACCATCTCGGCGGCGATCTATACCCTGACCCAGACCCCCGAGGGCGACGCCGCGGCGATGCGGCTGGTGGTCGTCTCCATCATCATCTCGACGGTGGCACTGGTTGCTTCCGAGGTGCTCGCCCGGCGCGCCGGCCGGCGGCTGCATGGGCTATGACGATGTTGCGGATCGACATCGAGAAACAATTGGGCGGTTTCGCGTTGCGCGCCGCGTTCGAAAGCGACGCGCGCGTCATCGGCCTGTTCGGACCCTCCGGCTCCGGCAAGACCACGCTCGTCAATATGATCGCCGGGCTGCTGAACCCCGATCGCGGCATCGTCGCCATCGACGACGACCGGCTCGACGACAGCGAGGCCGGCATCTGCGTGCCGACCCATCTGCGCCGCATCGGCTACGTGTTTCAGGACGCCCGGCTGTTTCCGCATCTCAGCGTGATGCAAAACCTCGACTACGGGCGGCGGATGAACCGGCTTGCCCGCGACGCCGCCGAGGAAACGCGCATCGTCGACCTGCTCGACATCGGTCACCTGCTGGCGCGGCGCACCGGCAAGCTGTCCGGCGGCGAGCGCCAGCGTATCGCGCTCGGCCGGGCGCTATTGTCGCGGCCCCGCCTTCTGCTGCTCGACGAGCCGCTGGGCGCGCTCGACGAGGCGCGCAAGGCGGAGATTTTGCCCTATCTGGTGCGGCTGCGCGACGAGGCCGCCGTGCCGATGGTCTATGTCTCGCACGACGCCGAGGAGATGCGGCAGGTCGCGACCGACGTGGCGCTGTTCGCGCGCGGCCGCATCGCGGCGTTCGGCGACGCCGGCATTCTGACGCAGGCCGGCGCCCGGCAGGTTTGACGGTTCCAGCGCCAGGCCATTCCCGGCCGGGAATACGCCGCGGGCATACGCTTTGTTAACCATAATCGCGCCAAATCGGACCCGATGTCATGAGGGCCGGTGCAGTGCGGGTTGCGCGTTTGTTGCAGGTTTCGGCGATGCTGGCGGTTGCGCTGGCGGCGTCCGGCTGCATGCGCCACACAACTCCGGTTGCGGTCGGCCCGAGCATCGATGCGCTGGCCTATAACGGCGGCGTGGCGGCGGCACCGCCCGTGGCCGCCCGCACCAGTCGCGGGCTGTTTGGCGGTGCCGTGCCGGCGCCGCTCCCGCGCGGCCCGGCCGTTGCCGCTCCGTCTCCTCCACCCCCGGTTGCATCAGGGCTGTTGCCGGCGACGCCTGATTATGCCGTGCCGACCGCCGTTGCCGCCGCCGTGGGGCCGAAGGACTATCGCGTCGATGGCGGCGACAAGCTGCGCGTCGTAGTCTACGGACAGGAGGGGCTGACCAACACCTACGCGGTCGGCGCCAATGGCTCTATCACCATGCCGCTGATCGGCGCGGTTGCGGTGCGCGGCCTGACGCCGGCCGGCGTCGCCCGGGTGGTAACCGCGCGGTTGCGCGACGGCTTCATCCGCGACCCCTCGGTTGCGGTCGAGATCGATACGTATCGGCCGTTCTTCATCCTTGGCGAGGTCGCCGCCCCCGGGCAGTACCCTTACGTACCGAACATGACGGTGGAGAGCGCCGTCGCCATCGCCGGCGGGTTTACGCCGCGCGCGCGGCACGGCGTGGTGCAGTTGACCCGCAGCAATTCCGCCGGCTCCGTGCGCGCCGACGTGCCGATCGATACGCCGCTGCATCCGGGCGATTCCATCGTCGTCGGCGAACGCTGGTTCTGATGGTCTCGACCGGCTTGCGTTACAGCTTTGCCGCGGCGAGGTCGCAAAAATGGCCGCGTCGCTGCAACCACACCAGCAAAATCAGGCTCGGGATCGCGACCAGCACGCTGACCACGAAAAACATCGGCCAGCCGGTTGCCGCCGCGACATAGCCCGCGCCCGACGACAGATAGATGCGCCCGACCGAGGCGAGCGCGGTCAACAGCGCGTATTGCGTCGCGGTGTGCAGCGGGTTGCTGCACAGGGCCGACAGGTAGGCGACGAAGATCACCGTGCCGATGGCGCCGGTGAACTGCTCGACGGTGACGGCGACGGTGAGCGCCCATTGCTGCGGCCCGATCAGCGCGAGCCATGAGAAGGTGAGGTTGGATACCGCCTGCAACAGCCCGCCGATCCACAGGCAGGCAATGAGCGGGCAGGCCCGGGCCAGAAAGCCGCCGGCGAAGCCGCCGATCAGCGTCGCGGCGAGGCCGATGCCCTTGACGATGATGGCGTAGTCGTTGCGGGTGAAGCCGACATCGATGATGAACGGCACCGTCATGGCGCCGGCGAAGGCATCGGTGAACTTGAACAGCATGACGAAGGCGAGCACGGCCATGGCGTCGCGCCGGGTCAGGAACTCGGTGAAGGCGCCGAGCGCGGCCTGCGCCACGCGCCGCACCGAGGCGTCGTGCCCGGCCGCCGCTTCCGCTTCAGTCGAGGGTTTTGGCTCGCGCGCCAGCAGCACGGTGACGATGCCGACCAGCACCAGCGCCGCCATTACCGCGAAACTCGCGGTCCATGCCTGGAGCCGGGCGAAGCCGGCATACTCGAACCCGGTGACCAGAAACAGCGCGCCGGCGGTCGAGGCCACCATGCCGATGCGGTAGGCCGCGACATAGGAGGCCATGCCGGCGGCCTGTTCGCTCTCCGGCAGGCTCTCGACGCGGAAGGCATCGACCACGATGTCCTGCGTCGCGGACGCGGTGGCCACCAGCAGCGCGCCGAGCGCGACGAAAAACGGCGAGCGTGCCGGATCGGTCAGCCCGAGTGCGAGGATCGCCGCCATCAGCAGAAGCTGCGTGAACACCAGCCAGCCGCGCCGGCGGCCGAGCCAGCGGGTGAGAAGTGGCAGATCGAGACCGTCGACCAGCGGCGCCCACAGGAACTTGAGCGTGTAGGGCGTGCCGACCAGCGTGAACAGCCCGATGGTGCCGAGGCTGACGCCGTTTTCGCTGACCCACACCAATAGCGTCGAGCCGGACAGCGCCAGCGGCAGTCCCGACGAGAAGCCGAGGAACATCACCACCAGCACGCGCGGTTCGAGATAGACCAGCCATGCCGCGCGCCAGGCCGCTCGCCGCGCCGGCGCCGCGGCCGCAACGGGCGCGGCATCGGCGGCGGGCAGACGGTCCGGGGCGCTGGTCATGAGGGTGCGTGGTAGCAGATTCGAGGCGCCGGCGTACGGCCGTTACTCTCCCGCCTGCAACCGGCGCACCGTTTCGTGCGGGAACAGGTCGCTGTCGGCGGCGCCGCCGGGGGTGGACACGTCGCCGAAGTCGAGATCGTTGATGCGGCCGGCGCGCTTCTCGATCTTGTCGGCGGAAATCAGGATCTGGCGGACGTCCTCGTTGACCTGCCCGAAATGGGTTTGCAGCTTGTTCACGCGCTCGCGCAGCCGCGCCAGATCGCTGGTCATCGCGGTGACCTCGGTGCGGATGCAGTCGGCGGCGTCGCGCATGCGCGCGTCTTTCATGATCTGCTGCATCACCTGGATCGCCAGCATCAGGAGCGAGGGCGACACCAGCACGACGCGGGCGCGGTAGGCTTTCTGGATGATGTCGTCAAAGCGATCGTAGATGTCCGCATAGACCGATTCCGAGGGCACGAACATCAGGGCGGTGTCCTGCGTCTCGCCGGGCAGCAGATATTTTTCGGCGATGTCGGTGATGTGGCGTGCCACATCCTGACGCAGCCGCTGCGCCGCCTGCCGGGCCTCGTCGTCGCTGCGGGCATCGCGCAGCGCGGTCATCGCCTCCAGAGGGAATTTCGCATCGATGCACAGCGGCCGCTGGTCGGGCAGAAACACCACGCAGTCGGGCCGCTTGTTGTTGGAGAGCGTGTGCTGGAAGGCGTAAGCGTCCTTGGGCAGGCCGTCGGCGACGATCGCTTCCATGCGCGCCTGGCCGAAGGCGCCGCGCGCCTGCTTGTTGGCCAGCACGTCGCGCAGCGTCGTCACCTGCGAGGTCAGTTCGGTCAGGTTCTTGTGGGCGCTGTCGATCACCGCCAGCCGCTCGTGCAGCGCGCGCAGGCTCTCGGCGGTGTGGCGCGTCGTCTCCTGCATCGACTGGCCGACGCGATGACCGACGGCGTCGAGCCGCTCGCTCATGGCGCGCGCCATCTCCGCCTGCCGCCCGGCCAGCGCCTCGCCCATGGCGGCGAGGCGGCCGGCGGTCTCGGTCTGCGCCCGCAGCATCTCGGCGACGCGTTCCTCCAGTTCGTCGGCGCGGATCGCCTGCGCCATCGCCGCCTCGTGGTCGCGGCGGCCGCCGCGCGCCAGCACGATGGCGATGACGACGAGCAGCGCGAGCGCGAGCCCGCCGAACGCGGCCAGCGCCATGCCGGCGCTGACGGCGAAGCCGTTCACGGAGAAAAGGGTGTCGGCGGCGATCATCGGGCGTTTCTAGCACGATTCGACGTTCCGGAACAAAAATAGAACGGTGCTGCGATTGACCGCGTTCCCCGCGCGCATTACATCGCGGCCATGGCTCTACGCGACATCATCATCCTGCCCGACAAGCGGTTGCGGGTGGTCTCCGCGCCGATCGAGGCGGTGACGCCGGCAATCCGCCGGCTCGCCGACGACATGCTCGAGACCATGTACGAGGCCCCCGGCATCGGGCTCGCCGGCATCCAGGTGGCCGAGCCGCTGCGCATCGTCACCATGGACCTCGCCCGCAAGGAGGACGAGGACAGCGCGCCGAACCCGCGGGTGTTCATCAATCCTGAGATCGTGGCGCGCTCCGACGATCTGTCGGTC
>Ga0182792_1000132_pt1 | contig 71766 bp, 68 predicted proteins | sample Passage237B_FD_130497 | JGI IMG/M metagenome (GOLD analysis project Ga0182792, IMG submission 130497) | Cellulose adapted compost microbial communities from Newby Island Compost Facility, Milpitas, CA, USA - Passage2 37B (version 2) (version 2) ...
ATCCTGGCCCATAACCACCCGTCGGGCCTGGCCGAACCCAGTCCGGCCGACATCGCCCTGACGCGCCAGCTGAAGCAGGCCCTGGCCCTGGTCGACATCCAGCTGCTGGACCACCTGATCGTCGGCGCCACCGAGGTCACGTCCCTGGCGGAACGGGGCCAGGTCTGAACGGGACCAGATCTGAACGTGCCCCGGGCAGGGATCGGGGGCGTCCCGGCCGGCCGCCGCGGTTCGCCCGGCATGACGACCACGCCCCTGGACCTTCGTTCTTTCGCGTAGTAGAATGGTGGGCTTATCTTGGATACGTTGCCAGGATTTTGATGCGAGCCATCTTCTTTTGGCAGAGGCATTTCGCGTCCATCCGGCTGGCGGTCCCCTATCATCTACCCACGGATTCCATCATGAAAGAAGGCATTCATCCCGAGTACCGCGAGGTCGTGTTCCTCGACCTGCAGACCGGCAACAAGTTCATCTCGCGTTCCGCGCTGAATTCGCGCGAAACCACCGAGATCGACGGCAAGACCTACCCGCTCTTCAAGTGCGACGTCACCTCGGAATCGCATCCCTTCTACACCGGCGCCCAGACCCGCATCGTCGAAACCGGCCGCGTGGAAAAGTTCCGCGCCCGTTTCGCCCGCACCGCCGGCACGGTCAAGAAGTAAGCGCAGCGTGCAGTTCCAAAAGGCAGCCGTCCGGCTGCCTTTTTCATTTAACATGGGCGCATTCATCCGCCCCTTTTTTCTGGTGCTTCCCCGGTGCTGTCCCAAGATCTGCGATCGACACCCGCCCGCCTGACGGCCACGGCCGCCGCCAAGCTGCCCAGGCCGTTCCTGCTGTGCGTCGGCCTGGTCTACATCCTGGCGGGCCTGTTCTATCGCGACCCCTGGAAGACCGACGACGTCACCGGCCTGGCCACCATGCTCACGGCCCTGTCGGGCCAGGACCATGCCTGGCTGCTGCCCCAGGTCGGCCACCTGGCGCAAGCCCAGGACGGGCCGCTGGCCACCTGGGTCGGCGCCCTCTCCATCTGGGCGCTGCGCCCCCTGTTCGAGCTTTTCTTCAGCCCCCTGGACGCCGCCATCATCGCATCGCGCGTGCCCAACCTGCTGTGGTTCGCCCTGCTTACCGGCTCGATCTGGTACGGCACCTACCTGCTGGGCCGGCGTCCGGAATCCCAGCCGCTGGCCCTGCCTTTCGGCGGCGAACCCAACCCGCGCGACTACGGCCGGATGCTGGCCGATGCCGCCCTGCTGCTGATCGTGGCCACGATCGGCATCGTCTGGCGCATGCACGAAACGTCCGAAGTGCCCGCCGTGATCGCCTGCCAGGCCCTGGCCTTCTATGCCGTGGCCCGCATGCTCGACCATCCGGTCTCGGGCGCCGCCACCCTGGGCGTGGCCGTGGGGCTGTCGTTCCTGGCGCGCGGCTGGCTGGGCTGCCTGCCGCTGATCCTGGCCGTGCCCCTGATCTTCCTGCCCGGCCGAGCCCTGGCGGCCGAACGGAGATGGCTGGCCGTCAGCGCCCTGATCGCGATCACGCTGATCCTGCTCTGGTGGATTCCCGCCCGGGCCTTCGGTCCCTATTGGACCGAAAGCTGGCTACTCTGGACGCGCAATGCCTTCGACTGGCCCGGCGCCCGCGCCTGGGGCAGCATCCTGCGCGACCTGCCCTGGTTCCTCTGGCCGACCTGGCCGCTGGCCCTGCTGGCGCTGTGGCGCTGGCGCGGCTGGTTCCGCGCCCCGCACATCGGCATCCCGCTGGGCTTCGCCGTGGGGGCGCTGCTGATCCTGCTGGCCAGTGCCGACCCCTTCGAACCCGAATACAGCACCCTGGCCGTGCCCTGCGCCGTCCTGGCGGCCTTCGCCCTGCCGACCCTGCGGCGCGGCGTGATCAATACCCTGGACTGGTTCGCGGTGATGTGCTTTTCACTGACGGCCGCCACCGTGTGGCTGGGTTGGGTGGCCCTGCAGGCCGGCTGGCCCGCCCAGATCGCCGCCAACATCACCCGCCAGACCCGGGGCTTCGACCCCCACGTCGCCTGGCCCGCCACGGTCTTCGCCGTCCTCGGCACCCTGGCCTGGATCGCCCTGGTGCGCTGGCGCCTGCGCAGCCATCCGGCCGGCCTGTGGCGCGGCACGGCGCTCTCGGCCGGGGGCCTGATCACCACCTGGCTGCTGCTGGCCACACTGTGGATGCCCGCGCTCGACTACGCGCGCAGCTACCGCGACGTCTCGGCATCCCTGGCATCGGCCCTGGCACAGCACCGCCAGCCCGGCGAATGCATCCGCACCCAGGGCCTGGGCAGCGGCCAGCGTGCCTCGTTCCTGGTATTCAACGGCATCGAGTTCAGCTTCGACGACGACTGCCCGCTGCTGCTGCAGCAGGTCAGCCCCCGCAGCCTGCAATCGGGCCAGGCCTGGCTGGCGGACCATCCCGCCCTCTGGGAAGGCCGCCGCGAACCCGACCGCCACGAGATGTTCCGCCTGCTGCGCCTGAAGCCCTAGGATTCAGCCCCCAAGCCCCGGCATTCCGTTGAACCAACCCGCCCCTTCCATGACCGACGCCCCACCCGCCGGCCGGCCGGCCGCCGCCCCCTGGCGCACCATCCTGCGGCAATCCTGGCCCATCCTGGTCAGCTCCTGGGCCGGCATCGTCTTCGCCGTCCTGGACACGGCCATGGTGGGCCACGCCAGCGCCGCCGATCTCCAGGCGATGTCGCTCGGCGCCTCGATCTACATCACGATCTTCGTCGGCCTGATGGGCGTGGTGCATGCCCTGATCCCGATCATTGCCCAGCACTTCGGGGCCGGGCGACTGGAAGAAGCCGGCAGGGCCTGGGGCCAGGGCATCTGGCTGGCCCTGACCCTGTCCGCACTGGGCGGCGCCTGCCTGCTGTTTCCCGACGCCTGGCTCAGCCTGTCCGGCGATGTCGAACCCGAAGTGCGCCGGCGGGTGGCCGGCTATCTGGTCGCCCTGGCGCTGGCCCTGCCTTCGGCGCTGCTGTTCCGCACGATTTACGCCACATCGACGGCCATCTCGCAGACCCGCGAGGTGATGGCGATCAATGTCGGCAGCATCGCCTTCAAGCTGCTGTTCAACGTATGGTTCATCTTCGGCGGCCTGGGCCTGCCCGCGATGGGCGCGGTGGGCGCTGGCATCGCCACCCTGGTGGTGGACTGGATGATGCTCGCGGCCGGGCTGTGGATGATCCGCCACCGGCAGGCCTTCCGGGCCCTGTCCCTGCGGCTGGGATGGCCGCGCTGGGCCGACCAGAAAGAGCTGCTGCGCCTGGGGCTGCCCATGGGCGGATCCTACCTGATCGAGGTCTGCGCCTTCAGTTTCATGGCGCTGCTGATTGCCCGCGACGGCCTGTACGTCAGCGGCGCCCAGCAGATCCTGGCGAACCTGGTCGCCCTGGCCTACATGCTGCCCATGTCCCTGAGCCTGGCCACCGCCTCGCTCACGGCGCAGGCCGTGGGCGCGCGCGATCCGGCCCTGGCCCGGCGCACGGGATTGAACGGTATCGGGCTCGCGGCCCTGGGCGCCCTGCTCACCGGCGCCATCCTGATCGCCGGACGGGAAGCCATCGTGCGCGCCTACACCGACGAGATCCAGGTGGCCGCCATCGCCCTGACCTTGCTGCAGATCGCGCCCTGGTTCCATTTCTGGGACGCCATGCACTGCATCGGCGCCTATATCCTGCGCGCCTACAAGATCGCCATGGTGCCGCTCATCCTGCAGGTCACCGCGCTGACGGGGCTGGGACTGGTGGGCGGCTGGTGGCTGGGCTACGGCCCCGCGGCCGGATCCCTTGCTCCCGTTGCGCACCGGCTGATGCCGGGCGCACCGGTCGGGGCCGCGACCATGTGGATCATGGCGATGTTCGGGCTGCTGCTGTCGGCCCTGATGCTGTTTGCCTGGTACGGCCGCGTGTTGCGCCAGCAGGCGCGAGGCGCCTGAACCGGCGCGCAGCCGGACCGGGCGGCGACTGTCGCCCGGCGATCAGGCGGCCTGCCCCGATTCGACGGGTGCCGGTTCTCCCGACGCCGCGTCCGGGCCCGGGGCCGTTGCCGTAGTCACCAGTTCCACCACCTTGCTGCGCGACAACACGCCGATGAACTCGCCCTGCTCGCCCGTCACGGCCAGCGGCTCGGGCGTGCGCAGCAGGCGCGCCAGGACTTCGTCCAGCCCGGCCGAGGCCGGCACGGAAGCCATGTCGCTGAGATGGCGGGAGATGTCGCGCGCCCCCGCCTGCGCGGCGCGCTGCGCATCGTCCCGCATCAGCACGCCCGCCAGGCGCTTGCCGTCCAGCACGGCGGCGTAGTCGTAATCCCGCGCGGCCAGGCGCTCCAGCGCATGCGCCGGATGGGTGCGCATGGTCAGCGTCAGGGGACGTTCGTTGCAGGCGTGGGACGCGTTCAGGACCTTGCCCCGGTTGACGTCCTGCAGGAAGGACTCGATGTAGTCGTTGGCAGGCGACAGCAGGATGTCCTCGGGCGTGCCCTCCTGGATCAGTTCGCCGTCCTTCAGGATGGCGATCCGGTTTCCCAGGCGCAGGGCTTCGTCCAGATCGTGGGTGATGAAGACGATGGTCTTGTTCAGCTTCGCCTGCAGGGCCAGCAACTGATCCTGCATCTCGTGGCGGATGAGCGGATCCAGGGCGGAGAACGCTTCGTCCATCAGCAGGATCTCGGCGTCCGTGGCCAGCGCCCGGGCCAGGCCCACGCGCTGCTGCATGCCGCCGGAAAGCTGATGGGGATACTGGGCCTCGAACCCGGACAGGCCGACCTGCTCCAGCCAATGGCGCGCGCGCTCCTCGCGCTCGGCCCGGCGCACGCCCTGCACCGCCAGCCCGTAGGCGGCGTTGTCCAGCACCGTGCGGTGCGGCAGCAGGCCGAAACGCTGGAACACCATGCTCATCTTGCTCTGGCGAAAACGTTCCAGTTCGCGCGGCTTCAGGCTGACCACGTCCACGCCGTCGACCAGGATCTGCCCGGCGCTGGGCTCGATCAGGCGGTTGAAATGCCGGATCAAAGTCGACTTGCCCGATCCCGACAGGCCCATGATCACATGGATGTGGCCTTCCTCGATGGACAGGCTGATATCGCGCAGGCCCAGCGTGTGGCCGCTGCGTTCGAGCAGGGCTTCCTTGGAGATGCCTTCGCGGGCGGCGGCCAGCCAGCGGTCGGGGTGCGGCCCGAAGATCTTGTAGATGTTGCGGACTTCGATCTTGTTCATGTCAGTTCCCCCGCACCTGCCAGCGCTTGCCGAACCGCTGGGTGATGCGGTCGAAGATGATGGCCAGGACCACGATCCCCAGTCCGGCCAGCAGACCGCGTCCGACCTGCAGGCGATTGATGCCCTGCAGGACCTCGTAGCCCAGCCCGCGCACGCCGATCATGGAAGCGATCACCACCATGGCCAGCGCCATCATGGTGGTCTGGTTGATGCCCGCCATGATGTTGGGCAGCGCCAGCGGCAGCTGCACGCCGAAGAGCTGGCGGCTGCGGCTGGCCCCGAAGGCGCGCGAGGCCTCGAGCACTTCCGCGTCCACCAGGCGGATGCCCAGGTCGGTGAGCCGGATGACGGGCGGCACGGCATAGATCACCGTGGCGAACAGCGCCGCCAGCTTGCCCAGGTTGAACAGCATGACCACCGGGATCAGGTAGACGAAGCTGGGCATGGTCTGCATGACGTCCAGGACCGGCAGCATCGCGGCGCGCACCCAGCGGAAGCTGGCCATGGCAATCCCCACGGGAATGCCTATCAGCACCGAGAACGCCACCGCCACGATCATCAGCGACAGCGTCTGCATGGCGGCCTCCCAGAGACCTATGGCCCCCACCAGGCACAGCAGCGCGCCCATGGCCAGGCTGAAGCGCCAGGCCCGGCTGCCCAGCCAGGCCAGGCCCACGATGACGGCCACGATGGCCCACCACGGCGAATGCCGCAGCAGGTTGTCGGACCAGATCAGCAGGTCCAGCAGGGGCTGGGTCAGCGCCCGCAGCACGTCGGAATACTGCGTCACCAGCCCATTGACGAACTCGTCGATGGGCCGCTGCAGATCCCGGGCTGCAATCAATTCGGGAAACATGCGGGCCTCCTTACAGGGCGGCCTTGACACGCTCCGTCACGTCGGCGGGCAGCCATCCGGTCCAGACGGCCTGCTGGTTCTTCAGGAACCACATCGCCGTCGGTTGGGGTTCGGCCTCGTTCTTTTCCATGTAGGCCATGGTCTGGTTCATCACGTCCAGGGGCACCTTCACCTTGGACAGGAACTCGGTCAGCTTCGGCGCGTCCTGGGTGAATTTCGCGGTGACCGCCGTGAACACCGGATTCTCCGGATAGTCGGAGGCCTGGGGGTTCTCGCAGTTCGGGTCGGTCAGGCATTTCTGCTTGGCGGCGTCGTACGGCGGCAGTTCCAGCTTGACCAGGTCCATGGAGCCCACCAGCGGCGTCGGATACCAGTAGTAGAAGACGACATTTTCCTTGCGCTGGTAGGCTGCGGTCAGGGCGGCCTTCTGGGTCGCGCCGGTGCCGGGGGAGAACAGCGTGAAGGTATCGCCCAGGTTCAGCGCCTTGAACAGGTTCGTGCTGACGACTTCGCAGCCCCAGCCGGCCGGGCAGCCGTAGAAGCGGCCCTTGGAGGGCTCTTCGGGATCCTTGAAGGCATCCTTGAATTTCGGCAGGTCGGCGGCCTTCTTCAGTTCGGGCAGGCGCTCGGCCGTGTACTTGGGAATGAACCAGGCTTCACCGCCCATGTAGATGTCGCCGATGCGCTTGACGCGGCCGGTGGCCTCGGCCTTGGTCCAGGGCTCCAGGGTGCTGTTCAGCCAGATCTCGCTGTTGATGTCCAGGTCTCCGCGTTCCAGCGCCGCCAGGGCCGGCAGGGTTTCCGTGGGCAGGACTTCGGAATCGCAGCCGTAGCCATGCTTGGCAATGAAGCGTTCGACCTCGACCAGGACCAGGTTGGATTCCCAGTTCATGCCGCCGAAGCGCACGGCGCGGTCGAGTTCGCATTGGGGCGCGTCGGCCGCCCGGGACACGGACGGGGCCAGCGACAGGCCGGCGAGCGCAGCCGTCAGTGCAAGCCCCAGCACGGTGCGGGACAGGCGGGGGGAACGTGCCGCGACGGGCGACGAAAAAGCAGAGATAGACATAGATGCCTCCTTTGGGTTACGGAGACGCCGGATACGCCATGCGTGGCCGACGCCATAGCTTAGGGGAGGGTGTGCGGAAGACGGCCGCGGGCCGCCAATACATACCAGCACTGCAGGCGCGATGCGCCCAGGACAGACAGGGGCCGAAAACCGAAGCAGCCGCTGCCAGGATTGAAAAAAAGAACTACAGAAGAAGCGTTATTTTACACACAGGATCGCAGAAAATAAACCCGGTTAATGAAAACAGCCCCTGAGCGGGGCTGAAAACGCGGGAATCGCGGTGTGCTGCAGGCGGTGCCGGAGACATGCCGGACGGGCGTTTCCGGCACCCCGGGAAAGGTGGGTTCAGCGGTCCCGGTAGATATAGTCGCGGCGCCAGGGGTAGGCCTGGTCCCCGGGGTAGTCCAGCTCGTCGGAACGCCCCGTGGGCTGGGGCTGGGCGAGAATCTGGTGCAGGGCGATCCAGCCGTGCTCGAAGCCCATCGCGCAGCCCGCCAGGTACATGCGGTACGCCCGCAAGGATCGTTCGCCCTGGGACGTGTTCAGGACGACACGCGCCTCGTCCAGGCGGGATTCCAGGGCGTCGCTCCAGGCCCAGAGCGTGCGCGCATAATGCGGGCGCAGGTTCTCGACATCCAGGTCTTCCAGGCCGGCCTCGGCCAGGGTCTGCTGCACATAATGGATGTGGGACAGCTCGCCGCCGGGGAAGATGAACTTCTCGATGAATTCACCCATGCCGGCGCCCAGTTCGCTGTTGTCCAGCCCGCCCGCCGTGATGCCGTGGTTCAGGATCAGGCCGCCGGGCCGCACCAGCCGGCGCAATTTGGAAAAATAGCCCGTGAGCTGGGCCCGCCCCACGTGCTCGAACATGCCGACCGACGCGATCTTGTCGTAGGGCCGGGACTCGTCGAGCTTGCGGTAGTCCAGCAGTTCCATGCGCACGCGCCCGGACAGGCCCTTTTCCTGGATCAGACGGTTGACGTGGGCATGCTGGTTCTTCGACAGGGTGATGCCCGTGACGTCGACATCGTAGTGTTCCGCCGCCCACAGCATCAGGCCGCCCCAGCCGCCGCCGACGTCCAGGAAGCGCTCGCCCGGCTTCAGGGCCAGCTTGCGGCAGATGTGGTCGAGCTTGGCTTCCTGGGCCTGGGCCAGGGTGAAACCGGGCTCGCGGTAGTAGGCGCAGGAATATACCCGGCGCGGATCCAGCCACAGGGCATAGAAATCGTCGGACAGGTCGTAGTGGAATTCGATCTGCCGCGCATCGCGCTCGATCGAGTGGCGCCAGACCGACACCAGCCGCTTCACCAGGCTGGTCAGCCAGCCCGAGCGGGCCAGGTCGACCGGCGAACCCGGCAGGATGCCCGCGGCCAGACGCATCAGATCCCGCATGGAGCCGTCGAACTCGAATTTGCCTTCGACGTAGTCTTCGCCCAGCACGCCGACCTCGCCGGCCGCGAAGTGCGTCAGGACGGCGGCGTCGCGCACACGCAGGCGAATCGCTGCGTCGGCGGCACCGACCTTCTGCCCATCCGGCAATTCCATGGAAACCGGCAGGGGCAATGATCCAAGTTTGTTCTCGATGATCGATGCGATCGCAGTCAACGGAGCCTCCCTCAGTCATGTGAAAGACCTTGCTATAGTAGCGCCAATCCCCGCTGCTTCAAGCGCCACCAGCAGGCTTCATTCCTGCCCGCCCCCACCGACCCGCTTTCATGGCTTCCCGTTCTTTCCTGCCCCAGATCCCGCCCTGGCTGATCCTGATGGGCGCGCTGGCTGCGATCGGCCCCCTGGCCATCGACATGTACCTGCCCGCCTTCGGCGCCATGGCGGCCGACCTGGGCGTCCATCCGGGGCAGGTCGAGCGCACCCTGGCCAGCTACCTGCTGGGCCTGGCCCTGGCACAGCTGGCCTACGGCCCCCTGGCCGACCGCTATGGCCGCAAGCCGCCGCTGCTGATCGGCCTGGTGCTGTTCTCCATCGCATCCATCGCCTGCGCGCTGAGCAGCGACATCGACCACCTGATCCTGTGGCGCGTGGTCCAGGCCTTCGGCGGCGCCGCCGGCATGGTCATCCCCCGTGCCGTGATCCGCGACCACCTGGATACCCGCGAGGCCGCCCAGGCCCTGTCCCTGCTGATGCTGGTGATGGGCGTGATGCCCATCCTGGCGCCCCTGCTGGGCGGCCAGGCCGTGACGCTGGGATCCTGGCGCACCGTGTTCTACCTGATGAGCCTGGTCGGCGCCGGGCTGCTGATCGCCGTGGCGCTGCGCATGCGCGAATCCCTGGATCCCGGGCGGCGATCGCCGCTGGCCGTGGGCGCCATCGCCGCCCATTTCCACCTGCTGCTGACCCATCGGCGCTTCATGGGCTACACCCTGGCGGGCGGCTTCGGATCGGGCGGCCTGTTCGCCTATATCTCGGGATCCCCCCAGGTCTTCATCTCGATCTACGGCGTCGACCCGCGCTGGTTCGGCCTGCTGTTCGGCCTGAACGCCGCGGCGCTGATCGGGGCCTCGCAGGTCAGCGCCCGCCTGCTGAACCGCCACCCGCCGATCCGCCTGCTGGCCCGCGCACAGGGCATTCTGGTGCTGATGACGCTGTGCGCCCTGCTGTCGACCCTGCTGGGCTGGATCGATCTGCCCCTGCTGATGCTGTGCCTGATGGGATTCATGGCCAGCCAGGGATTCGTGGGCCCCAACGCCGCCGCCCTGGCGCTGGCCGAACAGGGCCCCCGGCTGGGTGTGGCCTCGGCGCTGATGGGAGCATTGCAGATGCTCTGCGGCGCCCTGGCCGGCTTTGCCGTCAGCGCCTGGCACACCGGCACTCCCCTGCCCCTGACCGCCGTGCTGGCGGCCTGCGCGGCCCTTTCGTGGCTTTCCGGCCGCATCGCCATGCAAACCGACCGGTAATTCGCTTGATCTGCCTGGTAATTTCAGTATAGAATGCAAGGCTTTCCAGATACACACACAGAGGTGAGACCATGGCACGCGTATGCCAAGTAACCGGCAAAGGCCCGATGGTGGGCAACAACGTCTCGCACGCGAACAATAAAACCAAGCGTCGTTTCCTGCCCAACCTGCAATCGCGCCGGTTCTGGGTCGAATCCGAAAACCGCTGGGTGCGCCTGCGCGTATCCACCAAGGCCCTGCGCACCATCGACAAGAACGGCATCGACGCCGTCCTGGCCGACCTGCGTGCCCGTGGCGAACTGGCCTGATCGGCCGCGCATAGGAGCACATCATGGCTAAAGGCATCCGCGAGAAAATCAAGCTCGAGTCGACCGCCGGCACGGGTCATTTCTACACGACCACGAAAAACAAGCGCAACATGCCGGAAAAGATGCTGATCAAGAAATTTGATCCGGTCGCGCGCAAGCACGTCGACTACAAGGAAACCAAGCTGAAGTAATCCGGGGTCGCCTCTCCCGGACCGTCTCACCGGTTTCTTTCGAATCCCCGCCTTCGTGCGGGGATTTTTCTTTGCGGGTGCGCCGGAACCCGATGCCGCACGACCCTCTATAATGTCGGGCTGGTCCTTTTCCCACCCATTTTCCAGACAGATCCATGCAGGAACGCTACATCCCGAACCAGGTCGAAACCGAAGCCCAGGCCCACTGGCGCGAGGGCGACGTCTACCGCGTCACCGAACACGCCGCTCTCCCTGACGGCTCGCCCAAGCCCAAGTTCTACGCCTGCTCGATGCTGCCCTACCCCAGCGGCAAGCTCCACATGGGTCACGTGCGCAACTACACCATCAACGACATGATGGCCCGCCAGCTGCGCATGCGCGGATACAACGTCCTCATGCCCATGGGTTGGGACGCCTTCGGCATGCCGGCCGAGAACGCCGCCATGAAATCCGGCGTCCCCCCGGCCAAATGGACCTACGACAACATCGCCTACATGAAAAAGCAGATGCAGGCGATGGGGCTGGCGATCGACTGGTCGCGCGAAATGTGCGCCTGCGACCCGGCCTACTACAAATGGAACCAGTGGCTGTTCCTGAAGATGCTCGAAAAGGGCATCGCCTACCGCAAGACCCAGGTCGTCAACTGGGATCCGGTCGACCAGACCGTGCTCGCCAACGAGCAGGTCATCGACGGCCGCGGCTGGCGTTCCGGGGCGCTGGTGGAAAAGCGTGAAATCCCCGGCTACTACCTGCGCATCACGGACTACGCGGACGAACTGCTCGACACGCTGCACGACGGGCTGCCCGGCTGGCCGGAACGCGTGCGCCTGATGCAGGAAAACTGGATCGGCAAGAGCGAGGGCGTGCGTTTCGCCTTCCGCCACGACATCCGCGATGCGGACGGCGCCCTGATCCAGGACGGCCTGCTGTACGTGTTCACCACCCGCGCCGACACCATCATGGGTGTCACCTTCTGCGCCGTGGCGCCCGAGCATCCGCTGGCCACCCATGCCGCCCGCGGCAATCCCGAACTGGCCGCCTTCATCGAAGCCTGCCGCCAGGGCGGCACGACCGAGGCCGAACTCGCCACCCGCGAAAAAGAAGGCCTGCCCACCGGCCTGTCCGTCATCCACCCCCTCACGGGCGAACCCGTGCCGGTCTGGGTCGGCAACTACGTCCTCATGAGCTACGGGGACGGCGCCGTGATGGGCGTGCCCGCACACGACGAACGCGACTTCGCCTTCGCGCGCAAGTACGGCCTGCCCATCCGCCAGGTCATCGCCGCCGAAGGCAAGGCCTATTCCACCGAGGCCTGGCAGGACTGGTACGCCGACAAGCAGATCGGCCGCACGATCCAGTCTGGCAAGTACGACGGCCTGACCACCGCCGAGGCCATCCAGGCGGTGGCCGCCGATCTCCAGGCCCAGGGGCTGGGCGAACTGCGCACCACCTGGCGCCTGCGCGACTGGGGCATTTCGCGGCAGCGCTACTGGGGCACACCGATCCCCATCATCCACTGCGCCGACTGCGGCCCGGTCCCCGTGCCCGAAAAGGACCTGCCCGTGGTCCTGCCCGAGCACCTCGTGCCCGACGGCACCGGCAACCCCCTGGCCAAGGACGAGGCATTCCTGTCCTGCCACTGCCCCTCCTGCGGCAAGCCGGCGCGCCGCGAGACCGACACGATGGACACCTTCATCGATTCGTCCTGGTATTTCATGCGCTACACCTCGCCGGGCAACGACCAGGCCATGGTGGATGCCCGCAACGACTACTGGATGCCGATGGATCAGTACATCGGCGGCATCGAACACGCCGTGCTGCACCTGCTGTATGCGCGCTTCTGGACGCGGGTGATGCGCGACCTGGGCATGGTGAAGTTCTCCGAGCCCTTCACGCGGCTGCTGTGCCAGGGCATGGTGCTGAACCACATCTATTCGCGCCGGAACGCCCGGGGTGGCATCGAGTATTTCTGGCCCGACCAGGTGGAAAACATCACCGACGACAAGGGCGGCATCATCGGCGCGCGCCTGAAATCCGACGGTTCGCCCGTGGACTACGGCGGCATCGGCACCATGTCCAAGTCCAAGAACAACGGCGTCGACCCGCAATCACTGATCGACGGCATGGGGGCCGACACCGCCCGCCTCTTCGTCATGTTCGCCAGCCCCCCGGAACAGACCCTGGAGTGGTCGGATTCCGGTGTCGAGGGCGCGCACCGCTTCCTGCGCCGGCTGTGGGCCTTCTGCCATGCGCAGCACGACGCCGTTCTCCAGCACGCCGCATCCCCCGTCGACGGCGCCGCGCTGGACGATGCCGCGGCCGGCCTGCGCCGCCAGATCCACGGCCTGCTGCGCCAGGCGGACTACGACTACCAGCGCATCCAGTACAACACCGTGGTCTCCACGGCCATGAAGATGCTCAACACGCTGGAAGCGGCCGCCCAGGCGGGCGTTTCCGGCCCGGCCCTGGCCGAATCCGTCTCCATCCTGCTGCGCGTCCTGTATCCGGTGGTGCCGCACATCACCTGGCAGCTGTGGCGCGAACTGGGCCTGGCCGATGCGCTGGGCGACCTGCTGGACGCGCCCTGGCCCACGGTCGACGAGTCCGCCCTGCGGGCGGATACGATCGAGCTGGTGCTGCAGATCAACGGCAAGGTCCGCGGGCAGATCACCATTCCCCAGGAAGCCGACAAGTCCGCCATCGAGGCCCAGGCCCGGGCGCACGAGGCAGTCGGCCGGTTCCTCGAAGGCCGCGAACCCAAGCGCATCGTGGTGGTGCCGGGCCGGCTGGTCAACGTCGTCGGATGATGCCCATGGTCTCCTTCACCTCCGTGCCGCGCATCCTGCGCCTTGCCCTGGCCGGCCTGGCCCTGCTGGTGCTGGGCGCCTGCGGTTTTCACCTGAAGGGGGCCACGCCACTGCCCTTCCAGTCGCTCTACACCAACATCAACCTGGATTCCGAGTTCGGCGCCCGGCTGCGCCGCACCATCTCGGCCAATTCACCGGGCACCCGCTTCACCGACCGCCGCCAGGACGCCGACGTCTACCTGCACCAGATCAACGAATCCCAGAACCTGCGCCAGCTGTCCCTGGACGCCGATGGCCGGGTCGAGGAATACGAGCTGAACCTGGAATTCCAGTTCGAACTGCTGGACCGCACGGGCCACGTGCTGCTGCCTCCCACGACCCTGCTCAGCGTGCGCGAGCTGCCCTACAACGACCGCATCGTCCAGGCCAAGGAAGGCGAGATCGACCGCACCTTCAAGGACATGCGCAACAGCCTGATCGACCAGATCCTGCGCCGCATGAGTTCACCGGAAGTCCGGGCCGCCTACGCCGACGCCGCCGACCGTCCCGTGGTTCCCATACCCGACGACAAGGTCCTCGAGGCCACGCCCCCGGCCGGCCCATCCTCGATCAGGCCCTAGCGCGGGCGGGGCCCAGACCATGGCATATGCGTCGGCTGCGGACCGCCTGACCGAGCACTACGCCGGCACACCGGAGCTGCCGGCCTGCACCGTCCTGTGCGGCGACGAGATCCTGCTGGTGACCGAGGCGGCCGATGCCTACCGCGCCGCCGCCACCCGGCTGGGCTGCGCCGAACGCACCCACCTGGTCATGGACGCCCGCAGCGACTGGGGCACGGCGCTGGCCGCGTCGCAGAATACGTCCCTGTTCGGCGACCTGCGGCTGCTGGAAATCAGTCTGCCCACCGGCAAGCCTGGCAAGACCGGCGCGGACACCCTGCAGAAGCTCGCCACGATGGCCGGCGACGGACACCTGCCCGACGTCCGGATCCTCATCCGCCTGCCGCAGCTGGACCGGACCACCCAGCAGGCCAAATGGGTCCAGGCCCTGAAGGCCCGCGCCGCCTGGACCGACATCCCGGCCATCCCCCGCACGGGGCTGGCGGACTGGATCGCCGCCCGCCTGAAGCGCCAGGGCCACACGGCGGACCCGGAAACGCTGGCCTGGCTCGCCGACAAAGTCGAAGGCAACCTGCTGGCCGCCCACCAGGAACTGCAGAAGCTCGCCCTGCTGCACCAGGCCGGGCCGCTCAGCCTGGAACAGGTCCAGGCCGCCGTGCTGAACGTGGCCCGCTACAATCTCTATGATCTGCGCGATGCCATGCTGCTGGGCCAGGCCGACCGCGCGCTGACCGTCCTGCGGGGCCTGCGGGCCGAAGGCGAGGCCCTGCCGCTGGTGCTCTGGGCCGTGGGCGAGGAAATCCGCATCCTGGCACGCCTGGCGCCCCACGCCCGCAGCGGCCTGGATGCGGCGATGCGGTCCCAGCGACTGTTCGGCGCGCGCGAAAAACTCGCCCGCCAGGCCCTGGCGCGCGTGCCCGTGCCCGCCTGGACGCCGGCCTTGCGCCACGCCCATGAAATCGACCGTATCATCAAGGGTATCCCGGTGGACGGCCTGCTGCAGGATCCCTGGGACGAACTGGAACGGCTGGTGATGCGCATCGCCACGGCCGGATCGCCGCGGCGATGAACGCCGCCCCCTTCTCGCCGGCCAGCCCGCCGGACCCGAAGGCCTTTTATACAGACATGCCATGAACGACACCACCACCGGTTTTTCCATGCAGACCCTGGGCCGCCAGGCCCGGCAGGCGGCCCGCATCCTGCGCTCGGCCTCCGGCGCCGCCAAGGCCGCCGCCCTGCGGGCCATGGCCGACGGCCTGCGCGCCCGCCGCGCCTGGCTGCAGGAAGAAAACGCGCGCGATCTGCGCGCCGCCGCCGAACGCGGGCTGGATGCTCCGATGATGGACCGCCTGCGCCTGTCCGACCGGGCGCTGGACCTGATGATCGAAGGCCTGCTCCAGATCGCCGCCATGCCCGACCCGATCGGCAGCCTCAGCGAAACCACCACCCGGCCCAACGGCATGCGCGTGGCCCGCATGCGCGTGCCCCTGGGCGTGATCGGCATCATCTACGAATCCCGGCCGAACGTGACCATCGACGCCGCCGCCCTGTGCCTCAAATCCGGCAACGCCACCATCCTGCGCGGCGGCAGCGAGGCCTTCCATTCCAACCGCGCCCTGGGCACCATCATCCAGTCCGGCCTGGAAGCCGCCGGGCTGCCTCCGCACGCCGTGCAGGTCGTGGACACCACCGACCGCGCCGCCGTGGGCGAGATGATCACCCACCCGGAATGGATCGACGTCATCATCCCGCGCGGCGGCAAGAGCCTCATCGCCCGCCTGGCCGACGAATCGCGCGTGCCCCTGATCAAGCACCTGGAAGGCAACTGCCACGTCTACATCGACAAGGCGGCCGACCCGGACCGCGCGCTGGACATCGCGATCAACGCCAAGACCTACCGGACCGGCATCTGCGGCGCCATGGAAACCCTGCTGGTGCACGCGGACATCGCCGACGCCTGGCTGCCGCGCGCCGGAGCCCGCTTCGCCGAACTGGGGGTCGAACTGCGCGCCTGCCCGCGCGCGGCGGCGCTGCTGCCCGGATCGATCCCGGCCACGGAAGAAGACTGGGCCACGGAATTCCATGCCCCCATCCTGGCCGTGCGCGTGGTCGACTCCCTGGACGGAGCCATGGATCACATCGCCCGCTACAGCTCCGAGCACACCGAATCCATCGTCACCGAGGACCTTTCCGCCGCCCAGCGCTTCCAGCGCGAAGTCGATTCCAGCTCGGTCTACGTCAACCTGCCCACCTGCTTCGCCGACGGCTACGAATACGGTCTGGGCGCGGAGATCGGCATTTCCACCAACCGCCTGCACGCCCGCGGCCCGGTCGGGCTCGAAGGCCTGACCATCCAGAAATGGGTGCTGACCGGCGAAGGCCAGCTGCGAGGATGAGCCCGGATACGGCGCAGTCCCGGCGGACTGCGCCGTGTCTGGCGAATGCGTGCATCCCATCGTCATATCAAGGATCCCCATGCTCTGGGTCAAGGCCTTCCATATCCTGTTCGTCACATCCTGGTTCGCCGGGCTGTTCTACCTGCCGCGCATCTACGTCAACCTGGCCCAGGCCGAAGACCCTGCCGTACGCGCCACGCTGCTCGGCATGGCGCGGCGCCTGTACCGCTTCATGACGCCGCTGGGGGTTCTGGCGCTGATGCTGGGCCTGTGGCTGTGGCTGGGCTACGGCATCGGCCGCGGCCAGGGCTGGATGCATGCCAAACTGCTGGCCGTGGCCGGCCTGCTGGTCTTCCATCTGGCCTGCCGCCATCACCTGGGCACCCTTACCGCCGGCACCTGCCGGCATTCCCACCGCTACTTCCGCTGGTTCAACGAAATCCCGGTCCTGCTGCTGTTGCTGGTCCTGATCCTGGTGGTCGTCAAACCCTTCTGATCGCCGATGAACGATTCCACGACACGCAAGACCCTCAGCCTGAAGAAAAAGGCCCCCGCCGAAAGAAAGGCTCCTGCCGAACGCGCCGAATCGGGCGAGAAGCCCCGCAAGCGCTCGGGCGCCCGCGCGCGCCAGGCGGCGCTGCGGGAACACGCGCAGCAGACGCGCCCGGAAACCGGCACTGGCACCGATACCGGACAAAAGGCCAAGTCCCGGCGCCCCGCCCGCGACGCTGCGCCCGGGCATCCCTCGCGCCCGCAATCCGGCGCGCCGACGCGGGATCGCACCGGCAGGTCCGACGCGAACAAGGCCCGCCCCGGCCATGCCCGGCCGGATTCTCCGGACGACGGCCAGCCGCGCATCCAGCGCCTGCCCCGCGCACCGCGCCAGCCGCGCATGTCCGAAACCTTCGAGGCCTTCGCCCCCTGCCCGCACGGCCTGGAAGAAGCCCTGATGCTGGAACTGCAGGCGCTCGGCCACGACGCCGTCCGCGCCGGACGCGCCGGCTGCCACTTCCGGGCGGACTGGGCCGGCGTGCTGCGCGCCAATCTGTATTCCCGCCTGGCCACCCGCATCCTGGTCCAGGTCGCACGGGCCGAAGTCCACGACGAGGACGACATCCTGGCCCTGGCGCGCGACACCGAATGGGAACGCTGGTTCGGGCCCGAACAGTCCCTGCGGGTGGATACCTCGGCCATCCGCAGCCCCATGCGCAGCCTGCAATACTGCAACCTGCGGGCCAAGGACGGCATCTGCGACCGCCTGCGCGAGCGTGAAGGCGCGCGGCCGGACATCGACACCGTCCGCCCGGATGCCCGGGTCCACCTGTTCCTGGACGAGCGGTACGCCACGCTGTACCTGGACGTCTCGGGCGAATCCCTGTTCAAGCGCGGCTGGCGCCTGGACAAGGGCGAAGCGCCGCTGCGCGAGAACCTGGCGGCCGGCCTGCTGGCCCTGTCCGACTGGCCGCTGGACGCGCCCCTGCTGGACCCCTTCTGCGGCAGCGGCACCCTGCTGATCGAAGCGGCCTGGATCGCCCTGGGCGTGCCGCCGGGCATCTGGCGGCCCTTCGGTTTCGAGCGGCTGCGCGTCCACGACGCCCGCCTGTGGCGCGACCTGAAGGAAGACGCCCGTGCGCGGATCGCCCCGCGCCTGGAACAGCCCCTGGTGGGGTGCGACATCCAGCCGGACGCCATCGAGGCGGCGCGCGCCAATGCCGAACGCGCCCACCTGAGCCCCGACACGATCCGCTTCGAGGTCTGCGATGCGCGCCAGATGCCGCCGCCAGCGCCAGCGGGCTGGATCGTCACCAACCCGCCCTACGGCGAGCGGCTGGCGGACGAGGACGGCGACCTCTGGCCCGAATGGGCAAGCTGGCTGAAGCGCCACTACGGCGGCTGGCAGCTCAACATCATCACCAGCGACCTCGACCTGCCCGGCCGGATGCGGCTGAAGGCCCGGCGGCGCCACCCCCTGCACAACGGCGCCCTGGACTGCCGACTGTTCCAGTTCGAGCTGGTGGCGGCGGGCTACCGCGACAAGACGTAGGTTTTTTGCCACGGAAAATGCAGGACCGGGCGACAGGATCCTCTGGCGGCTTGCTTTCGTCCTAGGGTTTTCCCTATAATAGGGTTAACCCGAGCGAAACGCTCTTTCTCAAGCAAAGAGGCTTGCTATGAAGACCCTGCAGAACACCGACATCCGTCTGACCGACGCCCTGGAGCGCCAACTGCTGCAAGAAGCCATCGAGGCCCAGCAGGAATACGCCCTGGACCGCGCCATCAAGCGCATGTTCCAGAAGGTGGCCGGCTTCTTCAAGGCCCCCGAAGGCCGCGTGCATCACACGATCCGCACCGCCAACTGATCCTGTTCCGCAGGTTCTCCGGGCCGCCCCCATCGGGCGGCCTTTGCATTTCCGCCCGGCGCGCCGGGCGGGACATCGGCCCCCGTGTTTTCAGCGATAATGGGCGGTTTCCGAGTTTCATCCGCATCGCCATGTCCGATCCAGCCCAGGCCGTACCCGCCGCCCCGCCGCGCCTGCGGCGCTTTGCCTGCATGATGTACGAAGGCGTGCTGCTCTTTGGCGTGGTGTTTCTGGCGGGCTACCTGTTCGACACGCTGACCCAGAGCCGCAGCGGCCTGATGCTGCGCCACGGCAGGCAGGCGTTCCTCTTTCTCGCCATCGGCATCTACTTCCTGGCCTGCTGGCGACGCGGCGGCCAGACCCTGCCGATGAAGACCTGGAACATCCGCCTCACTGACCGGGGCGGCCGTCCCCTGCGGGGCCGGCGGATGCTGCTGCGCTACCTGCTGCTGTGGCCGCTGCCGCTGCTCACGGCCCTGGCGATCGCCGGGCTGTCGCGCGCCACGGGCTGGGCCTCGTTCGATCTGCTGGTCGTCTGCGCCCCCTTCTCGATCTTCCTCTGGACCTGGATCGACCCCCAGGGCCAGTTCCTGCACGACCGGCTGCTCGGCACCGAACTGCGCGACCTGCGCCCCGCCACCGCCGCCTGACCCCGCATCCGGGCGTGCCTTCCGGAATTCCCGAATGAGCGATACCCTGAAGAAATACCTGACCGCCGACCGCGGCACCCGCATCCAGGCCCTGCGCCTGACCCAGGCCTGGCAAACCGGGCTGGCCCACCAGGACCTGCCTCCCGTCCTCGTCGGCCTGCTCGGCGAACTGGCCGCCGCCAGCGCGCTGCTGGCCAGCAACATCAAGTTCGACGGTTCCGTCGTCCTGCAGCTCCAGGGCAACGGGCCCGTAAGCCTCATCATGGTCGAATGCACGTCGACGCTGGACCTGCGAGCCACGGCCCACCTGCGCGAAGACGCCGCGCCACCGGCCGACGCCAGCCTGCAGGACCTGCTCAATGCCGACGGCCAGGGCCGTTTCATGGTGATGCTCGATCCCGCCGGACGCAAGGCCGGCGCCACGGCCTACCAGGGCATCGTACCCCTGGAAGGCGACACCGTCGCCGCTGTCCTGGAACACTACATGAAGCATTCGGAGCAGCTGGACACCCGGCTCTGGCTCGCCGCCGACGCCCAGGCCTGCGCCGGCCTGCTGCTGCAGCGCATGCCGGGCGAATCGGCGCCGTCCGGCACACCGGAACGCGCCGAGGACACCGATGCCACCTGGGCGCATTGCGCCACCCTGGCCGATACGCTGGGCAGCGAGGAACTGCGCACGACCGACACCGACACGCTCATCCACCGGCTGTTCTGGGAAGACGACCTGCTGGTCTTTCCGGAACGGACCGTACGCTGGCACTGCCCCTGCACCCGCGAAAGGGTCGCCAACATGCTGCGCACGCTGGGGCGCCGGGAAATCGACGGCATCCTGGCCGAACAGGGCCGCGTGCACATCACCTGCAATTTCTGCGGCCTGCCCTACGATTTCGATGCGGTCGACTGCGCCGCCCTGTTCGCCGACGGCCCCGACGTGTTGCAAGTGCCCGGCACGGACACGCTGCACTGAACGTCCGGGCGAATCTCTCCTGCACCACGCGGCCGCGGCAGCATGCGACACCCCGGTCACGGGGTAATTGCCGCACTATCCGGGCCAGTCCGCCGGCCGCATACTGCCCGGCATGCCGACCCCATGCCCCGCTGCGCCCGGCCCGTCCCGCGCCAGACCCATCCACTGCCCGCAGCCGCACGCGCACCCGGCCGCTGCCGGCCCGACACGCCATCGCGCCCCTGGCGGCCTCGCGTCGCGCCACCGTCAGCGGGGCGCCGGGATGGCGGGTTTCCTGCTGGCCGCCCTTCCGATCCTGACGCTGGGACTGGGCGGCGTGGAAACCGCGCACTGGTCGGGCCTGCGGCAGACGCTCAGCCTGGCCCTGGTGGAAGCCGCCCGGGCCGGCGCCACACGCCAGGCCCGGCCGCACGCCATTGCCCAGGCCTTCGAGCACGGATTGCGCATGGCCTACCCGGATTCGCGCGCCGCCGGCCGGGCACTGCATGAGCGCCGGGCCGTGCTGGGCGTGCCCTGGCACATCCGCATCGCGCAGCCTTCTCCCGATGCATTCCTGGACCATGCCGACCCCGAACTCCGCGGCCAGCGCGATCATCCGGGCCAGCCGCTGATCCGCAATGACTACCAGGAACGGCAGCAGGCCCGCCGGCTGGCCCAGGGCTGGCCCGCGGGACGCGGCCCCCGATCCGGCCTGACCATCCACGAAGCCAACACACTGGTCCTGGAACTCTCATGGCCGCATCGCCCCATGCTGCCGGGCATGGCAGCCATCGTGCGCGTCCTGGCGCCCCTGGCCGGCGACCCCGCCCAGGCGCGCCTGATGTCGGCCGGCTACCTGCCCTTTCGCCGCCGCGTCAGCATCGCCATGCATTCGCACCCGGCCGCGTGGCCGGACCTGCCCGACGGGCGCGTGACGCACGGCGCGGCATCCATCCCGCCCGGATGGGCGCCGGGATCCCCGGAATGGAACGACGGACACGGCACGGCAGGCTCGCCGCCCGCGAATGGCGGCGCGATCACGCCCGCGACGCCCGGAAAAGGTCCGGCAGCACCGGACATGGAACCGGAAAGCAGCCAGCCGCCCGATCCCGGCATGATCGAAGATACGGAAGGACGCGCCGGGAACACCGGCGGGAACCCGGATGCGGAGCCAGGCCCGGCCGACTGCGGACCGGTACCGTGAGTCCCGGCTGCGGCCGGGATGCCGCGAATGGCCTGCAGGCTATTGCCGGGGCAGGATCTGGACGAAGTATTCGCCCTCGCGGATCATGTTCAGCTCGCTGCGGGCGCGTTCCTCGACGGCCGAGATCCCGGTCTTGAGATCCTGGACTTCGGCCTGCAGGGCGTTGTTGCGCGCGGTGAGCGCCTCGTTTTCCTCGGTTTCCCCCTGCACCTGCGCCTGCAGGTCGCGCAAGCTGAGCCAGCCGCCCTTGCCCCACCATAGCGGATACTGTGTCGCCAGGGTCAGGGCCAGCAGGACGAGGCTCAGCAGGCGCATGGCCGCAAGGCGCCGGTCAGCGCAGGTTGTAGAAGGCCGACACGCCGGGATAGGAGGCGACTTCGGCCAACTCTTCCTCGATGCGCAGCAGCTGGTTGTATTTCGCCATGCGGTCGGAACGCGACAGGGAGCCGGTCTTGATCTGCATGGCGTTGGTGGCGACGGCGATGTCGGCGATGGTGGAGTCTTCCGTTTCGCCGGAACGGTGCGAGATCACCGCCGTGTAGCCGGCCCGCTTGGCCATCTCGATCGCCGCGAAGGTTTCCGTCAGGGTGCCGATCTGGTTGATCTTGATGAGGATCGAATTGGCGATCCCCTGCTGGATGCCCTTTTGCAGGATCTGGGTGTTGGTGACGAACAGGTCGTCGCCCACCAGCTGGACCTTGCGGCCCAGCTGCTCGGTCAGCAGCTTCCAGCCTTCCCAGTCGTCCTCGGCCATGCCGTCCTCGATGGTGACGATGGGGTACTTGTCGCACCAGGACGCCAGCAGGTTGGCGAAATCCTGCGAGCTCAGGGCGATGCCGCCTTCGCCGGCCAGGTGGTACTTGCCGTCGCGGTAGAACTCGGAACTGGCGCAATCCAGGCCCAGCACCACCTGGGAACCGGCCTCGTACCCGGCTTCGCCGATGGCCTTCAGGATCAGCTCGATCGCGGCTTCGTGGTTGGCCACGTTGGGGGCGAAGCCGCCTTCGTCGCCGACCGCCGTGGACATGCCGGCGGCGCCGATGATCTTCTTCAGGGCGTGGAAGACTTCCGCCCCCATGCGCAGGGCCTCGCGGAAGCTGGAGGCGCCCACCGGCAGGATCATGAATTCCTGCAGGTCCAGGGTGTTGTTGGCGTGCGCGCCGCCGTTGATGACGTTCATCATCGGCACCGGCATCTGCATCGGGCCGCTGCCGCCGAAATAGCGGTACAGAGACAGGCCGGCGTCGTCGGCCGCCGCGCGGGCCACGGCCATGCTGGCGGCCAGGATCGCGTTGGCGCCCAGGCGGCTCTTGTCTTCCGTGCCGTCCAGGTCGATCAGGGTGCGGTCGATGAAGGTCTGTTCCTGCGCATCCAGACCCATCAGGGCTTCGGAAATTTCGGTGTTGATGTGCTCGACGGCACGCAGCACGCCCTTGCCCAGGTAGCGGGACTTGTCGCCGTCGCGCAGTTCGATGGCTTCGCGCGAACCGGTGGACGCGCCCGAGGGCACCGCAGCCCGCCCCATGGCGCCCGATTCGAGCAGCACGTCGCATTCCACGGTGGGGTTGCCGCGCGAATCGAGGATTTCGCGTCCGATGATGTCTACGATTGCACTCATGGTCTGACAGTCCTGCCTGTGTAGGGGGTGGGTGAAAGAGGGAATCCCGCCATTTTAACGGGATGCCCGGGAGGCCAGTCTACCCCGGGGTGCCGGCCGGCCGCACACGGCGGCGTTTATAGTGACTATTCGACGCCCCGGCGGCTTCACAGGCCGCCGTCGCGCAGCACGCCGGACTGCTTGACGCAGCGGTCCAGCTCGGCCAGGCATTCCAGCAGGCCGCGCATGCGGTCCAGCGGCACCGCGTTGGGGCCGTCGGACAGAGCCTGGTCCGGGTTCGGATGGGTTTCCATGAACACCCCGGCGACGCCCGCCGCCACGGCCGCCCGGGCAAGCACCGGCACGAACTCGCGCTGGCCGCCGGAATGCGTGCCCTGCCCGCCCGGCAACTGCACCGAATGCGTGGCATCGAACACCACCGGGCAGCCCGTGCCGCGCATGATCGCCAGCGAACGCATGTCCGACACCAGGTTGTGGTAGCCGAAGGACGCGCCACGCTCGCAGACCAGGATGTTGCTGCCGTCGCCGCCGGCTTCCAGCGCCGCCGCGCGCGCCTTGGAGACGACCTGGGCCATGTCCTCGGGCGCCAGGAACTGGCCCTTCTTGATGTTGACGGGCTTGAGCGTCGCCGCGCAGGCCTGGATGAAATCCGTCTGGCGGCACAGGAAGGCCGGCGTCTGCAGCACGTCGACCACGGCCGCGACCTCGCGCACCTGGCCGGTCTCGTGCACGTCGGTCAGCACCGGCACGCCCAGCTGGCGGCGCACGTCGTCGAGGATCTTCAGGCCCTCGTCCATGCCCGGGCCGCGGAACGACTTGCCGGAACTGCGATTGGCCTTGTCGAAGGAGCTTTTGTAGATGAAGGGGATCCCCAGCGCCCGGGTCATTTCCTGCAGGATGCCGGCGGTCTCGAAGGCCAGCTCGCGGGACTCGATGACGCAGGGACCGGCGATCAGGAACAGCGGATGCTCGATTCCGGCCTGGAAGTGACACAGCTGCATGGGGACTCCTTGAACGGTGCGGCCGGGCTCAGGCCTTTTGCGCCTGGGCCGTGGGCTCGGTTTTTTCCGCCTGGCGCTGCTGGTAGGCCAGCGCGGCCTGGATGTAGCTGGTGAACAGCGGATGCCCGTCGCGCGGCGTGGAGGTGAATTCCGGGTGGAACTGCACGCCCATGAACCACGGATGCGAGGGAATTTCCATGATTTCCGGCAGGTTTTCGGTGGGCGTGCGGGCGCTGATCACCAGGCCGGCGTCTTCCAGGCGATGGACGTAGACGTTGTTGACCTCGTAGCGGTGGCGGTGGCGCTCGTTGACCTCGGGGCCGTAGATTTCATGGGCCCGGGTGCCCGGCTTGACGGGGCAGCGCTGGGCGCCCTTGCGCATGGTGCCGCCCAGATCGGACGAGGCATCGCGCCGTTCGACCTTGCCTTCGCGGTCCTGCCATTCGGTGATCAATGCCACCACCGGATGGGCTGCCGAGGGGTCGAACTCGGTGCTGTTGGCACCGCCCAGGCCGGCGACGTGGCGGGCGAATTCCACCACGGCCAGCTGCATGCCCAGGCAGATGCCCAGGTAGGGGATGCCGTTCTCGCGGGCATAGCGGATGGCCTTGATCTTGCCTTCCGTGCCGCGCTTGCCGAAGCCGCCCGGCACCAGGATGGCGTCCAGGCCGACCAGGCAGCCCGTGCCCTGGCTCTCGATTTCCTCGGAGTCCAGGTATTCGATGTTGACCCGGGCGTGCGTATGGATGCCCGCGTGGACCAGGGCTTCGGACAGGGACTTGTAGGACTCGGTCAGGTCGACGTACTTGCCCACCATGCCGATGGTGACGGATTCGCGCGGATTTTCCAGGTCGTGCACCAGGCGGTCCCAGACCGTCAGGTCGGCCGGCGGCGGGGTCAGGGCCAGCGCGTCGCAGACCAGGCTGTCCAGGCCCTGCTTGTGCAGCATGGCGGGAATCTTGTAGATGGAATCCGCATCCCAGACCGAAATCACGGCATCCAGGGGCACGTTGGAGAACAGCGAGATCTTGGCGCGCTCGTCGTCGGGCACGGGCCGATCGGCGCGGCACAGCAGCGCGTTCGGGTAGATGCCGATTTCACGCAGCTTCTGCACCGAGTGCTGGGTCGGCTTGGTCTTCAGTTCGCCCGCCGAGGCAATGAAGGGCACCAGGGTCAGGTGCACGAAGGCGCACTGGTTGCGGCCCAGGCGCAGGCTCATCTGGCGCGCGGCTTCCAGGAAAGGCAGCGATTCGATGTCGCCCACCGTGCCGCCGATTTCCACGATGGCCACGTCGGCCTGCCCGTCGAAGGCGGCCTTGGCGCCCCGGGCGATGAAATCCTGGATTTCGTTGGTGATGTGCGGGATGACCTGCACGGTCTTGCCCAGGTAGTCGCCCCGGCGTTCCTTGCGCAGCACGGATTCGTAGATCTGGCCGGTGGTGAAGTTGTTGACCTTGTGCATCCGGGCAGACACGAAGCGCTCGTAGTGGCCCAGGTCCAGGTCGGTTTCCGCGCCGTCCTCGGTGACGAAGACCTCGCCGTGCTGGAAGGGGCTCATGGTGCCTGGATCGACGTTGATGTAGGGATCCAGCTTGAGCATCGTGACCCGCAGCCCGCGGGATTCCAGGATCGCAGCCAGGGAGGCCGCAGCAATGCCCTTGCCCAGGGAAGAGACGACTCCCCCCGTGACGAATACGTATTTGGTCATTTCATAAGAGCCCGGTGTGGACGGGCGCAGCGGGAAATTTGGATTATAACCACTCGGCCCGTGCCGCCGCGATGCCCCGCGCGATGAAAAGCGCAACGAAAATACCGGTGCTTTACGGCGCAGCCCACCGCGCCTATCATGGTTTCACCCCCATCCACGCAAGCACCGGGAGGACGCCATGTCCAGGTTGACCGCCAAGGATTTCGCGCCCGAACTGCTGGAACTCTACGACTTCTACGCGCACGGGATCATCGACCGGCGCGAGTTCCTGAGCCGGGCATCCCGTTTTGCCGCAGGCGGCCTGAGCGCCGCCGCCCTGCTGGCCGCAATGTCGCCCGATTACGCGCTGGCCGAGCAGGTCTCCTTCACCGACCCGGACATCCATGCCGAATACCTCACCTACCCGTCGCCCCGGGGCAACGGCGAGGTGCGCGCGTACCTGGTGCGGCCAGCCAAGGCGGCGGGCAATGTGCCCGGCGTGGTGGTCGTCCACGAGAACCGCGGCCTGAATCCCTACATCGAAGACGTCGCGCGGCGCCTGGCCAAGGCCGGCTTCATGGCGCTGGCGCCCGATGGGCTCAGTTCCAAGGGCGGCTACCCCGGCAACGACGACCGGGGCCGAGAGCTGCAGCAGCAGGTTGATCCCGAGAAACTGATGAACGATTTCTTCACCGCGATCGAATTCCTGCCCACCGTGGCCGGGTCGACGGGCAAGATCGGGATCATCGGCTTCTGCTACGGCGGCGGCGTGGCCAACGCGGCCGCCGTCGCCTACCCCGAGCTGGCGGCGGCCGTGCCGTTCTACGGCATGCAGCCACGCACCGAAGACGTGCTCCGGATCCAGGCTCCCCTGCTGCTGCACTACGCGGGGCTGGATGCCCGGGTCAACGCCGGCTGGCCGGCCTACGAGGCTGCCCTGAAGGCCAACGGCAAGACCTACGAGGCGCACATCTATCCCGATGTGAACCACGGTTTCCACAACGACTCGACCCCACGCTACGACAAGGACGCGGCCGAGCTGGCCTGGAATCGCAGCATCGCCTGGTTCAAGCGCTGGCTGGCATAGCCGGCGGCGCCCGAACCAGCCGGCGCCCCAGGCGCACGGCGAGTCATCTTGCCCGGGCTACAGCGCCTCGGTCCGGGCCAGGAGCCAGTCGCGGGCGGCCCCGTCCACCAGGGGCAGCAGGCATTCGCGCACCCGGGCATGGTAGGCGTCCAGCCACGCGATCTCGTCGGCCGAAAGGCGTTCGCGCACCACGCAGCGCGTGTCGATGGGGCACAGCGTGACGGTCTCGAATTCCAGGAACGAACCGAATCCGGTCTGCCCCGCCGGCACGGCCAGCACCAGGTTCTCGATGCGAATGCCCCACTGCCCGTCGCGGTACAGGCCCGGCTCGTTGGACGTCAGCATGCCGGCCTTCATGCCCTGGTGGGGCCGCGCGTGACCGCGCACGGAGATCGACTGCGGGCCTTCGTGGACGTTCAGGAAATAACCCACGCCATGGCCCGTGCCGTGGCCGTAGTCCAGCCCCCGGCGCCACAGCGGCATGCGCGCCAGGGTGTCGAGCACCGAAGAAGGCGTGTCTTCCGGGAAGCGGGCCCGCGCCAGGGCGATGTGGGCCTGCAGCACGGTGGTGTAGTCGGCGCGCTGCGCGTCCGAGGGCGTGCCGACGGGCACGACCCGGGTGATATCGGTCGTGCCGCCCAGGTACTGCCCGCCGGAATCGATCAGCAGCAGGCCATCGCCCTGGATGACCGCATGGGAAGAACCGGTGGCGCGGTAGTGCGGCATGGCGCCGTTGGCATTGAAGCCGGCAATGGTGGCGAAACTGAGGCTGACGAAGCCCGGGCGCCGGGCGCGGGCGGCCGACAGGTGGGTATCGACGTCGATCTCGGTGATGCGCTCTCCCGCTGCCAGGGCCGCCTCGAACCAGGCGAAGAATTCGCACAGGGCGGCACCGTCCTGGGCCATGGCGGCCCGGATGTTGTCGGCCTCGGCGGCGTTCTTCACGGATTTCAGCAACTGGGACGGATTGATGGCCTCGATGCGCCGCGCCTGGGGCGCATGCGACAGCGTGCCCGCCGTGACCCGCGCCGGATCCACCAGCAGCGCTGCATCGGGCGGCAGCGCCGCCAGGTCGGCGGCGAGCGCGGCATAATCGCGCAGGGCGACACCGTCGGCCGCCAGGCGCGCGGCCAGCCCGGCATCGATCTTGCCGGGCGCCACGTACAGGCGCACGCCGTCCTCGTCCAGCAGCGCGTGGGCCAGGAAGACCGGGTTGTAGTCCACATCCGCGCCGCGCAGGTTCAGCAGCCAGGCGATGTCGTCCAGCGAGGACAGCAGATGCCAGGCCGCGCCATGATTGCGCATGGCGGCCCGCACGGCGGCCAGATTGTCGGCACGGGTGCGGCAGGCGTGCGGCGGCAGATGCTCGAAAACCGGCGCCGCCGGCAGTGCCGGACGACCGGTCCAGATGGCGCCGACCGGGTCCTGGTCCAGCACCAGGGCCATGCCGGCCCCTTCCAGGGCGGACCGCCAGCGGCGTTCCGCCGCCAGGTCGAGCACCCGGCCGTCGACCGCGACCCGGTCGCCGCGCGCCAGATGCGCCAGCGCCCAGTCCAGGGCGTCCGGCACATCGGGCGCGCCGGCACGCATCAGGACGATGCCGGAGCCCCGCAACTGGGTTTCGGCCTGCACCCAGTAACGGCTGTCGGTCCACAGGCCGGCGAAATCCGCCGTGACCAGCAGGCTGCCCGCCGAACCGTCGAAGCCCGACAGCCAGGCGCGGGCGGCCCAGTGCTCGGGCAGGTATTCCGACAGGTGCGGGTCGGCGGTCGGCACCAGGCACGCGTGCAGGCCCGACTGCGCCAGCTGCCCGCGCAGGGCGGCAAGGCGCTCGGCGGGCGTCACCAGGGAATGCGGCAAGGTCACGGCGATTTCCTTCAGGCGAAGGCCGATACGTCCAGCCTGGCGGCCGTCTTGGCGCGGATCTCGTCCACCGTGACACCCGGCGCCAGTTCGGTCAGGCGCAGACCGTCATCGGTGACTTCCATCACGCCCAGGTCGGTGATGATCAGGTTCACCACGCCCACGCCGGTCAGCGGCAGCGTGCATGCGGGCAGCAGCTTCAGGGATTCGGTGCCGTCCTTGGCCTTGGCGACGTGTTCCATGAGCACCACGACCTTGCCCACGCCGGCCACCAGGTCCATGGCGCCACCCATGCCCTTGATCATCTTGCCGGGAATCATCCAGTTGGCCAGGTCGCCCTTTTCGGACACCTGCATGGCCCCCAGGATGGCGAGATTGATCTTGCCGCCCCGGATCATGGCGAATGAATCCGCCGAGGCGAAGATCGAGGAGCCCGGCAGCGTCGTCACGGTCTGCTTGCCGGCGTTGATCAGGTCGGCGTCGACCTCTTCGTCCGTGGGGAAGGGGCCGATGCCCAGCAGGCCGTTTTCCGACTGAAGCCAGACTTCCATGCCCTCGGGCACGTAGTTGGCGACCTTGGTGGGCAGGCCGATGCCCAGATTGACGTAGTAGCCGTCCTGTAGTTCCTGCGCGGCGCGCGCGGCCATCTGTTCGCGATCCCAAGCCATGATCTGCCTCCTTATTGACGAATGGTGCGTTGTTCGATGCGCTTTTCGGGATGCGCGTTCAGGACGATGCGGTGCACGTAGATGCCCGGCAGATGGACTTCGTCCGGGTCGAACGTGCCGGTGGGCACGATCTCTTCGACCTCGACGATGGTGATGCGCCCCGCCATGGCGACATTGGGGTTGAAGTTGCGCGCCGTGCGGCGGAATTTCAGGTTGCCGCTGCGGTCGGCCTTCCAGGCCTTGACCAGGGACACGTCCGGCACCAGGGAGCGTTCCATGATGTAGGTGCGGCCATCGAACTCGCGGGTTTCCTTGCCTTCGGCCACCACGGTCCCCACGCCGGTGGCGGTGAAGAACGCCGGGATGCCGGCGCCGCCGGCGCGCAGCTTCTCGGCCAGCGTGCCCTGCGGCGTGAATTCAAGTTCCAGCTCGCCAGCCAGGTACTGGCGTTCGAATTCCTTGTTCTCGCCCACGTAGGACGCGATCATCTTGGTGATCTGGCGCGTGGACAGCAGCTGCCCCAGACCGAAGCCGTCGACCCCGGCGTTGTTGCTGACGCAGGTCAGGTTGCGCACGCCCGAATCGCGCAGGGCCGCGATCAGGGCTTCGGGGATGCCGCACAGCCCGAAACCGCCCACGGCGATCATCTGGTTGTCGGCCACGACGCCGCGCAGGGCGGCCTCGGCACTCTCGTAGACTTTATCCATACAACGGTTCCTTCGTGGATGAACAGAAATCGATGGCGCGTCAGGGGGCAAAGCAGCGTTCCAGCGCCTGCCGGTCGGCGTCGGTCCAGGGCTGCGGCCGGCCGGTGGCGGCATCGGCGCACACCAGCACATTGCGGCCGCGCGCATGCAGCACCCCGGCATCTTCGGCGTCCGCGATCCAGCAGTCCAGCTCGAGGCTGGTCCGCCCGATGCGCGCGAGCTTCATGCCGACGACGACACGGGCAGGATACATCAGCGGTCTGAGAAAATCACACGAGGCATGCGCCAGCACGCCGTAGCGGCCCGAGCCCGCATCCAGCCCCATCGCGGAGAACAAACGTACGCGGGCCTCTTCAAAATAACGGAAGTAGGCCGTGTTGTTGACGTGGCGCAGCGCGTCCATTTCGCCCCATCGGACATCGATCCGGGTTTCAAACGTTCCGGAAGGCGTTTGAATATCAAGGGATTCGGACGACACGGGCAAGCTCCAAAAGTCCGGCCGGAAGGCCCGGCAACAGAGGTGCAGTATAACGATCTGCAATACAATGGCCCGCAATATGGCGGGGTCCCGCCTCGCTTCAAGGATGCTCTGGACAAGTCCCCGGGCCGCGCGCACCTGCTTTCCGCTCGACTCGTCCGAAGCCTCCTCACCGCTCATCAATCAACGGGGATGCACCCATGACTGAACGTGAATCGATGGAATACGACGTCGTCGTCGTCGGAGGCGGGCCGGCCGGGCTGTCGGCGGCGATCCGCCTGAAGCAGCTGGCCGCCGAGCGCGGCCAGGACATCAGCGTCTGCGTGCTGGAAAAGGCAGCCGAAATCGGCGCGCACATCCTGTCGGGCGCCGTGATGGATCCCCAGGCCCTGACCGAGCTCATCCCGGACTGGAAGGAACGCGGCGCACCGCTGGATGTGGCGGTCACGGACGACCGGTTCCTGTTCCTGACCGAATCGGGCGCGCGCGCCACCCCGGCCTGGCTGCTGCCGGACTGTTTCAAGAACCACGGCAACTACATCGTGCGCCTGGGCCATGTCACCCGCTGGCTGGGCGAGCAGGCCGAAGCCCTGGGCGTGGACGTGTTCCCCGGCTTCGCGGCCGCCCAGATCCTGTATTCCGAATCCGGGGCCGTGCGCGGCGTGCTGACCGGCGACATGGGCGTGGCGCGCGACGGCAGCCATACCGACGCCTACCAGCCCGGCATGGAACTGCTGGCGCGCTACACGATCTTCGCCGAAGGCTCGCGCGGCCACCTGGGCCGCCAGCTGATCGAGCAATACCGCCTGGACGCAGGTCGCGACCCGCAAAGCTACGCGATCGGCATCAAGGAACTCTGGGAAGTCGATCCGGCGCAATCGCGCCCCGGCCTGGTGATGCACACCGCCGGCTGGCCGCTGGATTCGGACACCTACGGCGGCTCGTTCCTGTACCACCTGAACGACAACCTGGTGGCCGTGGGGCTGGTCGTGGGGCTGGACTACGCCAACCCCTGGCTTTCCCCGTTCGAGGAATTCCAGCGCTACAAGACCCACCCGGCGATCCGCTCCACGTTCGAAGGCGGCAAGCGCATCGCCTACGGCGCGCGCTCCCTGACGGCGGGCGGCCTGCTGTCCCTGCCCAAGCTCTGCTTCCCCGGCGGCGTCCTGGTGGGCTGCGAGGCCGGCATGCTGAACGCCTCCCGCATCAAGGGCAGCCATTCGGCCATCAAGTCCGGCGCGCTGGCCGCCGAAGCCGCCTTCGACGCCCTGGTGGCGGGCCGCAGCCACGACGAACTCACCGCCTACCCGGCCGCCTTCGAGCGGTCCTGGCTGCACGCCGAGCTGAACAAATCACGCAACTTCAAGCAGTGGTTCAAGAAAGGCCGCACCATCGGCACGCTGATGACCGGCATCGAGCAATGGCTGTTCAAGGGCAAGATGCCCTGGACGATCCACCGCACCAAGCCCGACCACGCCTGTCTGCAGCCGGCGGCCGAGTGCGCACGCATCGACTACCCCAAGCCCGACGGCAAGCTGACCTTCGACCGTCTCAGCTCGGTGTTCATCTCCAACACCAACCACGACGAGAACGAGCCCGTCCACCTGACGCTGAAGGACGACACCGTCCCGGTCGCCATCAACCTGGCGAAATTCGGCGGCCCCGAAATGCGCTTCTGCCCGGCCGGGGTCTACGAGTTCGTCAAGACGGAAACCGGCGAGGACCGCCTGCAGATCAACGCCCAGAACTGCATCCATTGCAAGACCTGCGACATCAAGGACCCGACGCAGAACATCGTCTGGGTGACGCCCCAGGGCGGCGAAGGACCGGTCTACAACGGCATGTAAAACGCACCCCGGGCGCCGCTGCGCGCGGCGCCCGGTTCCGATCACGCAGGCCTGCCGGGCGGGAGCCCATCGCCGATGGATATCACTTTCGCCACCAAGTTCCTGGGCGTGCTGTTCGCCATCATGAACCCATTCATCACCCTGCCGCTGTTCCTGGCAATCACGGCCAACAAGACCGTGGCCGAACAGCGCAGCCAGGCCGTGGCGATCGTGATCTACACCGCCGCGATGTGCATCGTCATCTCGCTGGCGGGCAGCCACATCATCCGCTTCTTCGGCGTCAGCCTGGATGCCTTCCGCGTCGCCGGCGGCCTGGTGCTGAGCGGCATCGCGCTGACCATGCTCAACGGCCAGCCGATCACTTCCCACGAACGTGCCACCCAGGAAAAGAACGTCGGCGGCCCGGCCGCACGGGCCGAGGTCGAAGACAACCCCGCGTTCTATCCCCTGACCTTTCCCATGATCGTCGGCCCCGGCACCATCGCCACGCTGATCATCTACGGGGCACAGGCGCACCAGACGGCGCAGTACCTGGGGTTCGGCATCGTGCTGGTGGCGGTGCTGGCCTCGTTGTTCGCAGTGCTGTATTTCGCCGCCTCGATCGGCAAGCTGCTCTCCACCAAGATGCGCGTCATCATGGCCCGCGTGATGGGCATGATCCTGGCGGCCATCGCCGTGGAAATGACTTTCGCGGGCGCCAAGGCCATGCTGCCGGGGCTGGCGCACTAGGACCTGTGCGCCGCCAGGCGCTAAGCCGCCGGCGGCGTCCCGGTGCCGCCGCCCAAAGCGCGCTGCATCAGCACCGTATCCACCCACTGGCCCAGCTTGAAGCCGACCCCGGTCAGGATTCCGACGTGGCGGAACCCGCAGTTCTGGTGAAGGATGATCGAGCTGGTATTGGCGCGATCGCCGATCACCGCGATCATCTGGCGCCATGGCCCGGCTTCGCACCGCGTGATCAGCGCGCGCAGCAGCGCGCTTCCCACGCCTTTGCCGTCCATGCCGTCTTCGACGTAGACGGAGTTTTCGATGGCGTACCGATAGGCGGGACGCGCGCGATAGGCCGCCGCGCAGCAATAGCCCACCACCCTGCCATCCACTTCCGCCACCAGATAGGGCAGGCCGCTGCGGATGATCGCATCGCGCCGGCTCGCCATTTCATCGACCGAAGGCGGGATTTCCTCGAACGTCGAGATCCCGTTGAGCACATGATGCGCGTAAATGGCCTGGATGACCGCGATGTCTTCGTCGGCTGCGTCCCGCACCCGGATCCCGCCATCCGGCCCGGAAGCGTTCGATTCAAGCATTTGATTCATTCCATCGTTCCGTCGTCTTGATCAACCGGCGCCTGCGACCCATGGCCGCGCGCCGCCGACATCATCATATTGCATTGAATTGTCTCATCCCCCAAGGGGGCGCTTTTTGCCTTGGGGCGGCCCGGCGGCAAAAAAGGGGCGGGAATACATTCCCGCCCCTTCGGCTGCATCCGGCGCCCTGGATCACAGGGCGCCTTTCAACGCGCTTTACCGCACCTGGGCCAGCTGGTCCAGGATGCCGGGGTTTTCCAGCGTGGACACGTCCTGGGTGATGGGCTCGCCCTTGGCGACCACGCGCAGCAGGCGGCGCATGATCTTGCCCGAACGCGTCTTGGGCAGGTTTTCGCCGAAGCGGATCTCGCGCGGCTTGGCGATGGGGCCGATTTCCTTGGCCACCCAGTCGCGCAGCTGCTTGGCCACTGCGGCGGCCTGGTCGCCCTGGGGCAACGGCCCGTTGAGCACCACGAAGGCCACCACGGCTTCGCCCGTCGTGTCGTCGGGACGGCCGACCACGGCAGCTTCGGCCACCAGTTCGTGCGCCACCAGGGCGGATTCGACTTCCATCGTGCCCAGCCGGTGGCCCGAGACGTTCAGCACGTCGTCGATCCGGCCCATGATCCAGAAATAGCCGTCCTTGTCGCGCTGCGCGCCGTCGCCCGCCAGGTAGTAGCCCTTGAGCTCTTCGGGAAAGTAGGTTTTCTTGAAGCGTTCCGGATCACCCCAGATCGTGCGGATCATCGACGGCCACGGCTTTCGGATCACCAGGAAGCCGCCCTTGCCGCGCTCGACTTCCTCGCCCGTCTCGTCGACGATGGCGGCATCGATGCCCGGCAGCGGCAGCGTGCAGGAACCCGGCTTGAGGGTGGTGACGCCCGGCAGCGGCGTGATCATGTGCGCGCCGGTCTCGGTCTGCCACCAGGTGTCGATCACCGGGCAGCGCTGGCCGCCGACGTTGTTGTAGTACCAGACCCAGGCTTCGGGATTGATGGGCTCGCCCACCGAACCGATGATGCGCAGCGTGCTCAGGTCGAAGGACTTGGGATGGACCTTGGGATCGGCCTCGGACAGCTTGGTCAGCGACCGGATGGCCGTGGGCGCGGTGTAGAAGACCGTGACCTTGTGCTCCTGGATCATCTTCCAGAAGCGCCCGGCGTCCGGATAGGTGGGCACGCCCTCGAAGACCACCTGGGTCACGCCGGCCGCCAGCGGGCCGTAGGTGACGTAGGAGTGGCCCGTGACCCAGCCCACATCGGCCGTGCACCAGAACACGTCGGTCGGCTTGGAGTCGAAGGTCCATTTCATGGTCATCAGCGACCACAGCAGGAAGCCGGCGCTGGAGTGCTGCACGCCTTTCGGCTTGCCGGTGGAACCGGACGTATACAGGATGAACAGCGGGTGCTCGGCATCGACCGGAACCGGCGGGCAGTCGGCGGACTGGCCCTGGATGACGTCGTGCCACCACAGGTCGCGGTCGGCGTTCCATTGGACGCTGGAGCCGGCGCGCTTGTAGGTGATGACCTTGCGCACCGCATCGCAGCCGCCCATGGCGATGGCCTCGTCCACGGCGTCCTTCAGGGGGATGACCTTGCCGCCGCGGATCTGGGCGTCGGCCGTGATCATCAGCGTGGCGCCGACGTCGACGGTGCGCTCGTGGATGCTCTTGGCCGAGAAGCCGCCGAACACCACCGAATGGATGATGCCCAGGCGGGCGCAGGCCTGCATGGCCACGACGGCCTCGATGGACATGGGCAGGTAGATGATGGCACGCTCGCCGGCCTTGAAGCCCAGCGACTTGATCGCATTGGCGAACTGCGACACACGCGCATGCAGTTCCTTGTAGGTGACCTTGGTCACCTTGCCGTCGTCGGCCTCGAAGATGATGGCGGTGTGATTCTCGACGGGGGTGCCCAGGTGCTTGTCGAGGCAGTTGGCCGAGATGTTCAACTGGCCGTCGGGGTAGAACTTGTAGAAGGGCTTGTTCGATTCGTCGACCACCCGGGTGAAGGGCTTGGACCAGACCAGATTTTCATTGGCCAGCCGGGCCCAGAAGGCATCGGGATCGCGCTTGGCTTCGTCGCACAGTGCCTGGTAGCCCTCCATCCCCGACACATTGGCCTGCGCGACGAGGTCCGCAGGGGGCGGAAACACCCTGTTTTCCACCAATATGGATTCAATCTCCGTGGTCATGGCTCGCTCCTGAGTTTAGTGTTGTCTTCACTTTATGTTTGAATGTTGCAACCGTACTGCACAATGCTTACTCGATACTGACAAATGCAACCCGGCCCTGGCCTCAGGCGGCTGACGCCTGGTCGGCGCCGGGGTTGCGATGCGCGGCCGCGTCCCGGGCGCGCATGCCGCGTTCGAAATCCAGGCGCCTCAACAGGGCCAGTCCCGCCAGGAAAAACAGGCCGGTCGCCAGCAGGGCGGCGCGGTGGTTGCCCGCGGTGACCCAGACCAGCACGCCATAGGACAGCGGCCCGACGACGGCCGCCAGCTGCACGGCGAAGGTCCAGAGGGCAAAGAATTCCGCGGGGCGGTCGGCCGGCGCCAGCACCCCGACCATGGCCCGGCCCGCGCTCTGGCTGGAGCCCATGCACAATCCGGCCAGCACGGCGGCCGACCAGAACACCGGCACGGAACGGGCCGAGACCGCGACCAGCACCATGACGATCCAGCCCAGCAGGGTCAGTGTCAGCGCCCGGCGATGGCCGATGCGGTCCTGCAGGTAGCCGAAACCGAACGCGCCGGCCGCGGCGGCGATGTTCACCAGGAACACCAGCAGCATGGTCTCGCGCATGCCGAAACCCATGGCCTCGGTGGCGTAGACGGCCGACAGGGTGATCACCACCGCGATCCCCGCCTGGTAGCAGGCAATGCACAGCAGCAGGCGGCGGAAATCGGGAAAATCGCGGCGGGTCTCACGCCAGGCCGTGCGCAGCTGGGACAGCATCGCGGCCGGTTTCCGGCCCGTGCCGGCGGCCGGTTCGCGCAGCCACAGGAATGCCGGCAGCGCCGCCACTGCGAACAGGACGGCCGTGAGCACCATGATCCAGGGCACGTATTCCTGGGCGGCAAGCCCGCGGGATTCGGCCGAGGCCGCGACCCACAGGGAAAGCCCCAGGGCCAGCATGCCGCCGAAATAACCGAAGCTCCAGCCCCAGCCGGACACCCGGCCCATGGCTTCGGACCGGGCCAGGCCGGGCAGGAACGACGCCACCGCCGATTCACCGATGCAATAGCAGGCATTGGACAGCGCCAGCCACACCAGGCCCAGGGCGATATCGCCCGGCCCCACGCCGGCCAGCGCCGCGGTGGCCAGCACGCACCCCGCGGTACTGGCGAACAGCAGCCGGCGGTGGCCGGCGTGGGCATCCGCCCTCGCCCCCAGGCCAGGCATCCACAGCATCACCGCCAGGTAGGACAGGGACAGCGCCGCCGTCAGCGCCAGGGTGCCCCAGCTCTTTCCGGCCGCCACCACGCCGACGAAGTAGGCGTTGAACACCGTGGTCAGCACCACGGTGGTGTAGCCGGAATTGGCGAAGTCGTACATCGCCCAGGACCAGATCTCGCGCCGCCCCACGCCCGGCCTCAGCGGCGAGGCGGCACGCGCGGGCGCCCGGTCGGCGCCGGACGGTTCCGGACGGCTTGCGTCTGCGCGTCCGGATGCGTCCCGGTCTTCGTTCACAGTGCGGCGCGGATCTGGTCGAGCGCGCCCGGATCCTCGATCGTGGTCAGGTCGCCGGGATCCCGGCCTTCGCACAGCGCCACGATGGCGCGCCGCAGGACCTTGCCCGACCGCGTCTTGGGCAGGGTGTTGACGAACAGGATGCGCGCCGGGCGGGCCACGGCCCCGTTGCGCTGCTCGATGACACGCTTGATCTCGGCTTCCAGGCGGTCGCGCGCGCCGGGTTCGTCCAGCACGTCGGGCGTCCGCAGCACGGCGAAGGCCATGGCTTCCTGCCCCTTGAGAGAGTCGGCCACCCCCACCACCGCCGATTCCGCCACGGCCGGATGGGTGTTCACCGATTCCTCGATTTCGCGCGTGCCCAGGCGGTGCCCGGCAACATTGATCACGTCATCGGTGCGGCCCAGGATATACCAGTAGCCGTCGTCGTCCACCAGCCCCCAATCCGAGGTCGAATAGCAGAGCCGGCCCGGGAAGGACTCGAAGTAGGTGCGCACGAAACGCTCGTCGTTGCCCCAGATGGTGCTCATCGCGCCGGGCGGCAGGGGCGGTTCGATCGCCACGACGCCCTTCTGGTTCGGGCCGCAGTCCCGGCCGGTGGACTCGTCGATCACCCGCACATCGTAGCCATAGACGGGAAAGGACGGGCTGCCGAAGCGGGTGGGGACTTCTTCGACCCCGGGCTGGGCCGAGAGGATCGGCCAGCCGGTCTCAGTCTGCCAGTAGTTGTCGATCACAGGCTTGTCGAGGGCCTCGGACAGCCATTGGCCGGTCAGCTCGTCGAGCGGCTCGCCCGCCAGGTAGATGCGCTCCAGGCTGGACAGGTCGTGGCGGCTCAGCAGTGCGGGATCGTGCTTCTTCAGGACCCGGATCGCCGTCGGCGCCGAGAACAGCGCGTTGACGCGGTAGGTCTCGACGATGCGCCAGAGGATGGCCGCATCGGGGCGCACCGGCGTGCCTTCGTACATGACGGTGGCCTGGCCGTTCAGCAGCGGCCCGTAGACCACGTAGGAATGCCCCACCACCCAGCCCACGTCGCTGCTGGAGAAATAGACATCGCCCGGCTTGCCGCCGTAGATGTATTCCATGGACGCGCACAGCGCCACCGCATAGCCGCCGACGTCGCGCTGGACGCCCTTGGGGTTGCCCGTCGTGCCCGAGGTATACAGGATGTAGCTGGGCTCGTTGGATTCCAGCCAGACCACGGGCACCTGGGCGTCCAGGTGGCGCGCCCGCAGCGGCGCGTATTCCAGGTCGCGGCCGGGCGTCAGGTCCATGGGCGCCAGACCCCGGTTCACCAGCAGGACGCGTTCGGGCGCATGGGACGATTGGACGATCGCCTGGTCCAGCAGCGGCTTGTAGGCGATCGGCCGCCCGCCGCGGGAGCCGGCATCCGTGGACACGATCACGCGGGGCTGGGCGTCGTCGATGCGCTGGGCCAGGTTGTGCGCCGCGAAACCGCCGAACACGACCGAATGGATGGCCCCGAGCCGGGCACAGGCCAGCATGAAGAAGGCCGCCTGGGGAATCATGGGCAGGTAGATCAGCACGCGGTCGCCCTGGACCACCCCGAGTTCCTGCAGCGTGGCGGCGGCCGCATTGACCTCGCGCGCGAGGTCGGCGCGGGTATAGACGATTTCCTGGTCGACCTCGGTGGACACCCAGATCAGGGCGGGCTGGTCGCCCCGCGTGTCGAGCCAGCGGTCGACGGCGTTGTAGCAGAGGTTGGTGCGCCCGCCGACGAACCAGCGCGCAAAGGGCGGACGGGAATAGTCCAGTACCTGAGTGAAGGGGGTCTCCCAGTGGATGCGCTGGGCCTCCTGCGCCCAGAAGGCCTCCCGGTCCTGGATCGACTGGCGATGGAACTCGCGGATTTTCTGCATGGGACTGTCTCCTGTGCCACCCTGCGGCCGAGCGGACCGCGGGCATTTCTTAGAGGAATTGGATGGGTGACATGCTACACCCTGGCCGACCATACAATGCCAGTCTGACACGAGACTGACGAAAGCAGGGACACTTTACTCGATCCTGCCGATCCACTACACTCAAAGAGTTGTCCGCAGGGCGGGCAACCTGCACGATCAATCCGGCTTCCATTTGGGCCCGGCCTGTGGTCTGCGTTGCGGTCATTGCACCGCCGCAGCCAGGCAAGGCGGCTTTGCGGATGCCGACATCCGAAGATCCGCCCATGCCGCCGCCTCACTCTGCCCCAGATCAGCCGAATCCGCCCCGCCTCCCGGCAGCCCGTTCCCTGAAACTGCTGCTGTGCGCCGGACTCGTGGTGCTGGCCGGCTGCGCAAACCAGCCCCGCAAGACGGCCGACGCCGACCTCAATTCCACCCACCTGCTGCGCGACAGCTACCTGCTCAGCACCCAATCCGATCCGCTGGGCGCCTGGCTCGACAACAAGCGCAGCCTGGCCATCGACTACCCCGAATCCGAAACCTACGGCGCCAGCCCGGCGCCCAAGACCCTGGCGTCCACCGCCCTGAAATTCCTGGGCGTCAAATACCGCTACGGCGGCGACGCCCCCGGCGAAGGCTTCGACTGCAGCGGCCTGGTCGCCTACGCCGCCGAGAAATCCCTGGGCCTGAAGCTCCCCCGACAGGCACGCGACCAGGCCAAGCTCGGCATCTCCGTGGATCGCGACGAGCTCAAGCGCGGCGACCTGGTCTTCTTCAACACCCTGGGCAGGCGGTTCTCGCACGTCGGCATCTACCTGGGCGACCACAAGTTCCTGCACGCCCCCCGCACCGGCGCCAGCATCCGGGTCGACAGCATGGACGTGGCCTACTGGCGCAAGCGCTACAACGGCGCCCGGCGCCTTCAGGCCCAGCCCGAAACCGCCCGGCGCTGAGCCAGGCCCCCCGGCAGGCGCCGGATCACCCCTGCAGGGCCAGGCGGCCCTGCGCTTCCCGCCCCGTCCGCCCCTTCGTCCGGGCCGCATTTTCCTCGCGCAGCGGGCACGCCTTACAGTAGCCGCACTGGTCCAGTGCCTGCTGCATGCTGCACACCGACCGCCGGCACGCCAGCACCCGGATGCCGGCACGCTGTGCCGCCAGGCGGAATGTCTTCATCACGTTGTGCCCCAGGAAATCCGTCAGCAAGATGACCAGATCCGTGCCGGAAGGCAAGGCCGGCGCCTTCTTCTGGTGCGCAGGATCACGGCCGCTGATGTGATGGCGGATGGCGATATTGTGGTCGCGCAGCAGGTCCGGGATATTGCCCAGCCGGTCTGCGCCGACGATCAATGCACTGACTTGAGATTGCGCCATGGAATGGACTCCTGTGGTGGGCCGGTGCGGCACGACCGGCACGTCATCGTGGCTTTCATGGTTAATGATAATCATTACCATTAACAAACGCAATTCCATCGAATGCGGAAGATCCACTGGATTTGTCGGGATTTACCCGGATCCCCGCCGATGGCCTGCAGGGGGATTCAGCGCCTCGTCAGTTTCTGTTCAGAATGCTGTTACCGGGCGCAGCGCACAATTTCCGGAAAAGAATCCTTTTCGACCGGAGACACATCATGCATACCCTGTTGCGCGACGGGCTGCCCTGCGCGGCCCTGGCACTGGCCCTGAGCCTGAGCAGTCCCGCCAGCCATGCGGCTGGCAATGAAATCGTCCTGGGCGCCTCGGTCCAGCTGACCGGACCGGTGGCCAACACCGGGCGTTACTACAAGGACGCCTACCAGCTGGCCGTGGACCAGATCAACCGCAAGGGCGGTGTCCAGGTCGGCGGCAAGAAATACACGCTGGCGCTGAAGATCTACGACAACCAGTCCGACGTGAACCTGAGCGTGCGCCAATACACGCAGCTGGTCTCCAAGGACAAGGTCAATTTCCTGCTCGGCCCCTTCGCCAGCAACTTCGCGCTGGCCGATTCTGCCGTCTCCGAAAAATACCAGATCCCCATGGTGCAGGGCGGCGGCGCTTCCGACCAGATCTTCTCGCGCGGCTTCAAGTACGTCTTCGGCACGCTGGCACCCGCCAGCAACTACTTCGGCAGCACCATCGCCATGCTGAAGCAGCTCAAGCCGGCTCCCGCGCAGATCGCCCTGCTCTACGCGGACGATGCCTTCGATGTCTCGGTGGCCAAGGGCACCCGCCCCCTGCTGGAGAAGGCCGGCCTGAAGGCCGTGATCGACGAGCGCTACAGCAGCAACGCCAGCGACTTCAACACCCTGCTGTCGCAGATCAAGGCCAAGCAGACCGACGCCGTGCTGGTCGCCGGGCACGAGACCGAGATCCTGAACTTCATCCGCCAGGCAAAGAGCCTGGATGTGTCGCCCAAGCTCTACTCCTTCACCGTGGGCGTGCCCAGCGAGGACTTCCGCAAGGCCCTGGGCGCGGATGCCGAATACGCCTTCGGCATGACCGCGTGGCTGCCCAGCGAGAACCTGAAGGACGACTGGTTCGGCGACGCGGCCCAGTTCGCCAAGGCCTGGGGCGCCCAGTACCGCTACGAGCCCGACTACCATGCCGCTTCCGGCGTGTCCGACGTCGAGGCGATCGTCAAGGCCATCGAGAAGGCCGGATCGCTCGATCCCAAGGCCGTGCGCGATGCCCTGGCCGCCAGCGACTTCCAGAGCCTCTACGGCCACATCGCCTTCGCCGACAACGGCCAGATCAATCTCGACCAGGTCGTGATCCAGGTCCAGAACGGCAAGCCGGCGGCCGTGTTCGACGGCAGCAAGTTCCTGCGCGACGCGAAATACCCGATGCCCGACTGGTCGAAGCGCTGATCGGCTGAACGACACCCGGAGCGCACGCCTTGGACCTTCTGCTGCAAGTCCTCGTCAACGGCATCCTGCAGGGCGGGCTGTACGCCATCATGGCGCTCGGCCTGGCCCTGGTCTGGGGGGTGCTCAACATCGTCAACCTGGCCCACGGCGCCTTCATCATGCTGGGCGCCTACATTTCCTGGTACAGCTTCAGCTGGCTGGGCCTGGATCCCTTCATCGGGCTGCCGCTCACGGCAGTCCTGATGTTCGGCGTCGGATACGCCATCCAGCGCGGCATCCTGAACCTGGTCGCCCGGGCGCCCATGTTCAACACGCTGCTGATCACCTTCGGCCTGGAAGTCGTCCTCACTTACCTGGCGCAACTGGTGTTCTCGGCCGACTTCCGCACCATCAATCCCTCTTATTCCGGCCGGAATATCGATGTCCTGGGCGTGACCATCCCGGTGGTCCGCCTGGCTGCATCGGGCCTGGCCATCCTGCTGACGCTGGTCATGTGGCGCTTTCTGCTGCACACGCGCCTGGGGCGTGCGATCCGCGCGACCGCCCAGAACCTGCCGGCTGCCCGCCTGCACGGCGTCGAGCCGCGCCATCTGTACGCGGTGACCTTCGGCCTGGGCCTGGCCCTGGCGGGCGCGGCCGGCGGCCTGTACGGCACCGTGTCGCAGATCAACCCCTACATCGGCGCGACACTGACCGCCAAGTCCTTCGCCATCTCCATCATCGGCGGGCTGGACACGCCCCTGGGCGTCATCGCCGGCGGCCTGGTGCTGGGCCTGATCGAGGCCCTGACCACCCTGTACGTCGGGCCGACCTTCGCCGACGTGGCCAGTTTCGGCGTCCTGGTGCTGGTGCTCATCGTGCGCCCCAGCGGCCTGCTCGGGAGAACCGCATGAGGCCGTTGCGCATCCCCCTCATCCTGATCGTCCTGATCGCGCTCGCGCTGCTGCCGCTGTACGGCTCGGACACGATCGTGCAGTTCGGCATCAGCACCCTGCTGCTGGCCGTGCTGGCCCAGGGCTGGAACATCATCGGCGGCTACGCCGGCTACCCGTCCTTCGGCAATTCCGCCTTCTACGGCCTGGGCGCGTACGGCGTGGGCATCGCCATGGTGCAGTGGCAGCTGCCCTTCGCCGTCGGGCTGGCCCTGGGTGTGATCCTGGCCGTGGTCTTCGCCATCTGCCTGGGCATCCCGGTGCTGCGACTGAAAGGCCACTATTTCGCCATCGCCACCCTGGCCCTGGCCCAGGTGATGGCGGCCATCGTCTCCAACGTGGAGCTGGCCGGTCAGAACATCGGCCTGGTGCTGCCGCCGCTCAACGACGACGCGCTGTTCTACGAGCTGTCCCTGGTCCTGCTGGTGGCGGCCACCCTGACGGTCTGGTGGCTGACCCGCAGCCGCTTCGGCTTCGGTCTGATCGCGATCCGCGAGAACGAGGAAGGCGCGGTCGTGATGGGCGTGGACACGACGCGCTACAAAGTCCTGGCGTTCGCCCTGGCGGGCGTGTTCAGCGCCCTGGCCGGCGGCATCCATGCCTACTGGATCACCTTCCTGGATCCCGAGAGCGCCTTCGACATCACGCTGAACGTGAAGATGATCATCATGGCGGTCTTCGGCGGCCCGGGCACGATCCTCGGCCCCATCGTCGGCTCCTTCATTCTGTCGGCCATCTCCGAGTTCCTGTCCAGCGAGGTCACCAGCATCGCCGGCCTGTTCTTCGGGGTCGTGATCGTCGTCGCCGTGGTGCTGATGCCGCGCGGTCTGGCCGACGTGGCGCGGCGCTTCCACCGCACGGGCTGGCGCTATTTCATCGAAAACATCAGGATGCATCGCCTATGAGCCCCATCCTCGAAGCCCGCGGCCTGACACGCCGCTTTGCAGGGCTGGTGGCCGTGCACGACGTCAGCTTCTCGCTGTCGCCCGGCGAGATCCTGGGTTTCATCGGCCCCAACGGCGCCGGCAAGACCACGCTCATCAGCCTGCTGAGCGGCACCCTCGCCCCGACCGAGGGCGAGGTCTGGTTCGAGGGCCGGCGCATCGACCGCCTGGCCGCCTTCCGGCGGGCGCGCCTGGGCATCGGCCGCACCTTCCAGATCATGCAGCCATTTCCCGGCCTGTCGGTGCTGGACAACGTGGCGGTCGGCGCCCTGTTCGGTCGCGGCCGGGGCCAGTCGAAACTGGCGCTGGCGCGCGAAAGCGCCCGTGAATGCCTGGAATTCGTCGGCCTGGGCAAGCACGTCGACCACCGCGCCGAAGACCTGGGGGGCCCGGACCGCAAGCGGCTGGAACTGGCCAAGGCCCTGGCCATGCAGCCGCGCGTGCTGCTGTGCGACGAGGTCATGGCCGGCCTGAACCTGGTGGAGATCGACGAGGTCATCGACATCATCCGCAAAGTGCGCGACACCGGCATCAGCGTCATCGTCATCGAGCACGTCATCAAGGCGATCCGCACCTTGTCGGACCGCATCATGGTGCTGCACCACGGCGAGAAGATCGCCGACGGCGCTCCCGACAGCGTGCTCACCGACAGCCGCGTCGTCGAAGCCTATCTCGGAAAGAAGCGCTCATGAACGCCACCCCGCCCTCTTCTCAGGACCCGCTGCTGCGGATCCGCGGCCTGTCGGCCGGCTATGGCCTGGTCGAAGTGCTGCAATCGGTCTCCCTGGATGTCCGGCCGGCCGAATTCCTGGCGCTGGTGGGCAGCAACGGCGCCGGCAAGACCACGCTGCTGCGCACGCTCTCGGGGCTGCTGCCGGTCCAGTCGGGCACCATCGAATGGGAAGGCCGCCCCATCGGCGGGCTCACGCCCGACGCGATCTTCCGCCAGGGGATCGTCCAGGTGCCCGAAGGCCGCCAGCTCTTTCCCCGCATGTCGGTGCAGGACAACCTGCTGATGGGCGCCTACCGGCGCGACGACAAGCCGGGCGTGCGCGCCGACCTGGACAAGGTCTATGGCTTGTTCCCCCGCATGGCCGAGCGGCGGCGACAGCTGGCCGGCAGCATGTCCGGCGGCGAGCAGCAGATGTGCGCCATGGCGCGCGCCCTGATGGCTCGTCCGCGCCTGCTGATGGTCGATGAAATGAGCCTGGGACTGGCCCCGATCATCGTGGACCAGCTGATGGAGAACCTGACCGCCATCCGCGACCAGGGGGTCACCATCCTGCTGGTAGAGCAGGACATCCACCTGGCGCTGGCGGCCGCCGACCGGGCCTATGTGCTGGAAACCGGCCGCGTCGTGCGCGAAGGGCCGGCCCGCGACCTGATCGAGGACCCGGAACTGAAGCGCGCCTACCTGGGGGTGTAGCCCGGATCAGGCAGCGTCCCGGACCGGGGGAGCGGGCTGGGAGACGGCCTCGGCCACCACGTCGCGCGTCAGTTCCGGCGCCAGCATCTCCATCAGCACGTAGACGAAATCGCGCAGGAACACGCCGCGCTTGATTGCGACGCTGGTGGTGTGCCTGCCGAACAGATGGCCGGCGGGCAGGCCGACCAGGCCCTTGTCGCGGCGCGGGTCGAACGCCACGCCCGCGATGATGCCGATCCCCAGGCCGATGTCGGCATAGGTCTTGATCACGTCGGCGTCGATGGCTTCGAGCACGATGTCGGGAACGATCCCGGCCCGGTCGAAGGCCTCGTCGATGGCGCGCCGGCCCGAGAACGCCCGGTCGTAGGTCACGATGGGATACCGGGACAGATGTTCCAGGGAAAGATTGCGGGCGGCGCTGGAAGTGAGCTCGGTCAGGGGATGGTCGGGCGGCACCACCAGGGTGTGCTCCCAGGCGTACACCGGCAGGGCCACCAGGCCCGGGGTCTGGGCCAGCGTCTCGGTGGCGATGGCCAGGTCCGCCTGCTCGTGCAGGACCAGTTTGGCCAGGTGCTCGGGATTGCCTTCGGCGAGCGACACGTGGACCTTGGGAAAGCGCGCACGGAACGCGGGAATCACGCGCGGCAGCAGGTAGCGGGCCTGGGTGTGGGTGCAGGCGATCACCAGCGAGCCCTCGTCGCGCTGGGCGAATTCGTCGCTGACCTTTTTCAGGTTGTCGACTTCGCGCATGATGCGGTCGATGACTTCGGATACGGCCTGGCCCGGTTTGGTCAGACCCTTGAGGCGCTTGCCATGGCGCTCGAAGATCCGCACGCCGAGTTCATCCTCGAACTCGATGATGGCCTTGGACACCCCCGGCTGGGACGTGTACAGCGAACGGGCGGCTTCGGTCAGATTGAAGTTGCGCCGGATCGTTTCGCGGACGAATCGGAATTGCTGCAGGTTCATGGCAATGGCCCTATAGGAAGAGCCATTATATGGAATATAGAACCTAGTTTATATGATTTTTTGTTATTAGTTTAGGTCCCGGGATACGCTGGGCGCGCATCCCGGTCCTGCCTGCCCGCCGCGCACAGCGGCGAGCAGGCGCCGCGGGCGGCTATTTCATCGAGATCGTGGTGTTGACCTCGCGCGGATGCGCCTGCCAGCGGGCGGTCACGGTCTTGGTCTGGGTCCAGAAGTAGATCGACTGGCGGCCGTTGGGGCCCAGGTCGCCCAGCTTCGAGGCCCGCGAGCCCGTGAAGCTGAACCAGGCGACCGGCACCGGGATGGGAATGTTGATCCCCACCTGGCCGACGTCGACATTGTTCTGGAAGTAGCGCGCATGGCCGCCGTCCTGCGTGAAGATCGAGGTGCCGTTGCCGTTGGGATTGGCATTGATGAATTCCACCGCCTCTTCCAGCGTGTCCACCAGCACCACCGACAGCACCGGACCGAAGATTTCCTCGCGGTAGATGCTCATGTCGGCCTTCACGCCGCTGAATACCGTCGGGCCGACGAAGTTGCCCTTTTCATAGCCAGGCACCTGGATGCCGCGGCCGTCGAGCAGCAGTTCCGCGCCTTCGTCAATGCCCTTCTGGATGAACCCCTCGACGCGCTGGCGCGCGGCGGGCGAGATCAGCGGGCCCAGGTCCGCCTGGCGGTCGGTGCCGACGTTGACCTTCAGCTTGCGGGCGCGTTCCACGAAATCGGGCAGCCACTTCTGTGCCTCGCCCACCAGCACCAGCACGGAAATCGCCATGCAGCGTTCGCCTGCCGCGCCGAAAGCGGCGCCCAGCATCGAATTCAGCGCCGCCTCGCGGTCGGCATCGGGCATGATGACGCTGTGGTTCTTGGCGCCCATCATGGCCTGGCAGCGCTTGCCGGCATCCGAGGAGCGGCGGTAGATTTCCGTGCCCACGCGGGTCGAGCCGATGAAGGACACGGCCTTGATGTCGGGATGGTCGCACAGCGCGTTGGCGACGTCGGGGCCGCCGTGCACCACGTTCAGCACGCCGGGCGGCAGGCCCGCTTCCAGGGCCAGCTGGGCCACCATCAGCGAGGCCGTGGGATCCTGCTCGGACGGCTTGTAGACGAAGGTGTTGCCGCAGGTGACCGCGATGGGGAACATCCAGCACGGCAGCATCACGGGGAAGTTGAAGGCCGTGATCCCGGCGCAGACGCCCAGGGGCTGCAGGACCGAGTAGACGTCAATGCCGGTGGCGGCGTTCTCGGCGTAGTCGCCCAGCTGCATGGTGTTGGCCGACACGGCGTGATCCACGCCCTCGAGGCCGCGGGCGACTTCGCCTTCGGCGTCGGGCAGGGTCTTGCCGTGCTCACGGGAAATGACCTCGGCGATCTTCGGCGTGTGTTCGCGCAGCAGTTGCGCGAAATCCACCATGATCTGGCGGCGCTTGGCCTGGCTGGTGTTGCGCCAGGTCTTGAAGGCCTCTTTGGAATTGGCCACCGCCCGCTCGACTTCGGCAGGCGTGGCGAAAGGCACCCGGGCGACCACCTCCTGGGTCGCCGGATCGATGACGTCGCGCCATTCCTTGGTTTCGGACTGGACGAGTTCCCCGCCGATCAGCAGCGGGACGCGTGGGATGTCGCTCATTCAAACCTCCGGGGTAGATGCGTTAAAGCGGAAATCAATGCTTGACCAGACTGCAGGTCGAGGCCGACAGGGGCTGGAAGGCGTCCTGGGCCGGAATCGTGGCCACCAGTTTGGACAGATCCCACTCGCCCTTGGACTCGGCGGGCGTCTTGACTTCGTACAGGTACATGTCGTGGATCACCCGGCCGTCGGGGCGGATGGATGCATTGTGCATGATCGGATCCTGGATCGGAATCTCGCGCATCTTCGCCGCCACGACATCGCCCTGCGTGGAACCCGTGGCCGCCACGGCCTTCAGGTAATGCAGCACGCTGGAATACACGCCGGCCTGCGTCATGGTCGGCTTCTTGCCCTGGAAGGCCTGGGCGAAGCGGTCGGACCAGGCGCGCGAAGCGTCGTCGAAATCCCAGTAAAAGCCGTCCACGTAGCTCAGGCCCTGGGCGGTCTCCAGGCCCAGCGCGCGCAGGTCGGACAGGAACACCAGCAGGGACGCCAGGCGCTGGCCGCCCTTGACGATGCCGAATTCACGCGCCTGCTTGATCACGTTGACGGTATCCTGGCCGCCGTTGGCCAGGGCCACGACCTGGGCGCCGGAAGTCTGCGCCTGCAGCAGGTAGGAAGCGAAGTCGGGCGCGTTCAGCGGGTGCGGGACGGAGCCCTTGACCGTGCCGCCCAGGCTCTTGACCATGTCGGATGCGCCCTTTTCCAGGGAATGGCCGAAGGCATAGTCCACCGTGATGAAGAACCAGGACTTGCCGCCCTTGTCGAACATGGCCTTGACGCCGCCGATCGACTGGGAATAGACGTCGAACATCCAGTGGAAGCCCACCGGCGAGCAATTCTTGTTGGTCAGGTCCGTGGTGGCCGGCCCCGAGAACATCACGACCTTGTTCTTTTCGCGGGCAATGTTCTGCACCGCCAGGGCCACGGCGGAATTGGTCAGGTCGGCGATCGCCGTCACGCCGTCGCGGTCGAACCACTCGCGGGCGCGCGCCGCCCCCACGTCCGCCTTGTTCTGGTTGTCGGCCGAGACCAGGTCGATCGACATGCCCTTGCATTCGGCCTTCAGGCAATCGTCGATGGCCAGCTGCGCCGCCGCCACCGAGCCCATGCCACCCATGGATGCATACGTGCCCGACATGTCGGTCAGCACGCCGATCTTGACCGGCGGAGTCGCCGCCTGCGAAACGGACATCGACATCGCGGCGGCGCATAACACGGCCGCCAGGGTGGGCGTGAATTTCTGCATGGTCTTGTCTCCGTTGTCGTTGAGATTCCCTGGGCCGCTCTTTGTGCGGCGGGATCGGGAGTCGTCGCTCCCCGGCCCAGTTTAGTTGTGTAAAAAACTTATTACCATCAAAATATTTGCACATTCATTGACGATATTTGCACAAGGAAAACCCATGCCCGATTGGGATGCGATCCGCTATTTCCTGGAAGTCGCGCGCACGCAGCGGGCCAGCGCGGCCGCACAGCGCCTGGGGGTTCGGCACAGCACCGTCACGCGGCGCATCCGGGCGCTGGAACAGGACCTGGGGGTGACGCTGTTCGAGAAATCGCGTGCCAGCGGCTACACCCCCACCGAGGAAGGCCTGCGCTTCTTCGCTCATGCCGAGCAGGTCGAGAGCACCTTGCTGGCGGCCCGCGAATCCCTGTCCGGCGCAGCCCAGATGCCTTCGGGCCACCTGCGCATCGGCTCCACCGAAGGCTTCGGCAGCACGGTCCTGACCCCCCTGATGGTGGACTTCCAGCGCCGCCACCCCGCAATGACGCTGGACATCATGCCGGTGCCGCGGTTCATCAGCCTGTCCAAGCGCGAGGCCGACATCGCCATCGCGCTCGAACGCCCGCAGCGCGGCCCCTACCTGTGCACCAAGCTGGCCGACTACAGCCTGCGGCTGTACGGCACCCGCGACTACCTGGCCAGCCATGCGCCGATCCGCCGCCAGGCCGACCTGGGCAGGCACACCTTCATCGGCTATGTGGACGAGCTGCTGTTCAGCGACCGGCTGCGCTACCTGGACGACCTGGTGCAGCCTTCCCGGGTGGTGTTCCGCAGCACCAGCGTGCTGGCCCAGTACCAGGCGGCCCTGGGAGGCCAGGCGCTGGCGATCCTGCCCTGCTTCCTGGCGGCGCAGGACGAACGCCTGGAACCCGTGCTGGCCGACTCTATCCTGGTCACGCGCAGTTTCTGGATGTACTGCCACGAAGACCTGCGCCGTACCCGCCGCGTGATGGCGCTATGGGATTACCTGAAGCAGGCGGTGGCCCTGAATCGCGACCTGCTGCATGGCCGCGCCCGGGTGCTGCGCACCCCGGCCGGCGACTGGACGCCGTCGTACGCCGCCCAGCGCCCGGGGCACGGCGACCACGGGGATCCCGCATCCGCCGCCTGAGCAGGGCCCAGGCCACGACTCAGGCCGCAGGAACCTTGCGGCGCCTGGGCCTGGGCATGCGGATCCGCCGCCACATCAGCCCCAGGCCCAGGGCCAGGAAAGCGGCATGGACCAGCCACAGGCCGACGCCGAAGGACAGCGTGCCGTTGGCGATCCAGCCGCGCGACAGATTGATCAGGTTCATGTACAGCAGCGCCAGCAGGCCGGCGATCAGCAGGTCGCCCGAACGCCCCAGGCGCGGATTGACCGCCCCCAGCGGCAACGCGATGAGCGCCAGGTTCAGCACCGCCAGCGGCAGCGACAGCCGCCACATCAGCTGGGACATGGATTCGGGATCGCCGCTGGCGATCAGCGCCAGCGTCGGCCGCGCCTTGATCTGCTGCAGGGCCTGCTGGCGCTTGGCTTCCAGCGCCCCCGGATCGGTGCGGCTTTCGATGCGCACGCCGTAACGGTCGAAATCCAGCATGCGCATTTCAGGCGAACCCGGCTTCAGGTCGTAGCGGTGCCCCGGTCCAAGCACCAGGAAGCGGTCGCCATTGGTCTCGGCCCGGATGGCGGCGCTTTCGGCCGTGATCACGCTGAGCCAGTCGGGCTCGATGATGCGCGCCACCACCCTGCCCAGTTCGTCCTCCGGCCGCGTGGGGGATTCGGCGAAGAAGACGCGGCGGCCGTCGTCGGTTTCGATGAACTGGCCGGCAGAGACCTTGGACAGGTCGGAGCGCTGCTCGAAGCGCTGGCGGTATTCGGCGATCTGGCCGTAGGCCCAGGGCGAAGCGGACAGCGTGAGCACGGCCACCACGGCCGCCACCGGCAGCGCGAAGCGCATCACCGGCCGCAGCCACTGGCCCAGCGACAGGCCGCTGGCGAACCAGACGGACATTTCCGATTCGCGATAGCTGCGCGTGATGGTGGTGAGCACCGCCACGAAGAGGGATACGGACAGGATCACCGGCAGCGCCGTGATGCTGGAAAAGGCGGCCAGGCCCAGCACCACGTTGGCCCCGATGTCGCCATTGGCGGCTTCGCCCAGCAGGCGCACGATCAGCACGCTCAGCCACACCACCAGCAGCGTGGAAAACACGATGCCCGCGTGGCTGGTGATCTCGGAGAAGACGGCGCGCTTGAACAATGACATGGGAAAATGCGGAATAATGGACCGTCTACTCTCGAATCCACCGGACCCAAGGAAAACGAATGGAATTTAGCACAACGACGTCGGCATCCCTGCACACGCTGAAGACCCAGGCCCTGGCCGTGGGCGTGTTCCAGGACGGCGTCCTGAGCCCCGCGGCCGACGCGCTGGACCAGGCATCCAAAGGCGCGATCCGGTCCATCGTCAAGGCGGAATTCGACGCCGCCCCCGGCGGCATCCTGACCCTGCACGCACCTGCCGGCATCGCCGCCGAACGGGTCATTTTACTCGGCCTGGGCGCCCAGGACCGCCTCCTGGCGGCCACCCTGGCGCGCGCCCACGAAGCCCTGGCAGCCTATTGCGTGCGCGCCGGGCTGAACCATGCGGTCTCCACCCTGTGCGCCCTGCCCTGCGCCGACGCCGACATTGCCGACTGCGCACGCACGGCGGCCCGGCTGGTCAGCGCCGCCACCTATCGCTACGACGCAACCCTCAGCAAGCCCAAGACCGCCACGAAGCTGCGCACCTTCGTCCTGCACCTGGGCCGCAGCCAGGCTGCGCGCGCGCGCACGGGCCTGGACCAGGGCGCGGCCATCGGCGCGGGCATGAACCTGGCCCGCCTGCTGGGCGACCTGCCCCCCAACGTCTGCACCCCCACCTACCTGGGCAACACCGCGCGCGGCCTGACCAAGCAGTTCAAGACGCTGAAGGCCGAAGTCCTGGACCAGAAGAAGATCGAGGCCCTGAAGATGGGTTCCTTCCTGTCGGTGGCGCGCGGATCGGCCGAACCGCCCGCCTTCATCGTCCTGCGCCACACCCCGGCCGGGACGGCCGCCCGCAAGGCCGCCCCCATCGTGCTGGTCGGCAAGGGCATCACCTTCGACGCAGGCGGCATCTCGCTCAAGCCCGGCCCCGGCATGGACGAAATGAAATTCGACATGTGCGGCGCCGCCAGCGTGCTGGGCACCATGCGCGCCGTTGCCGAACTGAACCTGCAGCGCGAAATCATCGGCATCGTGCCCAGCTGCGAAAATCTCCCCAGCGGCACGGCCAACAAGCCCGGCGACATCGTCACCAGCATGTCGGGTCGCACCATCGAGATCCTCAACACCGACGCCGAGGGCCGCCTGATCCTGTGCGACGCCCTGACCTACGCCGAGCGCTTCAAGCCCGCCGCCGTGATCGACGTCGCCACCCTGACCGGCGCCTGCGTGATCGCCCTGGGCCATGTCAACAGCGGCCTGTTCACCCAGGATGAAACCCTGGCGGCCGACCTGCTCGCCGCCGGCCGGCAGGCGCTCGATCCTGCCTGGCGCATGCCCCTGGAAGACGCCTACCAGGACCTGCTGAAATCCAATTTTGCCGACATGGCCAACATCGGCGGCCGGCCCGCCGGCTCGGTAACCGCGGCCTGCTTCCTGTCGCGCTTCACCGGCAAGTATCCCTGGGCGCATCTGGACATCGCCGGCACGGCCTGGCTCGAAGGCAAGCAGAAAGGCGCCACCGGCCGCCCGGTGCCCCTGCTGGTGAGCTACCTGCTGGGACAATGCCAGGCATGAGCACGCAGGACCGGGTAAACAGCATGCCGGTTCGCCACAGGGACGCAGGCCGATGAGCCGGGTGGATTTCGCCTACGGCGCGGCCCACCGGCTGCGCACGGCCTGCCATGCCGCGGCGCGCCACGTCGGCGCGGGCCGCCGACTGCTGGTGTACTGCACCGACGAGCGCCGCCTGCGGCGCTTCGACGCCCTGCTCTGGGAATTCGAGCCCACCAGCTTCATCCCGCACACCCGGGCCGGCGACCCCCTGGCCGACCGGGCCGACGTGATCCTGGTGAGCGATCCTTCGGCCCTGGCCGGCATGCCTTCCCCGGGCTGGCTGCTGAACCTGGACCTGGACTGTCCGCCGCAGGCGGAACGTTTCGAGCGCATCCTGGAAATCGTGTCCGGCCACGAGGCCGACATCCAGGCCGCGCGGCGGCGCTGGGCCCAATACCAGCAGGCAGGCCACGACGTCCGCGGCCACCGCCTGCCCGCAAGCCATCCCGCCGCCGGGAACCATCGCGGCGCCTGAGTGTCCAACAGCATGTGCCGCCACCCCGCCGGCCCCGGACGATGTCCGGGCTCCTTATGGACGATGCCGTTCAGCTTGTTGTAAGATTGAATCATTCCGGCCGGTGCCCGCATCGGTCTCACGCATCACAGGAAACCGCCATGTCCGACTTCCGCCACACCCTTCCCGACACCGGCGCCTACCCGGCTTCGGCCTCGGTCGCCGCCCGCAACCGCGTCCTGCGCAACACCTACTGGCTGCTCGCGCTGTCGCTGATTCCCACGGTCCTGGGGGCCGCCGTCGGCCTGGCCTTCGGCATGAACCAGGCCATGGCCTCCAGCCCGGGCATCAGCACGCTGGTGTTCCTGGTGGGCGCCATCGGCCTGATGTTCATGATCGAACGCAACAAGAATTCCTCGCTGGGCGTCGCCCTGCTGCTGGGATTCACATTCTTCATGGGCCTGATGCTGTCCCGTCTGCTGGGCCATGTCCTGGGCCTGGGCAACGGCGCCCAGCTGATCATGCTGGCCTTCGGCGGCACGGCGGCGGTCTTTGGCGTCATGGCCACCGTCGCCACGACCACCAAGCGCGATTTCACCCACCTGCAGAAATTCCTGTTCGTGGGCGTGGTGCTGCTGATCCTGGCTTCGCTGGCCAATCTGTTCTTCCAGATCCCGGCCCTGATGCTGACCTTGTCGGTGCTGGCCATCGGCATCTTCTCGGCCTTCCTGCTGGTCGACCTGCAGCGCATCGTCCAGGGCGGCGAAACCAACTACGTGACCGCCACCCTGGCCGTCTACCTGGACCTGTACAACATCTTCGCCAACCTGCTGATGCTGCTGGGCATCTTCGGCGGCGATCGCGAATAACCCCCCTATTCCAGGCGTCTGAAACACCCCGGCGGACTTCGGTCCGCCGTTTTTTTATCGTTTCTGCAGGGGCGCCACCAGGACCCACGGCAACAGGGCCTGCGTCAGCGGGCCGATGGCCAGGGAAAACAGCACGGTGCCGATCCCGAGCAGCCCCAGGCCGCCCAGGGCCAGGCCCATGAGCAAGACCGCCACCTCGAGCCCCGTGCGCACCAGCCGCAGCGACAGGCCGGTGACGCGGTGCAGCCCGGTCATCAGGCCGTCGCGGGGCCCCCGGCCCAGCTGTGCGCCGATGTACAAGGCCGAGCCCAGGCCGCACAGCAGCACGCCCCCGACGGTGAGCACCAGGCGCGCGGGCAGTCCTTCGGGCGTCTCCAGCATCCGCAGGCCCAGGTCGGCTGACAGGCCGATCACGATGGCATTGGCGATGGTGCCCAGCCCCGGAATTTCCCGCAGGGGGATCCACAGCAGCAGCACCAGGAAAGACAGGCCGATGACCACCGCGCTGAAACTCAGCGACAGGCGTTCTGTGAGACCGATGTGCAGCGTATCCCAGGGCGACAGCCCGAGATCGCCACGTATCATCATCGCCATGGATACGCCATAGAAAAACAGGCCGACCATCAGTTGCACGAGGCGCCTGGCCAGCTTTCCCGTGCGCAGTTGCGCCAGGGGGCCGAGCTGGACGAGTTCGATCGAAGTATTCATGGCGGTATCTTGCCGAATATTGGCCTTGTAGAAAATAGCCAATCATGAGAAAGTGGCTCTTATGAAAGAAGCCATTTCTGCGCGCCGCGTGCGTGAACTCGTGGGCGAGCTGCCGGCGGGGCCCGCCTATTCCGGCCTGGCCGACAGGCTCACCCTGCTGATCGGAGACAGGCGGATTCCACTGAATGTGCGGCTGCCCAGCGAACGGGCGCTGGCGGCTGCCCTAGGCCTGTCCCGCACCACCGTCACGCGCGCCTACGATACGCTGCGCGACAATGGCTATGCACATGCGGCGCAGGGTTCGGGCACCTTCACGGCCGTGCCGGGCGGCCATGAGCGTGCCCACGACCGTGTGCTCGTTGCCGGCGGCGCCGGCGACGACTGGATCGACCTGGGCTGCGCCGCCGACTCCGCCCCGGCGGAGGTGATGGCGGCCTATGCGGCGGCCCTGGCCGACCTGCCGGCCTACCTGGGCAGGCACGGCTATTTTCCCTCCGGCCTGCCGGTCCTGCAGGAAGCCATCGCTGCCGGCTATGCCGCACGGGGGCTGCCGACCGACCCAGGTCAGATCGTGATCACGCCCGGCGCCCTGACGGCGGCTGGCGTCGTCGTGCGCGCCCTGGCCCGGCATCCGGGACGCGTGCTGCTCGAATCCCCGACCTACCCCAACGCCAGCGAGATGCTGCGCGCATCGGGTCTGCAGCTGAACGAATGCCCCCTGGACGGGAACGGATGGGACATCGCCGGAATCGCGGACACCCTTGCGCGGGTGCGGCCGGATTTTGCCTACCTGATCCCCGACTTCCAGAACCCGACCGGCGCCGTGATGCCCGCGGCGCAGCGGCGGCAGCTGGCCCAGGCCCTGCGCAGCCACGGGACGCGTGCGATCGTGGACGAGACCCACCATGCCCTGGCCCTCGACGGCCAGGCCATGCCGCCGCCGTTCGCCGCCTTCGATCCCGAGGCCGTGACGCTCGGCAGCATGAGCAAGACCCACTGGGGAGGACTGCGCATCGGCTGGATCCGCGCCCCCCGCACGCTCGTCGGGACACTGGTGCAGGCCCGCATGTCGCTCGACCTGGGGGTGCCCGTCGTCGAACAGCTCGCCGCCGCACACCTGCTGCGCCTGGGGCCCGTGCCGCCACGGCAGATCGAACGCCTGCGCACCCAACGCGACGCCCTGATCGGGCTCGTGAAGACCCATCTGCCCAGCTGGCGCTTCAACCCGCCCGCGGGCGGGCTGACGCTGTGGTGCGAACTGCCGCACCGGGGAGCGGCCGCGCTGGCCGCCGCGGTCGCGGCCAGCCGGATCGCATTGACGCCGGGCCCCGTGTTTTCTCCCGGTGGCGGGCTGGACACATTCGTGCGCCTGCCCTGGACACGGCCCGAGGCCGAATTGCGCGACGCCGTCGAACGCATCGCCGCCGCATGGCACCGCCTGGAGGCCGACGGACAGCAGACCGGGGTCAGCCGGACGCGCGCGAGGGCAGTTTTCTGACGCCTTCGGCAGCCACCAGGCCCACTGCGATCCAGATCGGCACATAGGTCAGCCACTGCGCAGGCGCCACGGGCTCGCCCATCAGCAGGAACGCCACCCAGAACAGCAGCACGGGCTCGACGTAGCTCAGCAGCCCGAACAGGGACATGGGCAGCATCCGGCTGGCCGCCAGGTACATGGACAGCGACACCGCGCTCAGCAGCCCGAGCAGGGGGACCTGCAGGATCAGGCGCGGATGCGCGGCGAACAGGCGCACGGCCTCGCCCGCCTGGGACTGCAGGATCACCACGGCCGCGGGCAGGAGGAAGAACATGTCGAACCACAGGCTGGTGAGCGAATCGACCCGCAGCCGGCGGCGCAGCATGAAATACGGCGGATAGCCCAGGGCCACCAGCAGCGTGGTCCAGGACACCGTCCCCAGCCGCCACCACTCGTGCCCGACGCCCAGCACCGCGAACGCCACCGCCCAGGCCTGCCAGGCGCTGAGCTGCTCGCGATAGAACAGCCGCCCGACCAGGACCATCACCAGCGGCAGCAGGAAATAGCCCATGGACACGTTCAGCGCCTGGCCATGCAGCGGCGCCCAGACGAACAGCCACAACTGGACTCCCAGCAGGAGCGAGCATGCGATCATGGCCGCCAGGAAACAGGGCCGGGAAAAATCGTGGGCAGTCTGGCGCACCGCGCCCCAGCCGCGCGCGCGTTGCACCACCAGCGCCAGCATCGGCAGGCCCATCAGGATCCGCCAGGCGAACACGATGTCGCCATCGAAGGGCTGCATCAGCGTCGCGTAGAAGTACATGGTGGCGAACAGCGCCGAGGACGCCACCGACAGCAGGATGCCCTTTTTCATAGGTCTCAGTAGCGCTGCAGGTCCATCAGAACCTGGCGCGTGCGCAGGGGCGCATCCAGCAGTTCATCCAGGCGTTCCCGCAGCGCCTGGCGCAGGGCCGGCTCGGCGTCCGCCCGATCGAAGTCGGGCATCGGGGCATCCAGTCCATAGCCGGCCTGCTCCAGCAGCAGCCACTCGAAGCGGCGCAGCGCCGCGGCATGGGGGCGGCCGCGCGCGCCGGCCAGCGCGTCCAGCGTGGCCTCGTAGGCGTCGAACACACCCGGATGCGGGTCTTCGCGGGCCAGCAGGCGCAGGATCAGTTCGTTCATGTACCAGCCCGACATCATCGCCCGGCCGTCGAGCAGCCGGATCGGGCCGGACTCGGCGCGCGTCAGGGTGTGGATCTCGGCCGAACCGGTCCAGGAAAGCCAGAGCGGCTGGAAGCCGACCAGCACCGGCCTCAGGGCCGAATAGGGACGCTTGGCCCCCTTGGCCACCAGCGCCACGCAGCCGTGGTCGCGGGTGAAGGCCTGGACGACGAGGGAAGTTTCACGCCAGGGGCTGGCATGCAGCACATAGCCGCGCGCATCCAGGATGCGCTGGCCACGTCTACTCATAGCCCAGTTCCCTCAGGGCCGCTTCGCGATCCGACCAGCCCTTGCGGACCTTGACGTAGACGTCCAGGAAGACCGGCTTGTCGAGCAGCTTGACGATGTCCTGGCGGGCCTCGGTGGCGATGCGCTTCATGTGCTGGCCGCCCGCCCCCAGCAGGATGGGCCGGTGGCTGTCGCGCTCGATCACGATGCAGGCCGCGATGCGCGCACCCTCGTCGTTTTCTTCCCATTGCTCGATGGCCACGGTGCAACCGTAGGGCAGTTCGTCGCCCACCAGGCGGAAGATCTTTTCCCGGATCAGCTCTGCCGCCAGGAAGCGCAGCGGCCGGTCCGTCAGGGTGTCGGGCTCGAACAGGTGCTCGCCTTCCGGCAGGTGGCTGGCGATCTCCCGGAGCAGGACTTCGAGCTGCACGTCGCGCAGCGCGCTGACCGGCACCACGGCCGCATAGGGGAAGTGGTCCATCAGGCGCGACACGTAGGCGAACAGGGAATTCTTGTCCTTGACCGCATCGACCTTGTTGACCGCCAGGATCACCGGCCGGTTCTTCGGCAGCAACGGCACCACGCCCGCATCGCCCGCCGACCATTTTCCGGCCTCGACCACATGCACCACGACATCGACTTCCGCCAGGGCCTGGGTGACCACCCGGTTCATCATGCGGTTCATCGCCCCGCCGTGCCGGGTCTGGAAGCCGGGGGTGTCGACGAAGATGAACTGGTCCTGGTCGCGCGTCAGCACGCCGTGGATGCGGTGGCGGGTCGTCTGCGCCTTGCGCGAAACGATGGACAGCTTCGCCCCGACCAGGGCGTTGCCCAGGGTGGATTTGCCCACGTTGGGGCGGCCCACGATGGCGACGAAACCGCAACGGCTGGGGCTGGAGGCATTCATTTCTTGTCCTGGGAAGTCGGGGCCTGGGGCTTTTCCTGGGCCACAGCCACGGGCAGGGACAGCTGGGCCGGCTTGCGGCGGCGTGCCGACCGGCGCGCCGGCCCCAGCGATTCGATGGCGGTGATCGCCTGGCCGGCGGCTGCCTGCTCGGCCGCCCGCCGGCTGCTGCCGGAAGCCTGCACCCGGATGCCCAGCGCGGGCACCTCGCACACCACGTCGAACATCTGGTCGTGCGCCGCCCCACGGGTGGCGACGACCTCGTAGTGCGGCAGCGGGTGGCCGCGCCCCTGGACGAGTTCCTGCAGAAGGGTCTTGGGGTCTTTGCCGAAGGTGCGCAAATCGATGTGCGCCAGGATCGGGCGGTACAGGCGTTCGATGACCCGGCTGATTTCCGGATAGCCGCCATCCAGGTAGATGGCACCGAAGATCGCCTCGAGCGCATCGGCCAGGATCGAGGGCCGGCGGAAACCGCCGCTTTTCAGTTCGCCTTCGCCCAGGCGCAGGTGGGCAGAAAGAGACAGCGTCTGGGCGATATCGGCCAGCGCGGACTGCTTGACCAGGTTGGACCGCACCCGCGACAGATCGCCTTCGTCCATCTCGGCATGCTCGTCGAACAGCAGCGTGGAGACGATGAAATTCAGCACCGAATCACCCAGGAATTCCAGGCGCTCGTTGTGGGGCATGCCGTGGCTGCGATGGGTCAGGGCCCGCTCCAGCAGGCCCGGATCCCGGAAGCGATAGTCCAGCGCGGACTGCAGGGAATCCAGGGAAGCCATCACTCGAACCCGCCTATCCGGCTGGGCGAACCGAAGTTCATCCAGATGAAGAACGCGCGCCCGACGATGTTGCGGTCGGGCACGAAGCCCCAGTAGCGGCTGTCCAGGCTGTTGTCGCGGTTGTCGCCCATCATGAAGTAATGGCCGGCGGGCACCGTGCAGCGCACCCCGTCGGACAGGTAGGAGCAGGCCTGGAAATCGGGAAAGCGCGTGATCGGCATGAATTCCTGGGGCGCCTGGAGGTTGAGCAGGATGCGATGCGACACATCGCCCAGCTGCTCGCGATACTGACCCACGTAGACCGCGCGGTCGGGCTCGTAGTAATCGCCGTCGCGCACGCGCCTGACCGGCTCGCCGTTGATGGTCAGGACCTTGTTGCGGTATTCGATCACGTCGCCCGGCACCCCGACCACCCGCTTGATGTAGTCCACCGAGGGATCCACCGGATAGCGGAACACGACCACGTCGCCGCGCTGGGGCGAACCCAGTTCGAGGACCTTGCGGTCGATCACAGGCAGGCGGATGCCGTATTCGTACTTGTTCACCAGGATCAGGTCGCCGTTCTCGAGCGTCGGCAGCATGGAGCCCGACGGGATCCGGAAGGGTTCGACCACGAAGGAACGCAGCACGAACACGAACAGGATCACCGGAAAGAAGCTGGTGCAGTATTCCACCCACCAGGGAGGACGGTTGGCCCGCTCGTAGATCTGGTCGCATTCGACCTGCAGGGCGGCGGGATCGAGCCCCGCGGCGTTGTTGCGGCAGGCCTGCGCGGCCGCCTGGGCGCGGGCGCGGCGCCGGCCGCGCAGAATGCCCAGGTCCAGCAGCCAGACCAGGCCCGTCACGACCAGCGCGACGAACAGCAACAGAGCGAAATCCCAACTCATGCGACGTCCTTTTTCACTTGTCTTCCACCTGCAGGACAGCCAGGAAGGCCTCCTGCGGGATTTCCACGCTGCCGACCTGCTTCATGCGCTTCTTGCCGGCCTTCTGCTTTTCGAGCAGTTTCTTCTTGCGGGTGATGTCGCCGCCGTAGCACTTGGCCAGCACGTTCTTGCGCAAGGCCTTGACGTTCTCGCGGGCGACGACTTCCGCCCCGATGGCGGCCTGGATGGCGATATCGAACATCTGGCGCGGGATCAGGCCGCGCATGCGCGTGACCACTTCCCGCCCCCGGTGGCGGGCGTTGGCGCGGTGCACGATCATGGACAGGGCATCGACCCGGTCGCCGTTGATCAGCAGATCCACGCGCACCACGTCGGCCACGCGGTATTCCTTGAACTCGTAGTCCATGGACGCATAGCCGCGCGACACGGATTTCAGTCGGTCGAAGAAATCCAGCACGATCTCGGCCAGCGGAATTTCGTAGCGCAGGTGCACCTGGCGGCCGTGGTAGCTCATGTCCAGCTGCACGCCGCGCTTGGACGTGCACAGCGACATGACCGGGCCGACGTATTCCTGGGGCATGAACAGCGTCACGGTCATGATGGGTTCGCGGATTTCCTGGATGTGCCCGACTTCGGGCATGCGCGAAGGACTGTCCACCATCAGCAGCGTGCCGTCGCGGTGCAGGACTTCGTAGACCACCGACGGCGCGGTGGTGATGATGTCCATGTCGAACTCGCGCTCCAGCCGCTCCTGGACGATGTCCATGTGCAGCAGCCCCAGGAAGCCGCAGCGGAAGCCGAAGCCCAGCGCCTGGGAGACCTCGGGCTCGAACATCAGCGAGGAATCGTTGAGCTTGAGCTTTTCCAGGGAATCGCGCAGCTGGTCGTATTCGCTGGATTCGACCGGATAGACCCCGGCGAAGACCTGGGGCTTGACTTCCTTGAAGCCCGGCAGGGGGATGGCGGCAGGCTTGCCGGCCAGCGTCAGGGTGTCGCCGACCTTGGCGTGCTCGAGTTCCTTGATGCCGGCGATGATGAAGCCGACCTCGCCGGCCGACAGCTGGTCGCGCGGCTGGGACTTGGGCGTGAAGACGCCCAGCTGCTCGCACAGGTGGGTGGCGCCGGTGGCCATCAGCAGGATCTTGTCCTTGGGTCGCAGGGTGCCGTTGACGATGCGCACCAGCATCACCACCCCGACGTAGTTGTCGAACCAGGAGTCGATGATCAGGGCCTGCAGCGGCGCATCGGGATCGCCCTTGGGTGGGGGGATGCGCGTGACCACGGCTTCGAGGATTTCGTCGATGCCCAGGCCGGTCTTGGCGCTGGCCTGGATGGCATCGGTGGCATCGATGCCGATCACGTCCTCGATCTCGGCGGCGGCGGCGTCCGGATCGGCCGAAGGCAGGTCCATCTTGTTCAGGACGGGCACGACTTCCACGCCCAGTTCGATCGCGGTGTAGCAATTGGCAACCGTCTGCGCCTCGACGCCCTGGGTGGAATCCACCACCAGCAACGCGCCCTCGCAGGCCGACAGCGAGCGGCTGACTTCGTAGGAGAAGTCGACGTGGCCCGGCGTGTCGATCAGGTTCAGGGCGTAGACGCGGCCGTCGGCCGCCGTATAGCGCAATGCCGCGGTCTGGGCCTTGATGGTGATGCCGCGCTCGCGCTCGATGTCCATCGAGTCCAGGACCTGGGCTTCCATTTCACGGTCCTGCAGGCCGCCACAACGCTGGATCAGGCGGTCGGCGAGGGTCGATTTGCCATGATCGATGTGCGCAATGATGGAAAAGTTGCGGATATGGTCCATAAGGATAGAAAAGCGGGTGCTCGGCGACAGGGTGGATGGGGCCCCCGCGCGGTGCGGATGGCGGGCGCTGGGCATGCCCGCGCCCGCCACCGGAGGCGGGGCCTGGGGCCACCCCGCGTTCCCAAGCGAAAAGGGAACGCCGCGGGGCGTCCCCTTCTCGTTCAGGCCGTATTTTAGCTTTTTCCCGGGCCAGCCATCACTGCGGCTTGATGATCACCCACTGGGACTGCTGGTCGCGGCTGACCAGCAGCACGGCCGGCCGGGATTTGTCCAGGCCCTTGACGATCTGGGCGTACTGCTTCGGGCTGGTGATGTCGGTGTCGTTGATCCGCAGGATCACGTCGCCCGGCTCGATGCCGGCTTCCGCCGCAGCGCCCTCGGCCTGTTCGACCACGACGCCCTGGTCGCCGGCATCGGCCGGCAGCGCCTTGACGCTCAGGCCCAGCCGGTCCGTGCCATCGTTGGCGGACGGCGCTTCGCCGCTCTGGGCCGCGGCCTTGTCGTCGAGTTCGGCGACCGTGGTCTTGAGCTCGAGCGACTTGCCCTTGCGCCAGACCTGGATCGTGGCGCTCGTGCCGGGACGGGTCGACCCCACCAGGCGCGGCAGGTCGGTCATGTGCTTGATGGCCTGGCCGTTGAAAGCCGTGATCACGTCACCCGGATGCACACCCGCCTTGGCGGCGGGACCATCGGCCTCGACGCTGCTGACCAGGGCGCCCTGGCCCTTGTCCAGCCCCAATGCCTTGGCGACATCATCCTGGACCTCGGTGATCTGCACGCCGATGCGGCCACGGGTGACCTTTCCGTGGGCCTTGAGCTGCTCGACCACGCGCATGACCTCGTCGATGGGGATGGCCAGGGAAATGCCCATGAATCCCCCGCTGCGCGAGATGATCTGGGAATTGATCCCGACCACCTGGCCCTGCAGGTTGATCAGCGGACCGCCGGAATTGCCGGGGTTGACGGCCACGTCGGTCTGGATGAACGGCAGGTAGTCGCCCGTGTCGCGATTGATCGCACTGACGATGCCGGCCGTCACGGTGGAATCCAGGCCGAAGGGCGAGCCGATCGCCAGCACCCACTGGCCCTTGCGCAGCTTGTCCGAATCGCCGATGGGAATCGGCTTGAGGCCGGAGGCATCGATCTTGATCAGGGCGATGTCGGTGCGCGCGTCGGTGCCGATGACCTTGGCCTTGTATTCCTTGCCGCTGGTCATGGTGACGAAGATGCCGTTGGCATTGTCCACGACGTGATTGTTCGTCAGGATGTAGCCGTCTTCGGAGATCACGAAGCCCGAACCGATGCCGCGCGGCACCGTGCGCTCGCCCTGGGACTGGGGCGGCTGCTTGGGCCGGGCGCGCGGGTTCTGGTTGGGCTGGCCGAAGCCCGGGGGCATGAAGTCCGGCCCGAAGAACCAGCGGAACAGCTCGGAAGGATCACCGTCTCCGGGCATCATCGGCGAACGGCGCACCGGCACCGCCTCGGTGGTGCGGATGTTGACCACCGAGCCTTCGGTCTCGGCCACCACCTGGGTGAAATCGGGCAGTGCCGCGCTGGGGGCGGCCACCGCCTGCGCCTGGGCAGCGCCGATGGGCAGGACGGTCGCCAGCGCCATGCAGACGGCGGCGCTCGCCGCCGCACGCTTCGCGGCGGCATACGGCAGATAAAAAACCATGAAATTCTCCTTGGAGGATACGGGGATCACTGGGCGGCCTGGGGCAGGTACTGCACCGCATGGGCCAGGTCATGCACGGTCTGCGCGGGCACCTCTCCAACGGCGGTCAGCCAGTAGGATGCCAGTCGCATGCGGTAGATGCTCATCGCGCCCTGCCGCAGGCCGCCCTGTCTGATGTTTTGATCGCGTTTCGGGTCAAAGGTTTCAATGAAGATCGAAATTGCGGCCAGACCATCGGACAGCACGAGCTGATCCACCATGTGGCCAGGCCCCATCTGGCGCGTCAGTTCGGCGATGGGCTGGAAGCCCGCGGGCAACACGAAACGCCAGCCCCGCGATGCCAGGTTGGCCGGCTGGCTGGATTCGGTCCGCAGCTTCCAGTCGCGCGTGTCCCAGCGCGAGGCCAGCGACCCGGGGGGAATATCGGCACCGAAATGGACGCTGCTGAAGGCCATCTGGTCGACCAGACGACCCTGGGCATCCAGGGTCTGGCTCTTGAGCAGCAGGTGGTTCTTCAGGTCGGTGCAGATCCGGTAGCTGTAGCGCAGGTCGTCGCGCGCCTGCAGTTCGGAGACGGCGCATTCGCGCCCGGCCACGCGATAGGTGCGGCCCAGGGATTTCCAGTCGTAGTGCTGGGCGATGGCCCTGCCTTCGCCCAGGAGAAGCGCCGGAAAATGATCGCTGTGCGCGGGCCGCATGACGATGAGCCGATGCTCGGGCAGCAGGCATTGTTCCATGCCGTTCTGCCGCAGGCATTCCTGGGGCGTGCCGTCCAGGACTTCCTGGCGCTCCCGTTCGCCCGTGCCGTCGACCTGGTGCACCAGGTGCGTGGCCTGCAGCATGCGGCCCTGCTGGTAGACCGTGACGCCGGCATAGTCCAGGGTGCGCGCGGCGGACTGGACCTGGCGCAGGAAGGCCAGGGGGTCGTCCTCTGCCGCAATGGCGGCGGCCCATGACAAGGCCAGCACCAGGCCCAGCCCGGCCCGGCATGCGGTCCGCGCCCAGGCCGGCATCAGCGCGCCCCCATCCCGTCGTAGGAAACCTGGCGCACGGCGCCGGCACCCGCCATCGACTGGTGCGCAGCCATGTAGTCGGCCAGCCCCGGATCGGCGGCGTCCGGCTCTTCGGCCTGGGCCACGACCGGGGGCGCGGGAGACGCATCCGGGGTGAAGAAGAAGGGACGTGCCATCCAGACGACGGAAGCCACCGCGGCCGCGACCGCCAGGCCCGACAGGCCGTTGCGCATCAGGTGGCGCCGGACCAGCGGCGAGGGCGCGACGATCGGCGGCTCGGCATCGATGGCGGCCGACACGCGCGCGTAGAAGCGGTCGGACGGCTGGATTGCCAGGTCGGGGCTGCGCATGACATCGCCGATCAGGTGATAGGTATCCCAGATCTGGCGGCCGTAGGGCGTATCGAGTTCCTCGGAGCGGATGTCGGCCTCGCCGTCCACCCAGGAGGACACCGAGGCCTCCCAGGCGGGTTCGGTCGCAATGGAATCGGATTTGGCGTTCATGACGGCTCCTTACCAGCGGTGTTCCGAATCGCGTTCCATGACCGGCCGCAAACGGGCCGCGATGGCTTCGCGGGCACGATAGATGCGCGAACGGACCGTGCCGATGGGACATTGCATGACACTGGCAATCTCTTCATAACTCATCCCCTCGATTTCCCGCAGCACGATCGCAGTGCGCAGATCGTCCGGCAGATCGTCGATGGCCTCGTTGACGGCCTGGGCGACCTGCCGGCTGGCCATCAGCGATTCAGGGGTACTGTGATCGCTTAGGCCATCGATCTGGTCAAAAGTTTCACCGTCCTCGTTTTCCAGGGGCGCCACGGTGGCGGGCCGGCGGAAACTGGCCGCCTGCCAATTGCGGGCGGTGTTCAGGGCGATGCGGTAAAGCCAGGTATAGAAGGCGCTGTCGCCCCGGAACTGGGGCAAGGCGCGATAGGCCTTGATGAAGGCCTCCTGGGCAACGTCCTCGATCTCGGCCTGATCGTGGATCATGCGCGACAGCAGCCGCATGATCTTGCGCTGGTACTTGATCACCAGCAGATCGAAGGCATGGCGCTCCCCGCGCCTGACACGCTCGACCAGCGCGAGATCGACGTCGCGCTCGGTCATGCCGCCCCCTTGGACCCGCACGGGGCCGGGGGCGCGTCCGGTCGAGCGGTCAGATGCGTCCAACCAGCATCGAGCCGTTGGTGCCGCCAAAACCGAAGGAATTGGACAGCGCCACGTCGATCTTCATGTCGCGCGCCTCGTTGGCGCAATAGTCCAGGTCGCATTCGGGATCCTGGTTGAACAGGTTGATGGTCGGGGGCGAGACCTGATGGTGCACCGCCAGGGCCGTGAAGACCGCCTCGATGCCGCCCGCGGCGCCCAGCAGGTGCCCGGTCATGGACTTGGTGGAATTCACCACCAGCTTGTATGCATGATCGCCGAACGCCAGCTTGAGCGCAGCCGTCTCGTTCTTGTCGCCCAGCGGGGTGGACGTGCCGTGGGCGTTCACGTAGCTGACCTGCTCGGGGGTCACGCCGCTGTTGCGCAGGGCATGCAGGATGCCCCGGCGCGGACCGTCCTGGTCCGGGCTGGTGATGTGGTGCGCGTCGGAGCTCATGCCGAATCCCAGGAATTCGGCGTAGATCCGGGCGCCGCGGCGCCGCGCGTGTTCGTACTCTTCCAGGACCAGCACGCCCGCGCCTTCGCCCAGGACGAAGCCGTCGCGGTCGCGGTCCCAGGGGCGCGAGGCGGTCTCGGGATCGTCGTTGCGGGTGGACAGCGCACGCATCGCGGCAAAGCCGCCCATGCCCAGGGGGGACACGGAGCTTTCCGCCCCGCCCGCCACCATGATGTCGGCATCGCCATATTCGATCAGCCGCGCGGCATCGCCGATGGAGTGCAGGCCGGTCGTGCAGGCCGAGACCACGGCATAGCTGGGGCCTTTCAGACCCAGCATGATGGACAGCTGCCCCGAGATCAGGTTGATGAGCGAGGCCGGCACGAAGAACGGCGAGATGCGCCGCGCGCCGCGCTGCAGATATTCGATCTGGGTTTCCTCGATCCGCGGCAGGCCGCCGATGCCCGAGCCGATGATGGTGCCGACGCGGTCGGCGTCCTCGGCGGAGATGTCCAGGCCGGAATCGCGCCAGGCCTGGATGCCGGCCGCCACGCCGTAATGGATGAAGGTATCCATCTGCTTGGCTTCCTTGGCGCCCATGTATTCGGTCACGTCGAAGCCCTTGACTTCGCCGGCGATCTGGCTGTTGAGCACCGAGGCGTCGAAACGCGTCACCCGACCGATGCCCGAGCGCCCGTGGATGAGATTGTCCCAGGCGGTCTGGACATCGTTGCCCACGGGCGACACGATGCCCAACCCGGTTATGACGACACGTCGTTTCACTGACTCGGCTCCTGAAACTGGAAATGAAAGAGGGCCCCGCGCCGCGCAGGCGATGCCTGCCTGCTGCCTGCAGGGGCAGCGTTTTCATCCCGGGCGCCCCGGCGATGAAAAAGGCGGTCCGCGGCGGACCCGGTTGGGCGGGCTGCTTCAGCCCGCCGATGGCGCCCGCCACGAACCGCCCCGGCAGCCTGTCCGGCTCGGTGCGACAGGCCGTCGTGCCCTGGCGCGGCAAGCCGCAGCAGGGTGGTGAAGGTTATTGCTTGCTGTGCGAGGTGATGTAGTCGACCGCTTGCTGGACCGTCGTGATCTTCTCGGCTTCCTCGTCGGGGATTTCGGTTTCGAATTCGTCTTCGAGGGCCATCACGAGCTCGACCATATCGAGCGAATCGGCACCGAGGTCGTCAAGGAAGGAAGATTCGTTCTTGATCTCGGCTTCGTTGACGCCGAGTTGCTCAGCGACGATCTTCTTGACGCGCTGTTCGATGCTTTCCATGCATATCTCCAGTTAGGAAAAATCCCGCGAATTATAGCCAAATGAGTTCAACGGGGCTGCGGGTTTGTGTCAAAAAAAAACAGTCCCGGCCATCGGACGGCTTCCTGGGGAAGCACGGTCGCACCCGGGCCTGCCTGCTGAGGTTGAACGGATTTTACCTTAGACGGGCCGGCTCCGTTCCCGATCCCTACATGTACATACCACCATTGACGTGCAACGTCGTCCCTGTTACATACCCCGCCTGGGGGCTGGCCAGGTAGGCGACCGCATGGGCGATTTCCGCCGCCGAGCCCAGGCGCCCCAGGGGAATCTGCTGCAGGATCGCAGCCGTCTGGGTCTCGTTCAGGGCCCGCGTCATGTCGGTATCGATGAAGCCCGGCGCCACGCAGTTCACCGTGATGCCACGGCTGCCGAGCTCGATCGCCAGGGCACGCGACATGCCGGCCACGCCGGCCTTGGCGGCGGCGTAATTGGCCTGGCCCGCGTTGCCGCTGTAGCCCACCACCGAGGTGATGTTGATGATGCGGCCCCAGCGGGCCTTCATCATGGTCTTGGCCACGCCGCGCGACAGGCGGAATACGGACGAAAGATTGGTGTTCAGCACCGCGGCCCAGTCTTCGTCCTTCATGCGCAGGATCAGGCCGTCGCGGGTGATCCCGGCATTGTTGACCAGGATGTGCGGCCCGCCCTGGCCGGCCAGCTCGGCCAGCAGGGCGTCGCAGGCCGCAGGATCATTGACTTCCAGGACCGCACCGCGGCCGCCTTGCGGCGCCAGGGCTTCGGTGATGGCCTGGGCGCCCGTCTCGGACGTTGCCGTCCCCACGACCGTGGCGCCAGCAGCGGCCAGTTCCAGGGCGATGGCGCGGCCGATGCCGCGCGAAGCGCCCGTCACGAGGGCGATCTTGCCCGCCAGCACAGGTTCCGACATGTCAGCCTCCCAGAGCTTCCAGCGTTTCTTTCAGGGACGCCGGATCAGTGATGTTGAAGGTGTTGATTTCGCGGTCGATGCGCTTGACCAGTCCCGACAGGACCTTGCCGGGCCCGCATTCGACGATGTGGGTGACGCCGTCCTGCTTCATGGCCTGTATGGTCTCCACCCAGCGGACCGGGTGCCATGCCTGGCGCACCAGCGCATCGCGGATGGCATCCGGATCCGTCGGCCGGGCGACATCGACATTATTGATCAGCGGGATGGCCGGGGACGCCACGGCCACGCCGGCCAGCGTCCGGGCAAGCACGGCGGCCGCCGGCTCCAGCAGGCGCGAATGGAAGGGCGCCGACACCGGCAGGGTCACGGCGCGCTTGGCGCCGGCGGCGCGAGCCCGTTCGCAGGCGCGCTCGACGGCGGCCGTATGGCCGGCGATCACGACCTGAGCCGGGGCGTTGTAGTTGACGGCCTCGACGACCTGGCCCTCGGCAGCCTGGGCACAGGCCTGGCGCACGGCTTCGTCGTCCAGCCCCAGGATGGCGGCCATGGCGCCCTCGCCCACCGGCACGGCGGACTGCATGGCCTCGGCCCGCACGCGCACGGTGCGGACCGCGTCTGCGAGGTCCAGGGCCCCCGCCGCCACCAGGGCGGAATATTCGCCCAGGCTGTGGCCGGCCACCAGCGCGGGCTCGACGCCGCCCGCCTGCCGCCAGGCGCGGTACAGGGCGACGGAGCACAGCAGCATGGCGGGCTGGGTGTGGGTGGTCAGATTCAGAGTCTCGGCGGGACCGCGGGCGATCAGGCCGGACAGGTCTTCTCCCAGGGCCTGGTCGCCGTCGCGCAGCGTGGCCTGGACACCGGCGTCCTCGGACCACGCGTCCATCATGCCGACGGTCTGCGAGCCCTGGCCGGGAAATACGAATGCAATCTTCATTGTCGAGGTCTTCAGATTTTCACGAGGACGGAGCCCCAGGTGAAGCCGCCGCCCACCCCTTGCAGCAGCACGGTCTGGCCGGCGCGGATGCGGCCGTCGCGCCAGGCGACGTCCAGCGCCAGCGGCACGCTGGCCGCCGAGGTATTGGCATGCCGGTCCAGGGTGACGATGAGCTTTTCTTCGGGCAGGTCGAGCTTGCGGGCGATGAAATTCAGGATCCGGATGTTGGCCTGGTGGGGCACCATCCAGTCGAGTTCGGACACGTCGATGCCGGCTTCCTCGCAGACTTCGTGCGCGGAACGCGTCAGGGAATTGACGGCCAGCTTGAACACGGCCTGGCCGTCCATGCGCAGGAAGGGGTCGCCCGTGACCTGGCCGCCCTCGACGTTGCCCGCGGCGCACAGGATGTGCTGCTGGCGCCCGTCGGCATTCAGCCGGGTGGCCAGGATGCCCGGTTCGTCAGAGGCGCTGAGGACCACGGCCCCGGCACCATCGCCGAACAGCACGCAGGTGCGGCGGTCGTTCCAGTCGAGGATGCCGGAAAAGACCTCGGCACCGATCACCAGGGCATGGCGCGCGCGGCCGGCGCGCACGAAGGCGTCGGCGGTGGCCAGGGCATAGACGAAACCGCTGCACACGGCCTGGACGTCGAAGGCGGCGGCACCGCCCACGCCCAGGTTGGCCTGCACCAGACAGGCGGTGCTGGGGAAGATGAAGTCCGGCGTGGAGGTAGCGACGATGATCAGGTCGAGCTGTTCGGCCGCCAGGCCGGCGCTGTCCAGGGCTGCGCGCGCGGCCGCCGTGGCCAGCGTGCTGGTCTTGGTGCCCGGTTCGGCGATGTGGCGCTGGCGGATGCCGGTGCGCTCCGTGATCCAGGCATCGGAGGTCTCGATGCCGCGCGTGGCCAGGTCGGCGGCCAGATCATCGTTGCTGACGACGCGTGGGGGCAGATAGCCGCCCGTTCCTGTGATCCTGGCGTAAGGCATATCGATTCCGGAAAAAGAAGGCTAGGCCGTCGGGGCCGGGTCGCCTGCTGCGGGGGTTTGCAGCCGGCCGCGCAGGACTTCAAGACGCTGGATGGTGCCTTCGAGGAGACCGTTGAGCACGGCTTCGCGGGCACGCTGCAGCGCCTGGCCATAGGCATAGGCGTCGGCCGAGCCATGGCTCTTGATGACGATGCCGCGCAGGCCCAGCAGGGCCGCCCCATTGTAGCGGCGATTGTCCACGCGGGCGCGAAAGCGCTGCAGCACGGGCGTGGCCACCAGGCCCGCGGCCATGGTGAGGGGATTGCGGCGGAATTCCTCGCGCATCATGCCGCTGATCATGCGCGCCAGGCCTTCGACGGATTTGAGGACCACGTTGCCGACGAAGCCGTCGCAGACGACCACGTCCACCGTGCCCTTGAAGATGTCGTCGCCTTCCACGTTGCCGTAGAAGTTCAGGCCGCTGCCGCGCAGCAGGTCGGCCGCCTGCTTGACGACCTCGTTGCCCTTGATGAGTTCCTCGCCGATGTTCAGCAGGCCGACGGAGGGCTGTGTGCGGCGGTCCACGGCGGACACCAGGGCGGCCCCCATGAGACCGAACTGCAGCAGGTGTTCGGCCGTGCAATCCACATTGGCCCCGAGATCCAGCACGGTGGTGGACCCGCCGTTCTGGTTGGGCAGCGCGGTGGCGATGGCCGGCCGGTCGATACCG
>Ga0182792_1000133_pt1 | contig 71697 bp, 61 predicted proteins | sample Passage237B_FD_130497 | JGI IMG/M metagenome (GOLD analysis project Ga0182792, IMG submission 130497) | Cellulose adapted compost microbial communities from Newby Island Compost Facility, Milpitas, CA, USA - Passage2 37B (version 2) (version 2) ...
CGCCGTCCCTCGGGGCCGCCCCCCCCCCCCCCCCGGAGGTGGGGGGGGAGTGGCCGCACGGGCTCGGCCTCCCCGGCATCGACGAGTCGTCCCCGCCGCAGACGCAGCGCCGCATCCTGCGCACCGCGTCGCAGACCCTGCAACGCCGCGGCACCGTCACCGGCCTCACCCGCCTGCTCGAGCTGTACTCCGGCGGGCCCGCGCGCGTCACCGACAGCGGCGGCGTGTTCGCCGAGGGGCAGGCGCCCGACGACGTGCCGTGGGTGGTGCTCGAGGTCGGCTCCACCGGCCCGCTCGCCGAGTCCGACTTCCTCGCCCTGGTGCTCGACGAGGTGCCCGCGCAGGTGCACGTCGCCGTCGTCGTCGGCGGCCGCCGCATCTGGCCCGCGCCCGTCGAGCAGGAGGAGGAGCTGGCGTCATGACCGACCTGCACGACGACCTCACCCAGCCGGACGGCCTGGCCGTCACCTGCCCCGAGTGCGGCACCGTCACGCGCGTCCACGGCGACCGCCGCCTCGCGAGCGACTTCTGCCCCACGTGCGACTTCCCGCTGTTCTGGGCGCGCCCCACCCGGTCCGACGAGCCCGCGCGCGGCACCGGCGACGACGCGCGCCGCCGCGCCCCCGGGGCGTCGGGGTCCGCGCTCGAGTCGACCGTCGCGTGCCCCGGGTGCGCCGAGCTCAACGTCCCCACCGCCGTGACGTGCGTGCGCTGCGGCGCGCCCATGAACCCGCCCCCGGCCCCGCCGCCCGCACCGCCGCCCGCACCCGTCGTCGTCGTGCGCGAGACCGCCCCGCCCGTCCCGTGCGGCCACCCCGACACCCTGTGGCTCGTGCTCCTCACCGCGTCCCTGACCGCGACGGTCACGACCCTCCTGCTGGCCTGGCTCCGCTGACCGGACCCGGCGGCCGGGAGGTCAGCCGCCGCCCGGGACCGTGGCGGTGGCGGGGCCGGAGTCGGCCCAGACGCCCGTGGCGGTGAAGCGGGCGCGCACCGGTGTGCCGCCCGCGAGCGCCGTGCCGGGTGTGCAGGCGGCCGTGCCGCCCGACAGGGCCACCGCGCCGCAGCCGGTGATGGTCGTCCAGGTGCCGCCGGACTGCGCCTGGAACTGCACCGCGCCCGTGGGCGTGCCGCCGCCGGTGGTGCTGCGACGGACCGTGGCGGTGAGGGTCGTCGCGGTGGCGGCGAGCGTGGTCGTCGTCGGGATCTCGACCGTGACGCCCGTGACGGTGGCCTGCGAGGCGGCGAACGGGCCGGAGCCCGGGTAGCGCACGCGCAGGGTCGCGGCGCCGCCGGTCCAGCCGGCCGTCGAGGCGGTGACCGTCGCGGTGCCGTTGGTCGCGAGGGTCGCCTGGCCGACCTGCGTCCACGTGCCGCCCGTGGAGCGCTCGAGCACGACGGAGCCGGTCGCCGCGGTGGTCCCGGCGCGCACGCGCACGCCGACGGACAGGGTGGTCCCCTCGACGACGGTCGACGGGGCGTCGAGCACCTCGACCGCGGTGGAGCGGGCGGTCACCGTGAGCTCGACGACCTGGACCGTCGCAGACGCGGGGACCTGCGCCGGGGCGACGCCCAGGTCCCACCCGCCGGCGTCGACGGCGCTGACGGTGGCCCCGGCGCGCGGCACCCACACGACGGTCTCGCCGCCGACGGTCACGACGAGGTCCCGCGCCCCCCCTCCCGCGGGCACGACGCGGACGGTGACGGTGCGCGGCCCGGCCGCCGGGCCGCTCGCCCGCAGGCGCACCTCGGTCTCGGCGACGTCGATCGTGACGGTCCGGTCCGCGGTCAGCGTCACGGCGGGAGCGGTGCGGGTGCCGAGGTGCCCCGCGGGCCCGGTGACCGCCACGGTCCAGGGCCCGGCGGCGAGCTGCGCGAACGTCGTCGAGAACCCTCCGGTGGTCGGCGCGAGCGGCTGCGCCGCGACCGCGTACGGGCCGGACAGGCTGACGAGCGCACCGGCGAGGTCGGACGACGAGCGCACGAGCACGGCCAGCGCGTAGGAGCGCTCGACGAGCACGAGGTCGACGACGAGCTCGCCGCCGGGCTGCAGCGCGACGGTCCGCGAGGCCTCGAGCCCGCCCTGGCTGACGGCGACCACGTACTCGCCGGCGGTGACGGACGCGAACCGGTAGCGCCCGCTCGCGTCGGTGCGCGTGCTGATCGCGGTCCCGCCGGCGGGGGTCAGCCGCACCTCGGCGTCGCCGACCGGGGTCGTCACGCCGTTGACCGCCTGTCGCTGCACGAGTCCCTGCACCGAGCCGGTGGGCGCGGTGACCTGCACGACGAGCGCGCGCGTCTCGCCCGCGGCGAGCTCGACGGTCATCGCGACCGGCGAGAACCCGCGCCCGGAGACGTTGAGGATGTACGCGACGGGCAGCAGGTCGCCGAACGTGTACGTCCCCGTGCTCCCCGGGTCCTGGCCCGTGACGCGCACCGTGGAGCCGCCGACGGTCGCGGTGAGCTCGACGGTCAGCCCGGGCTGGGGCGTGGCCGCGGAGGTGACGGTGACGCTCAGCGAGGCCCGCTGCGGCGTCAGCACGAGGTCCCCGACCGCGACCTGCGTGTCCTCGGCCGACGCACCGGTCGGCGGCGGGTCGAGCCGCAGCGTCCGTGTCGAGTCGGCCGTCGCGGTGTGGGCGGGGGCCGTGGCGGTGACCTGCCACGTCCCGGCGCCGACGCCCTCGACCTCGGTGGTTCCCGTGATCCGGTAGGTCCCGTCCGGGCCGGTCGTCGCGGACAAGCTGAGGTCCCCGAGCGTCGCGGTGACGCGCGCGCCGCTCACGGCCCGGGTCACGCCGTCGGTGACCGTCGCGGTGACGCGCCCCGTGAGCGTGTAGAGGCGCTGCAGCTCGACCCGCACCGGGTCGGCCGTCGTCCGCCCCGGGGTGACGGTCACGGTCGTCCGGTGCGTCGAGAAGCCGGCCGCGCGCACCGTGAGCGGGTAGGAGCCGGGCGGCAGCTCGCCGAAGTCCACGTACGGCTCGCCGGGCAGGGTGGGGCGCGCGTCGTCGGCGCCCGCGCGCGTGAGGACCGCGACCGCGTCGCTGCGCACGGGCGCACCGGCCCCGTCGACGAGCTCGACGCGCAGGAACCCGTTCTGCTGCAGCGAGAGCACCAGCTCGGGCGGCGTCGGGTCCGCGACGGTCACGGTGAGGTCGACGGGCGACGAGAGGTACCCGGGCAGCGTCGCGGTGACCGTGTACCGGCCGGGGCGGATGAGGTTCGCCGCGGGCTGCGCCGAGTCGGTCCACGTGAGCGCGCCGCTCGTGTCGGACGTGATCGCGATGTCCCCGGTGCCGGGCGGCGCGGCGACGACCCGGAACACGACCTGCCCGTACACCGCGGGTGCCGGTGCCGGCTCGACGCGCACCGTGCCGCGGAACGGCTTGCCCAGCGGCGTGAGGACGAACGGCGCGAGGTTCTCGGTGCTCACGCCGCGGGCGCGCAGGTCCGCGAACCCGGTGCGCGTGATCGCGACGTCCATGCGCGGCTCGACGAGCGGCACGTCGGCGACGTGCGCGTCGGTCGGGCACGCCTGGCCGTTCACGCCGCCGGTCGTGCACACCTCGAACGCGCCCGTCCGGTCGCCGTCCGCGTCGCCCGGGACGCGGTCGTCGTACGTGGTGGCGGTGTCGGTGTCCGGGACGGGCGTGAGGCCGACGTAGCCGACGACGCCCGACACGGTGACCGTCGCGCCCGCGACGCCCTCGGGCTCGCCGCCGAGCAGGGTCACGACGCGGCCGCTCACGGGCGCGATCCGGGACGTCACGACCACCTCGACCTGCGCCTCCTGGTTGAGGCTGATCGCCAGGCCCGCGCGCGTGCCGCTCGCACCCCCGGCGGTCCGGGCGGTCACCGCGTACTCGCCGGTCGGGATGCCGTGCAGCTCGACCGAGCCCTCGTCCGTCCGCTGCGTCGCCAGCGTGTCCGGCTCCGGGTCGAGCGTGACCACCGGGTCCGCCACTCGGCGCAGGCCGCCCGTGCCGTCCGGCTCGTACACCCACACGACGAGCCGCCCGAGGCGGTCGAGCAGCACGTCGACGCGGCGCACGTCCCCCGGCGCGAGCGTCACCGTGACGGGCGCGGGGCGCACGTAGTCGCTGTCGGCGGGCAGGACCACGTGCACGTCGTACGTCCCGGCCCGCAGCCGGTTCACCGCGTACGACCCGTTGTCGCCGACGAACGCGCACCCGCGGGCGTCGGTGGTGCAACGGTCGTGCGCGTCGAGCGCGCACGCGTCCGGACCGGGCGCCGGGTCGCCGGTGTCGACCGCGACCACGCACGCCGTGCGGGGCACCACGCCGACGCGCGCGGCCACGGTCCCGACGACCGACGGCGACGGCTGCAGGGCCACGGTCGCGGCCTCGACCACCTGCCCCATCGGCACGGTCACCTGCACGCGGCCCGGCTCGTACCCGGGCGCGGTGAGCTCGAGCGTGTACCGCCCTGGGAACAGGCCGCGCCGCCCCGTGGCGGGCAGCTCGTACGGCTCGTCGGGCTCGGCGACGGCCCGCTCGGTGCGCTCCGTCCCGTCCGGCTCGACGAACGTGGCCGTGACCGTGAGCTCGCACGTCTCCTCGTCGGCCCGCAGGTGCGGGCACGTGATGCGCCCACCCGTCGCGGCGTCGGTCACGCGCCCCCGGATCTGCGACGTCGAGACGAGGCCCGCGCCCTCCAGCCGACGCAGCACCAGGTCCACCGTGCGGCTGCCGGAGCCCGTGACCTCGACCTGCGCGGACGCGGGCTCGTGGCCGAACACCTCGGCGTGCAGCGAGTACTGGCCCGCGGGGATGCCGTCGAACCGGAACGTGCCACGCGCGTCGGAGGCCGACATCGTCTTGAACGTCCCGGTCGGCCCGGTCAGGGTGAGGCCCGCCGCCGCGACCGCCCGCCCGCGCTCGTCGCGCGCCGTGCCGTTCACCGTGCCGCCCAGCGACGCGAGCGTGACCGACACCGGCCCCCGCCCGGCGGTGCCGAGCCGCAGCCGCTGCGTCTGCGTCGCGTAGCCCGACGCCTCCGCCGTCAGCGTGTAGTCCGCGGGCACCGGCAGGTCCGGCAGGACGAACGTGCCGCGCGCGTCGCCGGTGACGGTGGTCGCGGTGCGCACCACGTCGCCCGCGCGCACCGTGACCCGCACACCGCCGAGGCCGCCGTGCCCGCCGAGCGCGTCACGCCCCGACACCGCGCCGACCAGCGTCGCGACGCCCGCCCGCAGCGTCAGGTCGACGCCGCGGCTGCCCGCGGCGTCGAGCCGCACGAGCACGCCCTGCGCGCCCAGCCGCGGCGACGACGCGCTCACCAGGTACGTCGACGGCGTGGACAGGCCCTCGACCTGCCAGCGCCCCACGTCTCCGGTCGTGGCCGTACGGGTCGTGACGGTCGTCGTCCCGTCCGACAGCACGACCTCGACGCCCCCGGCGGGCCCGTCCGGGCCGCGCACCGTCCCGCTCAGCGTCCCGTCGCCCGGCGCCAGGTCGAGCTCGAACGGCGCGGCCGCGGCCTCCGCACCCGTCACCCAGAACCGCCGCGTCTCGTACCCCGCCTTCGCGAACGTCAGCAGGTACCGGGCGGACGCCGACAGACCGGCGAACGCCCACGCGCCCTCGTCGTCGGTGCGCGTGCTGCGCCGCTCGCCGGGGGTGTCGGTGCGCTCGACGGGCAGCGCGAGGCCCGAGACCTTCCCGACGGGGGCTTCCTCGCGCCGGTCCCGCAGGGCCGCGACGAGCGCGGCCGCCGCACCCGCCCGACCGGCCGCGAGCGCGACCTCCGCGGCGCGCGGACCGGTCGCCTCGGGGCGCTCGGCCGCCTCCGCGGCGGGTCCCTCGGGTCCGCCGGGGCGGACCGCCGTGGCCGGCACGACCTGCACGGTCACGCCCGACGGGTCGCGCGCGGTGACGACGCCGCCGATCCGCACGCCCTCGTCGTCGGCGACGGGCGCGCCACCCCCCGCACCACCGTCTCCGGAACCGCCGCCCGGCGCACCGGGGTCACCGGGCGCACCCGGCCCACCCGGTCCGCCCGGTGCAGCGGGCCCCGCGCCGCGGTCCGGGTCGACGACGCCCGCGGTCGGCGTCGGGGTCGGCCGGTCGTCCGAGCCTGCCGCGACCTGCCGCGACACCCACGGCAGCGCCGCGAGCACGAGCCCCACCCACAGCGCCGCCACGGCGACGACCGCGGCGACCCGCAGCGCCGGCCCGGTGACGACCGGCCGGGCGGTGAGGACCGCGTCGAACCGCTGCGGCGCGCGCTCCCCGGTCGCGGTGACGTGCCACCCGATGCGCCGGGGCGCACCGACCACCGCGGGCCGCCGGGCGCCGGCGCGCGCCGGGACGCGCACGCTCGCGTGCGGGGCGACGTCGACCTCGCCCGCCCCCAGGTCCACGAACCCGGCCGGGTCCACGCCCGCGGCGAGCCGCACGCGCGTCGGGCGGTCCCCACGGTTGGCGAGCACCACCTGCACGCGCCGCGAGCGGACCGCGCGCGTCTCGGCCGGCTCGACGGTGAGGACGAGCCCGCTCGCCCCGTCCACCCGCAGCGTCGCGTCGGCCACGGTGCGCGCGACCTCGTCGGACCTCGACCCGGTCGCGGGCGTCACCCCGGCCGCGCGCGACTCGACCACGACGACGAACGGGTACTCGCCCGGCGCCGCGCCCACCGGCGGGAGCAGCGGCAGGTCGACGGTGACGGTCGCGTCGGGCGGCACCGCGGGCACCGCCACGGGCGCGGGCAGCCACGCCCCGTCGAGCCCGACGACCGTGCACCGCAGGTCCCGCACGGCGGCGGTGACGTTGCGGGCGTGGACGCGCAGGGTCGCGGCGCCGCCGGGTGCCGCGTGCGCGCCGGGCTCGACGAGCAGCGTCGTCGCGACGTCCGGGTGGGAGGTCATGCCCGCGCCCTCAGTCCAGCTCCAGGTCGACCCGCAGCTGCTCGCTCGGCTCGAGCGTGCGGGCGGGGGACGTGCCGAGCACCTGGCCCTCGCGGGTGGTGCGGACCTCGACGAGGTAGCTCGCGGGGGCGTCGACGTCGTCGAACGCGTACCCGCCCTCGGTGTCGGTGGTGGTCGTCGCGACCGGCCCGGCGGCCGTGCCGTACTCCTGCGCGCGGTACAGCAGCACGGTGAGCCCCGACCCGGCCGTGCCGGACGCGTACGTCACGGTGCCGTGCACGCGGGCGGGCGCGACGAGCGTCGGCGACACCTCGCGCTCCTGCCCGGCCGTGAGCACGACGATCTCGGACGTCGCGCGCGTGCCGGACCGCGCGAACGTGACCGTGTACGTCCCGGGCGCGAGACCGGCGACGACGAACCGGCCGACCTGCCCGCGCGGCGTCGAGGACGTGTGCACCACGCGCTGCTCGTCGCCGGCGCTCACGGTGACCCGCACGTTCCCCACCGGCCGGGGCCCGCCGGGGGCCTCCTGCCGGACGGTGCCGACCACGCGCGCGGTCGCGGCGCGCAGCGTGACGTCGACCGCGTCGGCCGCGCCCGCCCCGGAGGTCACCGCGCCGAACGCGTCGAGGCTCACCGAGAGGACCTGCGGCTCCAGGTCGTCGCGCGAGAACGTGACGGTGTACGTGCCGGGCACGCGCAGCCCCGACAGGCGCCACGCGCCGACCGGGTCGGTGGACTGCGTGACGGTCGCGAGCGTGAGCGCGCCGTCGGTGACGGTGACGTCCACGCCGGCCGCGGAGCCGCCCTCGACGACGACGCGCCCGCCGAGCGTCGCCTCGTCGCGCCCCAGCACCACCGACAGCCCCGTGAGCGCCTGCCCCGGGGTGAGGGTGACGTTGAGCGTCTCGGACGCGTGCCCCGCGGCGGACACGACCACCGTGTACGTGCCGGGCGTGGGCAGGCCGCGCACGACGAACGAGCCGACCGGGTCCTGCGAGAGCGTGACGGTCTCGACCGTGACCTGGGCGCTGCTCGCGACGACCGTGGCCTCCGCGAGCGGCCCGGACAGCCCGCTCACCGTCCCGGACACCGACCCGTCGCCCTGCACGAGCGCGAGCTGCACGCCCGTGCGCTCCTCCCCTGCGGCGAGGTCGACGCGCTGCACGGTCGACGAGAAGCCCTCCTTGGTGACGACCAGGTCGTACACCCCGGGCGACGGCAGGTCCGCGAGGTCGAACGTCCCCTCGGCGCCCACCGGCACGGTCCGCACCACGGCGCCGCCGCGCGTCGAGGCGGCCTCGCCGGGCTCCGGCGCGGTCCCCGCGAGCGGCCCCGCGTCGAGCGGCAGCTCGACCGTGAGGACGGCCCCGGCGACGTCCGTGCCGGTGACCGTCCCGGCGAGCGTCGCGGGCACGCCCCCGACGACGACGTCCAGCCCGCCGACCGTCTGGTCGGCCTGCACGGTCACGGGCTGCGCGTCCGTCTGCGTGGGCGCGGCCGGGAACCACGTCTCGGTGAACCCGGCGCCCTCCACGCGCAGCGTGTAGTCACCCGCGGGCAGGCCGGGCAGCGTGTACTCGCCGGTGTCGCCCGTCGCCGTCGTCAGCACGGGCTCCGCGGGGTCGGCGCCGAACGCCGCGACGGTCAGCCCGCCGACGCCCGCGCCGGTCGCGAGGTCCGTGACCGTGCCCGCGAGCGCGGACGTCCCCGTGCCGTCCTCCTGCTCCTCGGCCTGCGCGACCTGCAGCGCGAGGTTGCGGTCCGCGGCGGACCGGCTGACGACGGAGCCGAGCGCGACGGTGATGACCACCGCGAACGTCGTGAGCGCCACCAGCAGGCCCGCGAGCGCGAGGACCCCGCGCGTGAACCGTGGCTTCTGCACGAGCACGCCCGCGGCGGCGGGCGGCGCGTCCGGCGGCGGTGCGCCGGGCCCGGCCAGGCGCAGCTCGAACGGCCGCAGCCGCGGGTCGCCGACGAGCGGGCGGCGCGCCCGCGCCTCCAGCGCGACCGCGGCGGACTGCCCCGGCGGGAGCGTCAGCGTCTCGGGCCGGAACGTGAACGCGGTGGCCGCCTCGGGGTCGCGCGCGACGAGCCGCGCGAGCTGGAGGGTGTTGCCGTCGTTGCGCACGAGCACCGAGAACGCGCCGGTGGTCCCCGCGGTGAGGGTCGGCGGGTCCAGGCGCACGGACGCGCGCGGCGCGGGCGGCACGTCGAGCACCACGTCCTGCACCGCGATCCCCCCGGGGTCGGCGACGTCGCGGACCTGCACCGTGACGGCGTGCTCCCCGGCCCGGGCGTCGTCGGGCAGGCGCAGCGTCACGGCGACCGTCGCGGTCTCCGCGGGGAACAGCCGCAGCTCGGGCGGGTCGACCTGCACCCAGCCGGGGTCCGCGCCGAGCACGCCGACGGCGTACCCGGCGATGACGTCGCCGGTGTTGGTGACGGTCGCGACGACCGTGGCCGCCTGCTGCGGCTGCGCGACGAGCCGGCGCGGCTCCACGTCGAGGCGCACGTCAGCCCCCCACCGGCAGGTCCCGCACGGTGCTGCCGCCGTCGAGCGACACCAGGCTCGCCGCGACCACCCGCTCACCGACCAGGACCCGCACGGTCCAGGTGCCCGGGGGCAGGTCCGCCAGCACGTACGTCCCCGCGCCGCGGGCACCCTGCTGCGTCGTCGTCGTGCTGCGCACCACGAGCCCGTCCGTGACCTCGACGGTGACGTCCACCAGCGCCGTGCCGCCGCGCGTGACGCGGCCGGTGAGCGTGCCGAGCGCGCGCTGCACCGTGGCCGTCACGGGCGGGGCGCCGCCGGTCCCCGGCACGGTGACGGGCAGCGTCACGGGTGCCCAACCGTCGCGCGTGAACGTCAGCGTGACCGTCCCGGGGGCCAGCCCGGTGAGCGTGAACGCCCCGACGTCGCCCGCGGTGAGCGTCGTCGTGCTCGCGCCGTCCGCCGTGCCGCCCGCGGTCACCGCGACCCCGCCGACGCCCGCGCCCGACGGGTCGACCACCCGGCCGGTGACCGTCCCGGCGCCCCCGGCCAGCGAGACCGTCACGTCCGTGCGGTGCTGCCCGGGCCCCAGGTCGACCACGTACCGCACGGGGCTCGCGCCGGGCCGCGTGAACGTCAGCACGTACGTCGCGGGCGTCGGCAGGTTCGGCAGGACGAACGAGCCGACCGCCCCCACCGTGGGCGTGCCGACGACGAGCTCGCGCCCCGCCACCGACGTGCGCACCTCGACCCCGCCCACCGGGTCCGTCCCGTCGGTCACGACCCCGCCGATCGACCCGACGCCCGCGCCGAGCCGCACGTCCAGCGCGAACCGCTCCTGCCCGCCCAGCACCCGCTCGGTCGTGGTCGTCGGCTGGAACCCCTCGGCGGCGAACGTCAGCTCGTACGTGCCGGGCGCGACGAGCCCCGCGAACGCGTACGTGCCCCCGTCGGCCGTGGTCTCGCGCGTCAGGCCCGGGTCCGCGCCGCTCCACGCGGGGCGGGCGGTGACGCTGACCGTCGCGTCGTCCGTGCCGGTCTCCACGCGCCCGGACAGCGTCGCGGGCTCGCCCGTGAGCGCGAGGTCCGCACCCGACGTCACGCGCCCGGGCGCGACCTCGACCGCCTGCGCCGTGTCGCGCGACGCGGCGGCCGGGTGCCACACCTCGTCGTACCCGGCGTCCGAGACGCGCAGCAGGTACTCGCCCGGGAACAGCCCCGACAGCGTGAACGTGCCGTCCGCCCGCGTCGCGACCGACGCGACGTCCTCCGTACCGTCGTCGGGCCTCTCCCGCACCGCGACGACCGTCACGCGCCCGAGCCCCTGCGCGTCGGCCGCCCCCCGCACCGTGCCCGTCACCGTCCCGCCGACCCCCGACGGCAGCGGCCCCTGCTTGGGCAGCGAGCCCTCGGGCACCGCAGCCGGGGCGAGCGCGACCTGCGCGGCGCCCTGCGGCGCGGGCGCCGCCCCGGTGCCGGCGCGGGACCGCTCGCTCGTCGCCGCGAAGAACGACACGGGCGCCGTCTTCCCGTGCGCGTCGGTGCCCAGCACGTGCCGCGTGCCCAGCAGGAACGCCAGCGCCCACGCCAGGACCACCGCCGCGAGCACCAGCACCGTCAGCAGCCCCCGGCTCAGGCGCGCCTGCTGGCGCAGCAGCAGCCCCACCGAGGACTGCGCGTCCGGCGCCTCCGCGTGCACCGTCACGCTCCGGTCCCGGTCCCCGCCCAGGACCTGCCGCGGGCCGCGCACCAGGACGGTCGCCGTGCCGACCGCCCCGGCGGGCACCGCGAGCGTCGACGGCGTGATCGTCGTGCGGACCGTGCGGTCGGTGTCCTGCGCACGCAGCGCCACGTCGAGCGGCACGTTGCCCTCGTTGCGGACCTCGAGCGTGAACGCCGCTCGCCCGCGCGTGCGCACGATCGTCGGCGTCGCGTCCAGCCGCAGCGCCGGTCGCGCGGGCACCACGAGGTCGACCTCGTGGAACGCCTCCGGCGTCCCCGGCGCGCGGCCCGCGACGACGAACGTCACCGGGTAGGTGCCCGCGGGGAACGCCGACGGCAGCCCGACGGTCAGCGTGACCTCGCCCGCCGTGTCCGGGAACAGCGCCATCGCGTCCGGCTCGACGCGCACGCTCGCCGCCGGCACGCCCAGCGCCCGCACCGACAGCGACTCGATGACGTCCGAGGTGTTGACGACCTCCAACGGCACGACGCCCGTCCCGCCCGGGTCGACGTCGAGCCGCTCGACCGTGCTGGTGACCCTCATCGGGACCCCATCCGCGTGGTCACCGGCACCACCTCGGCCACCGCCGGCGGCGCGGTCTCCCAGCCGTACGCGTCGACCGCGAGCGACACGGTCAGCGTGAACGACGCGCGCAGCGACCCGCCCAGCGCGGCCCACAGGTCGCGCGGCCGGTTGTGCTCGTCGGGCGCCACCGACAGCTGCACGGGCGACGACGGGGCGCGCGACAGGTGCTCGGGCGGCAGCACCTGGTGCGCGAGCAGCCGCGTCAGCACGTCGCCCAGAAGCGAGTGCTCGTCGCGCGGCGAGCCCGCCCACGCGCTCACCAGGTAGCCCAGGTCGACCACCGGCAGCGCGAACCGGCGCTCGGTCGTGCCGTCCGCGGCCGTGCGCACCTGCGGGCCGCGCGACTGCTGGTGCGAGCGACCCGCGTGGTACAGGAACAGGTTCACCGTCAGCCGGTTCACCTGCGCCGACCACGCGCTCGACGGCGGGTCGAACGACACGTCGCCCGCGTCCTCCGGCAGCGGCAGGGTGGCCCGCAGGAGCCGCTCGAGCCCGTCCTCGACGACCGGGATCAGCACGCGACGCCCCCTTCCCCCTGCGCCACCACCGACGACCGTCCCGGCCGGGCGGCAGCGCACGGGCGCGCGCCGGCCGGGACACCTGACGCTAGGAACCGCCCGGTGCGCCGGGCATCGGTAATCGCTACCGCAGTTGCCCCGCGGGGCGCTCGGGGCCGTTCCGCGCGCGCGTCGGGGCGGGCAGGATCGGCGTCAGGGGCAGCGAGGGGGCAGCCATGACGACGGCCGCGGCACGTGTGCGGGACGCGCTCGCACCCGCCGTCGCGCGCCGCGGTGGCCTCGTCCCGCCCGAGACCGCCGCGCTGCTGCGGGCCGCGGTCGACGTGCTCGCCGCCGACGCGCACGCGCTCGCCGCGGCCGACGCGGCGCTCGACGAGGTCGCCGACCTGTTCGGCCTCGGCGACGTCGAGGCCGCGACCCTGGCCGTCGCGCAGCTCGCGGAGGCCCACCCGTCCGGGCACCTGCTCACCGGGCTGCTGTCCGGCGCCCCCGGGGCCGGACGCCCGACCGTGGCCCTGGCGCTCGAGCTCGTCGGCGCCCCGCTCGGCTCGGCCGCCGCACGCGAGGTCGTCGACCCGGCCGGGCTGCTGTGCCGCACCGGCCTGCTCGAGCTCGACGGCGACGACCCCCTGCCCGCCCGCACCCTGCGCCTGCCGCCCCGGGTCGCCGCGCGGCTCGTCGGCGGCACCGGCCCGCCCGGACACCTCGAGCGCCTGCTCGTCGACCCCGTGCCCGCCGCCGGCCCCGCCGCCGAGGCCGTCGCGGCCGCCCTGCGCGCGGGCGAGCCGCTCGTGTGGGTGCACGCCCCGCTCGGCACCGCGGGCACCGCCGAGGCCGTCGGCGCGTGCCACGCCCTCGACGTCGCCGTGCTCGTCGCGGACCTCGAGCGCCTGCCGTCCGCCCCCGGGGTTCCGCACGACCCCGACGCGGTCCGCCGCGCTCTGCGGGACCTGGCACTGGAGGCGGGGCTGACCGGGTCCGTGCTCGTCGTCGCCGGTGCGCACCTCGCCGGGCCGCACCTCGTCGAGCTCGACCGGCCGTCGTGCCCGTCGTCACCGTCGGCCGCACCCCGTGGGACGCCCGCTGGTCCCCGCGCCTGCCCGCGGTCGTCACCGCGACCCGGCTCACCACGGCCGCGCGCGCCGAGCACTGGGCCCGCGTCCTCGGCGACGGCGTCGCCACCCACGACGTCCTCGCGCTGCGCCTCGCGCCCGAGCAGATCGACGCCGTCGCCCGCCGCGCCCGCGCGGACGCCGCCCTCGCCGGCATGCCCGTCCCCGACCCGCCGACCCTGCTCGCCGCCGCGCGTCGCCTCACCACGAGCACCGCGTCACGCACCTCGTCCGGCACCGGCGCGACGCTCGACGACCTCGTGCTGCCGCCCCGCACCCGCCGCGAGGTCGAGCGCCTCGTCGCGTGGGTCCGGGACCGCGACGACGTGCTCGCACTCGGCGACCTGCACGGCAAGGGCGGCAAGGGCACCGGCATCACCGCCCTGTTCTCCGGCAGCCCCGGCACCGGCAAGACGCTCGCCGCGCACGTCGTCGCCGACTCCCTCGGCGTCGACCTGTACCAGGTGGACCTCGCCGCGGTCGTCGACAAGTACATCGGGGAGACCGAGAAGAACCTCGAACGTGTCTTCGCGCACGCCGAGTCCCTCGGCGCCGTGCTGTTCTTCGACGAGGCCGACGCGCTGTTCGGCGCACGCTCCGCCGTCTCCGACGCCCGCGACCGCTACGCCAACCAGGAGGTCTCCTACCTGCTGCAGCGCATGGAGGCGTCCGAGGGCGTGACCATCCTCGCGACGAACCTGCGCGGCAACCTCGACCCCGCGTTCGCCCGGCGCCTGCACTTCACCGTGCACTTCCCCGACCCCGACGAGACCACGCGCGCCCACCTGTGGAAGCACCACCTCGCGCAGCTGCCCACCACCGACCCCGCCGACCCCGTCGACGTGGACCTCCTGGCCGCCGCGCTCGAGATCTCCGGTGGCGACATCCGCAACATCGTCCTCGCCGCCGCCTACGACGCCGTCGCCGAGCGCCGCCCGGTCGGCATGCGCGACGTCCGCCAGGCCGCGGCCCGCGAGGCCGCCAAGCTCGGCCGCCGCATCTCCCACCCGGGCTGGCCCGCAGCCCCGTAGCAGTTACCGATGCCCACCCTCCCCCGGGCGCGCGACGCTGGCGCCCCGGACGGACGAGCAGGAGACCGCCATGACCGAGCACGCGCCCTTCCTGCCACCCCACGCGCACGCGGCGTCCAGCAGCGGAGGCTCCGGGGACGACCCGCCGCGGCGTCCCGTCCCCCTCCCGAACGCGCACGCCACCGACCTGACGGAGGACGAGTGGGCCGAGCTCCTCGTCAAGCAGGTCGAGAAGGGCCGGGGGATGTTCTCGGTAGGCGCCGCACCCCAGAAGATCATCTCCAAGGCGTCCTGGGTGTGGCTCGGCAACAACAAGATCAGCGTGCGGGACGACTCCGGCAGGCGTGTCCTGTACTACCGGAACGCCGACGGCACCCGCACCTACCGGGACTCCTCGTTCAAGGTGAACCGCTCCGCGCGGACCGGCGATCCCAGCACCCAGGCGAACTTCGAGTGGGGCGCCGTGACCGAGGTGGGCGGCCGGCGCCGCTCGGAGCACAACGGCCACGTCACGACGGACGACACCGCCGAGCCCCACCACGTCGTCGACCCGATCACCCGCCGCCCCGCGCTCCCCCGCCCCCGCCGCGACGCCACCCCGAGCGCCCGCCGCCGCGACGACCGCGACGACCACCGCCGCGACGACCGGGATGACCCCCGAAGCGACCGCCGCGACGACCGTCGCCGGCACTACGACCGCGACGACCGGGACGACCGCGGATACCGGAGCAACGACCGCGGCTACCGGGACGACCGCTCGCGGGGCACCCGGAACGACGACCGCTACCGCGAGCGGGAGCGCGAGCGAGAGCGCGCCCGAGGCCCGTACCCCCGCCGGGACGACGAACGCCGCCGCGACGACTCGTCGGACGACGACCGCGAGCGCCGCCCCAAGCGCCGCCGCGACGACGACACCTGACCCCACGCCCCGCCCGCTCCCGGCACCCCATCACCCATCGCCCCGCCCCGCCCCGCCCCGCCCCGCCCCGCCCCGAGGAACCCCACCAACCCCGGCGAGTGCGCCCGTCCCAGCGCGAGCGCATCGGTTGAACGTGCGCGCTCGGGCTGGAACGAGCGCGGTCGGCGGGGAAGGGGTAGGGCGCGGCACCGGCGCACCCGACACCCCGCGTCACGCTCCCGCGCGAGCCAACCAACCCAAGCGAGTGCGCCCGCTCCGGCGCGCGCCCACCAACCCCGCCGAGCGCGCCCGTTCCAGCGCGAGTGCACCGATTGAACGCGCGCAGTGAGCCCGCAACGGGCGCAGTCGGCGTCGGGGTGAACCGGCACCACGCACCCCGACACCCCGCGGCACCCCTCCCGCGCGCGCCCACCAACCCCGCCGAGCGCGCCCGCTCCGGCGCGCGCCCACCAACCCCGCGAGTGCGCCCGTTCCAGCGCGAGTGCACCGATTGAACGTGCGCGCTCGGGCTGGGGCGGGCGCGGTCGGCGGGAAGGGTGCGGCGCGGTGGGAAGGGTGGGGCGCGGTGGGGTTGGGGGCCGGTGGTCAGGGGGTGGTCAGGGGCGTGGGGGTTGGTGGATGCGGGAGAGGGGGATGCCGAGGATCGTGCGCTCCGGGACCGCGAGGCGGTCCAGACCCTCGGGCACCTCGGGGAACGACTCCGGCACCGGGCCGGCCCACACGCGCCAGAGGACGCCGTGGCGGTCGTCGCCGTCGCGCGGGACCTCGTGCACCTTGGGGAACACGCACCCGGTGACCACGCCCACGTCCTGGCCGCCGGGCAGACGCGCGGCGAGCGCGGGCGTACGGTCCGGCGGCACGAAGCCGACGATCGCGTTGCGCCACACGACGACGAGCGCGCCCTCGCGCCCCTGCTCGAGCACCAGCTCGGCGGGCACGGGCGCGCCGACGGCCCGGTCGCGGCCGAGCGCCTGGACGATCGCGCGCTGCAGGCCGGGGGCCTCGGCGACGTGGAAGCCCTCGTCGACCTCGATCGTCGTGCGCCGCCTGCGGCCGAAGAGCTTCACGGCACAAGCCTGCCACGCACCGAGGAGCATCCCGCGCACGACCCCGCACAGGCCCCGCGCACGGCTCGCGCAGCGTCAGCCCGCGATCGTCGTCGTGCTCCCCGGGTTGAGGACCTGGATCACCCCGCCCCACGCGCACTGGCACTGCGCGCCGAACGTCAGCGCGGGCTGCCCGCCGACGAGCGTGCCGGTCGCCCCGTTGACCCACGGCGTGGTCGCGGGGACGCACGGCATGGGGGTGAGCACGCCGAGCGCGGCGGCGGTCGCGGCGGCGACGCTCGGGTTCGCCGGGGACGTGCACATCCCGAACGACGGGATGTTGACCAGGGGTGTGGCGTCGACGACGGTCGCGGCGAACTTCCCCTCGACCTGCACGCGCGCCGTGGGCAGGACGAGCAGCGAGGCGGGCGCGGCCCCGAAGCTGCACAGGAGCGTGGCGGTCGCGGTGACCGCGGGCCGGCTCACGTCACCACCCCGATCCCGCGACGGACGCGGTGAGCTGCCGCCCCGTCGTCGTGACGAAGCACAGCGTCTGCCGGTCCGCCTCGTGCTCCCAGCTCCGCGCGGACGGCAGCAGGTAGGTGAAGAACAGCGACGAGTCGCGGTAGTCGACGCCCACGTACCCGGCGAACTCCTGCGCGCAGCGCCCGTCCGCGAAGGCCTTGAGCGTCTCCTCCCCCGGGAACTGCGCGTCGGGGTCCTCCCACGCGGCCACGGCGTACAGCTCCTGCTCGTGCGGCGCGGCGCAGTCGACCCGGTCGAGCTCGCTCAGCTCGTGCCTGACGTCGTCCTCCGTGGGCGCCCGGAAGCAGTCGCCCACCTCGACCTCGAACACGGACACGCTGTGCGTCCCGTCGTCGTCGCGGTCCAGCACGGAGCAGCCGGCGACGACGAGCGCGCCCAGGACGCCGCCCACCGCGGCGACACGCCGACCCGACCCGTGCACGTGCGACCCCCTCGCAGCCCGACGACGTCGACGCTACGGCCGCCGCGCGCCGCGGCCATCCGTAGTCGTTGCGCAAGTCGTCGTCGTCGCGTCAGGAGTCGCGTCGTCCGCCCCGCCCGCGCCCGTCGGTCCGCCGTGCGAGGATCGCCCCATGACGAGCCAGACGACCGAGCCGACCCCGGGCGCCGAGACCCCCGTGCCCGCGCCCGTCCCCGCCGTCGAGCCCGCGAACGCCGGCGGGACGCGGCTGTGGGTCGAGCGCACCGGCACCCGCCGCTACGTGGGCCGCAGCTCGCGCGGCGCGAGCGTGGAGATCGGTGACATCGCGTACGAGGGCGCGTTCACCCCCGGCGAGCTGATGAAGATCGCGCTCGCGGGCTGCTCGGGCCTGGCCTCGGACGCGGCGATCGCGCGGCGCCTGGGCGACGACGTGCCCGTGACCATCGAGGTCGAGGGCCTGGCGGACGCCGACGAGGACCGCTACCCGGCGCTCGCCGAGAAGCTCGTCGTCGACCTGTCGTCGTTGGACCAGGCCGCGCGGGAGCGGCTGCTGACGGTGGTGCACCGCGCGATCGAGCAGCACTGCACCGTGGGGCGCACGCTGCAGGCGGGCGCGACGGTCGACCTGACGGTCGTCGGGGAGCGCTGAGCGCCGTGCCGCGCATCGTCGAGGAGGCCATCGCGAAGGCCGTGCAGGTGCCCTCGAGCAAGGTGCACCAGCACGTGCAGAGCCTGCGCCGCCGCAACCCGGAGGCGTCGCCGGAGGAGGTCGTGCGCCTCCTGGAGAAGGAGTTCCTGCTCGTCGTCGCGAGCGCGGGCGGCGCGGTGGGTGCCGCGGCGGCCGCGCCGGCGGTCGGGACGGGCGTGGCGCTGGTGCTCACGGCGAGCGACGTGGCGACGTTCTTCAGCGCGTCCGCGGCGTACGTGCTGGCGGTGGCGTCCGTGCACGGCATCGAGGTCGAGGACGTCGACCGGCGCCGTGCGCTGCTGCTGACGTCGCTGCTGGGCGAGTCCGGCGCGAAGGCGCTCACGGACGTCACGGGCGTGGGCGCGACGAACATGGCGCGCCTGCTGCTGACGCGCATGCCGGTGGCCACGGTGAAGAAGGTCAACACGACGCTCACGCGGCGCCTGCTGCGCAAGCAGCTCGCCAAGCAGTCGGGCCTGTTCTTCGGGCGGCTGCTGCCCTACGGGATCGGCGTGGTCGTCGGCGCCTCGGGCGGGCGCGCGCTGGGCCGCGAGGTGATCGCGGGGGCGCGGAAGACGTTCGGCCCGGCGCCGCTGTCGTTCCGCGACCCGGTGGAGATCACGGCGCGCGCCGTGGCGGACGACCTGCACCTGCCGCCCGGGACCGACGCCCCCGACGCGTCGGCGCCGGAGCGTCCCGCGCTGCCGTCGCCGCGCCGCCGCGGCCTTCCGCGCCTCAACCGCCGCTGACCCCGGCCCACGGGGGGCACGGGGTCAGCGAGGGGTCGTGCGGGCGCCGGTCGTCGCGGACCGGCGCCGAGGTCACCAGCGGTCGTGCACGTGCGCGCGGATGCGCTCGTCGTAGATGTCCGCGAACCGCTGCTGCAGCTCCGGCGTGAGCGGCGCGAGGTCCGCGGCGGCCGCGTTGCCGCGCGCCTGCTCGGGGTTGCGCGCGCCGGGGATGACGACGGACACGCCCGGCTGGTCGATGATCCAGCGCAGCGCGAGCTGCGCGGTGGTCGCGCCCTCGGGCGTGAGGGCCGCGACCTCGCGGGCCGCCGCGACGCCGACCTCGTAGGGCACGCCGGAGAACGTCTCGCCGACGTCGAACGCCTCGCCGTGGCGGTTGAAGTTGCGGTGGTCGTTCTCGGCGAACGTCGTCGTCTCGTCGTACCGGCCCGACAGCAGGCCGGACGCGAGCGGGACGCGCGCGATGATGCCGACGCCGGCCTCGGCCGCGGCGGGCAGGACCTGCTCGAGCGGCTTGCGGCGGAACGCGTTGAGGATGATCTGCACGGACGCGACGTGCGGGCGCGCGATCGCGGTCAGGGCTTCGTCGACGGTCTCGACCGAGACGCCGTAGGCGGCGACGCGGCCCTCGTCGACGAGCGTGTCGAGCGCGTCCCAGGTCGCCTCACGGGCGTAGACCTCGGTCGGCGGGCAGTGCAGCTGCACGAGGTCGAGCGTGTCGACGCCGAGGTTCTCGCGCGAGCGGTCGTTCCAGGCGCGGAACGCGTCCAGGCTGTAGGCGTCCGCGACGTGCGGGTTCGCGCGGCGGCCCATCTTCGTCGCGACCGTCAGGCCCGACGACGCGCCGCCCCGGGAGGCGACGAGCTTCCCGACGAGGCGCTCGGAGCGCCCGTCGCCGTACACGTCGGCGGTGTCGAGGAACGTCACCCCGGCGTCGACGGCGGCCGCGAGCACCTCGAGCGCGGTGTCCTCACCGACCTCGCCCCAGTCCGCACCGAGCTGCCAGCAGCCCAGTCCTACGACCCCGACCTGACGTCCTGTCCGCCCCAGCGCGCGCGTTTCCATGGTCAGGAGGTTAACGTCGCTGGAGCCCCGAACCTCGATCAGGGAGTTTCCGCCACGAAGCCCGCCCGCGCGTCGCTCGCGTTCCCCGTCCCGGCCGACGAGGCCTGGGCGCTGCTGGTCGACGCGCGCCACCACGCCCGGTGGGTCCCGTGGACGACGGTCGAGGCGGACGGGGAGCCTGCGGTCGGGACACGCGTCGTGGCGCGGACCGCGGGGGTCGTCGAGGACCGGATGACGGTGACGCGGTTCGAGCCGCCGGCCGACGACGAGATCGGCGTGGCGGTGTTCGCGAAGGACGGCCCGCTCCTGCGCGGGAAGGCGCTGATCGCGGTGCGGTCCGACGGTCGGTGCTCGCACGCGCTGTGGTTGGAGGACGTGTACCTGGCCGGTCCGCTGCCGCGGGCGGTGACGCGCGCGGTGCTGCGCCCGTTCCTGGCGTGGATGGCGGCGATGGCGCTGCGCGCGGCGCGGCGTGAGCTCCAGGAGCGGGCGGCCTGACGGTCCGGCCCGGTAGACCGGGCGCTGCGCGGCGGTCCACCGTCGGCGCAACGGATCGCTGCTGAACCGCGTTCTCACGCAACGGATCGCGCATGGGTGCGCAAGTGCCGTTCATCGGTTGCGCGCGCCCGCGCCCCTACGCTCGTCGTGACCCCCGCCTCCAGCGTCGCAGGCCCCGTCCCCGTCCCCCCAGGGAGCACCATGACCACGTCCGCCCGACGCGCGCCCGGCCGTACCGACCGCCACTACCTCATGTGCGAGCCCGTGCACTACACGGTCTCCTACGAGATCAACCCGTGGATGGACAAGACCCGGTACACCGACGTCGACCTCGCCCTGCGGCAGTGGCGCACCCTGCGCGACACGTACCTCGAGCTGGGCCACACCGTCGAGCTCATCGACCCGCTGCCCGGCCTGCCGGACATGGTCTACGCGGCCAACGGCGCGACCGTCGTCGACGGTGTCGTGTACTCGGCGAGGTTCCGGTACCCGGAGCGTCAGCCCGAGGGCCCGGCCTACCAGAAGTGGTTCGCCGACCGCGGCTACGTCACGCACACCGCCGCGCAGGTCAACGAGGGCGAGGGCGACATCCTCGTCGTCGGGGACCTCCTCCTCGCCGGCACCGGGTTCCGCACCGACCGCGCCGCGCACGCCGAGGCGCAGGAGCTGTTCGGCCGCCCCGTCATCAGCCTCGAGCTCGTCGACCCGCACTACTACCACCTCGACACCGCGCTCGCCGTGATCTCGTCGGACCCCGCCGACCCGCAGATCGCCTACTACCCGCCGGCGTTCTCCACCGGCAGCCGCGCGGTCCTCGACCAGCTGTTCCCCGACGCGATCCACGCGACCGAGTCCGACGCCGTGGCCCTCGGCCTCAACGCCGTCTCCGACGGCGAGAACGTGGTCGTCGCGCCGGGCGCCCGGGACCTCGCGGCGGCACTGCGCGAGCGCGGCTACACCCCGATCCCGGTCGACACGAGCGAGCTGCTCAAGGGCGGCGGCGGCGCGAAGTGCTGCACGCTGGAGATCCGGGCCTGACGCCGCGAAGGAGCGCGCGATGACCACCACGACGACCACCACCGGTCACCTCGCGCACAACTACGCCCCGCTGCCGGTCACGCTGGTGCGGGGCGAGGGCTCGTGGGTCGTCGACGAGTCCGGGCGCCGGTACCTCGACCTGCTCGCGGGGTACTCGGCGCTGAACTTCGGCCACCGCCACCCGGCGCTCGTCGCCGCCGCGCACGCGCAGCTCGACCGGCTCACGCTCACCAGCCGCGCGTTCGAGCACGACCTGCTCCCCCGGTTCGCGGACGCCCTGGCCGGGCTCGTCGGCCCGCTGCTCGCCCCGGGCCCGCTGGGGAGCGAGCCGCTGGTCCTGCCGATGAACACCGGCGCGGAGGCCGTGGAGACCGCGGTCAAGGCCGCGCGCAAGTGGGGCTACGAGGTGCGCGGCGTCGCGCCGGACCGCGCGACGGTCGTCGTCGCCGCGGGGAACTTCCACGGCCGCACGACGACGATCGTGTCGTTCTCCGACGACCCCGACGCCCGCACGGGCTTCGGCCCCTTCACCCCCGGCTTCCGGACCGTGCCGTACGGGGACGCCGCCGCGCTGCGGGACGCGCTCGACGAGACCGTCGTCGCGGTGCTCCTCGAGCCCGTGCAGGGCGAGCACGGCGTCGTCGTGCCGCCCGCGGACTACCTGCCGGCCGTGCGGGCCGCGTGCGACGAGGCCGGCGTGCTGCTCGTCGCCGACGAGATCCAGTCCGGGCTCGGCCGCACCGGGCACGTGCTGGCGTGCGAGACGTGGGGCGTGCGCCCTGACCTCGTGACGCTCGGCAAGGCCCTGGGCGGCGGGATCCTGCCGGTCTCCGCGGTCGTCGGCCGCGCCGACGTGCTCGGCGTGCTCACCCCCGGCACGCACGGCTCGACGTTCGGCGGCAACCCGCTGGCGTGCGCGGTCGGGCTCGCGGTGGTCGACCTGCTGACGCCCGGCGACGTGCAGGCCGCGGCACGTGCCCGCGGCGAGGAGCTGGGCCGCGCGCTCGACGCGATGACCGCCGAGGGGCTGCTCACCGGCCACCGGCGCCTGGGCCTGTGGGCCGGACTGGACGTGCCGCACGGGACGGGCCGCGCCGCGTGCGAGGCGATGCTCCGCCACGGCGTGCTGGCGAAGGACACGCACGGCCGCACGTTGCGCCTGGCCCCGCCGCTGACGATCACCCCGGAGGACCTCACGGAGGCCCTGTCCCGCACCACGACGGCACTCCGCACCCTCTGACCCGACCTCCCCGCCCGCCGACCCCGCCATCCCTCCGGCTCTCCCCCACCGAAGCCGGAGCAACCCCGGGGTCGCGGTTCAGACGAGCCGCGAGACCGTCATCCCTCCGGCTTCAGCGGCTCTGAGCCGGAGCAACCGCGGGGTCGGCGCTCACACGGTTCGCGAGACCGGCCTTGCTCCGGCTCTGGGGCTCCTGAGCCGGAGGAAGCGCGGGGTCGCAGGTGAGGGTCAGCGGAAGAGGACCGCGCCGAAGAGCCAGCCGGACTGGGTGGCCGCGCCGACGTACATCGTGGAGACGTCCGTGCGGCGCATCTGGCGGTCGTGGCTCGCGGAGTGCGACCACGCCTGCACGAGGTACGACGGGGTGCTGGTGCCGACGCAGCCGACGATGTTGTCGCCGCCGGAGTGCCAGATGCCGCCGCGCGTGCCCATGTCGAGCGCGTGCGCGGTGAGCGACCCGGAGCGGGCGATCGTGAGCTTCTTCAGGCCGAGCGAGGCGCGGTAGGCGTTGATCGCGGACCCGAGCGACGACGCGCTGGCCTCGCGCGCCCCGGAGCCACCCGTGCCCTGGCACCGCAGCCCGCCGGACGGGATCCCGCGCTGCGCGGGCGGCCGGCTCGGCTCGGAGCCGCTGCGCGGCGGTGCGGGCCGGGTGCCGGTGCGCGGCGCGGCGGGCGCCTGGGCGCGCTGGCGGGCGCGCTCGGCGGCGGCCGCGGCCTCGGCGGCCTTACGGGCCTCCTCGGCCTTCTGCCAGGCGGCCTCGGCGTCCTGGGCAGCCTTCTGGGGTGCGACGAGCCCGGCGCGCGCAGTGCGCAGCGCGTGCAGGCTGGCGGAGTCGTCCGCGGCGGCGGTGCGGGCGGTGTCGATCGCCCGCTGCAGCGCGGTGCGGGCCTCGTCGCCCGCGTGCGTGGTCGCGGCGAGCGTCGCGGTGGCGGTCTCGACGGCGGTCGTCAGCGCGGCGACCTCCGACGAGCGTGCGCCCGTCCACGTGGCGGCCTCGACGCGCGCGCCGGGCGCGGGCTGCTCGGCGGCCCCGGCGGCGGCGACGTCGACGCGCGCCCGTGCCTCGGCCCGCGCGACGTCGTGGCGGTGCGCCCGGTCCTGCGCGACCCAGCCGCCGGTGGCGGTGAGCGCGACGAGCCCCGCGACGGCCACGGCGCGCAGCGCACGCCGCCGCCTGGGCGTGGTCCGCACCTCGACGGGTGCGGCCGGGTCGGCGAGCGGCCCGCGCTGCTGCGGCACCGCGAGGCCGGACGCGAGGGAGCCGGCGGTACGGCTCGGCGCCGGCGCGCCGTGCGGGCGCTGCGTCGGGACGAGGCCGCGGACCCCGGGTGCGCGCCGGGACGGCTCGACGGGAAGCGCCGGGGCGGCCCCCGCGGCCCGTCCCGCCGCGGCGGAGGTCGGGCGCTGCGCCGGGGCGGTCCCCGCAGGCCGTGGCGCCGGGGCGGAGGTCCGGGCGGGGCGCTGGGTCGGGAGGGTCGGCGGCGGGACGTCGCGGGCGGGTCGCTGGGTCGGGAGCTCGCGCGCGTCCGTCACCGTCGCGCGCGCCCCGTCGGTCGCCCCGTCGGTGTCCCTGGGCCCCATCGGCGTCCCCCCGTCGCTTTCGTGCGAATCATCCTGCACGGGTATCGGCACGCCCGCCTCTCGGCTGAAGCCGGGCGCGGGATCATGTGCGCATGACCGATGACCTGGACGCGGCGATCCTGCGCGTGCTCGCGGCGGACGCGCGCGCGACGTACGCCCAGATCGGCGCGCAGGTCGCGCTGTCGGCGCCCGCGGTGAAGCGGCGCGTGGACCGGATGCGCGACGAGGGGGTGATCCGCGGCTTCACGGTGCGCCTGGACCCGGCGGCGCTGGGCTGGCAGACGGAGGCGTTCGTCGAGATCTACTGCCAGGGCTCGACGAGCCCGGCGACGATGCGCGCGGCGGTCGAGCAGTACCCGGAGGTCGTCACGGCGAGCACGGTGACGGGCGACGTGGACCTGGTGGTGCAGGTGCGCGCGCGGGACATGCGGCACCTGGAGCAGGTGGTGGAGCGGCTCGCGGCGGAGCCGTTCGTGTCCCGGACCCGCTCGACGGTGGTGCTCTCGGCGCTGGTGCGCCGCCCGGACGTCACGCCCTGACGCGCCCGGGCGTCAGGCCTCCTCCGGTGCCCCCTCGGACGGGACGTCCGGGTCGGCGTCCGGGTCGGCGGGCTCGACCGGGTCCGGCGTGGCCGGCTCCGGCGCGGCGTCGGTGAGGTCCTCGGCGCGGCTGCCGACGACCATCACGGGGCACGAGGCGTGGTGCAGCACGGCCTGGCTCGTGGAGCCCAGCAGCAGCCCGCGGAACCCGCCGCGGCCGCGCGAGCCCAGCACGACTAGGTCGCACGCGGTGGAGAACTCGGTGAGCAGCTCCGCGCCGGTGCCGTCGAGCGCGAACCGGCGCACCTCGAGCGGCCGGTCGCCCAGCGCGCGGTCGACGACGACGTTGAGCCCCTCGGTCATGTCCCCGAGCACCTGCTCGTGGTCGACGGTCGAGGGCAGCCAGGCGAGCAGGCCGGTCATGGACCCCACGGGCACGCCGGACACGGCGGTGAGCTGCGCGTCCCAGACCGTGGCCTCCTCGATGGCGTAGCGCAGGGCGCGCTCGGCCTGCGGGGAGCCGTCGACGCCGACGACGACGCGGCGCACGGGCGGGACGGGCGGCACCTCGGCGTCGTCGGGGAGCTTCTGGCCCTGGGCGTCGCGCAGCGGCACGACGACGACCGGGCAGTACCCGTGCGCGGGCAGCGCGGAGGAGACGGTGCCGAGCAGGCGGTCGGCGAACCCGCCGCGCCCGCGCGTGCCGACCACGGCGAGGCGCGCCTCGCGCGAGAGCTCGACGAGCACGCCGGCGGCGTCGCCGGTGTGGACCTTGGCGGTGACGGGGACGCCGCGCCCGGAGACGCGCGCGGACGCCTCGGCGAGGACGGCGGCGGCGCCCTCCTGGATCGCGGTGTCGTCGAGGGCCGCGTAGCCGCCGTCGAGCGAGGCGGCCGCGAAGGACGGCAGCGCGTACGCGCACACGAGGTGCAGCCGCCAGCCGCGGCGTGCGGCCTCGGCGGCCGCCCAGTCGAGCGCGTAGAGGCTCGCGGTCGACCCGTCGACCCCCACGAGGATCACGTCGTCGCGCGTCATGTGCCCTGCTCCTTCGCCGCGGTGCTGGTCGTGCTCCCTCAAGTCAACACCAAGCGTTCCTCAAGAGCGAGGTCCACGCGCCGGGTGCGCCGCCCGGCGTCAGGCGACCGAGGCGTCCGCCCAGCCGAGCAGGTACGGCTCCCAGTCGGGCTGGCGCGCGTGCAGGCCGTGCCAGACGAGCGGCCCGCGCGGGGCCCGGGGCGTGAAGGGCAGCTCCCAGCCGAGCTCGGACAGCAGCTTGTCGGCCTTGCGGTGGTTGCACCGCGCGCACGCGGCGACGACGTTCTCCCACGCGTGCGGGCCCGAGCGGCTGCGCGGCACGACGTGGTCGACGGTGTCGGCGCGCCCGGAGCAGTACGCGCAGCGCTCGTGGTCGCGCGCGAGCACGGCGCGGCGCGTGATCGGCACGTGGGAGCGCCGCGGGACGCGCACGTAGCGCTGGAGCCGCACGACGGACGGCGCGACGACGCTCAGGCGCTCGGAGTGCAGCACGGTCGCGCCGGGCTTCTCCACCACGGCCTTCTCGAGGAGCAGCAGGAGCACCGCGCGGCGCACGGGGACGACGCACAGCGGCTCGTAGGACGCGTTGAGGACGAGGGTGCCGCTCACGGGCGATCCCCACGGGCGCGCGCCGGCACGCCCCCTGGTCGGTCTCCTGCGATGACGACGGTCGACGGCACGGCGCCCTCCCTGCGTGGTGGGACGGACCTGGCTGGCCCGTCCGAGGTGCTTGGTGCGCGATCAGACTAACCACAGGGCGGCCCGTGAGGACACGACAAAGCCCCGGCGACACCAGGTGTCGCCGGGGCTTCGAGACGTGCGGGGCCGGTTCAGCCGATGCGGATGAAGACCGGGGAGCTCTGCCAGATGGAGCGGAACTGGATCGTCTTGCCCGGGCGGGGCGCGTCGATCTGCTGGTTGCCGCCCGCGTAGATCGCGACGTGGCCGGGGCTCCAGATGATGTCACCGGGCTTGGCCTGCGAGCGCGGGACGACCGTGCCGGCGTAGCGGATGCCGGAGGACGTGCGCGGCAGCTTCACGCCGAGCTGGGCGTAGACGTACGAGACGAAGCCCGAGCAGTCGAAGCCCTTGGGGGACGAGCCGCCGGAGACGTACGGGACGCCGACGTAGCGGGCCGCGATCTCGAGGACCGCGTTGCCGTTGACGCTCTGCGGGATCGGCGCGTTGACGACGCGCTGCTCCGACCGCGAGGGCGCACGGGTCTCGGTGCGGGTCCGGGTCTGGACGACCGGCTCGACGACCTTGGGCTTGGGGATCGAGACCTTGAGGGTCGGGGCGTCGATCGTGAACGCGGCGTCGGCCGGGGCGCTGACGACGACCTCGGTCTCGAGCAGCGCGCGCGCCGAGGCGGTGAGGGCCTCGGTGTCGACGGCGGCGAGGGCGCCCGCGGACGTGGTGTCCGTCGTGGCGGCGGTCGCGGGGCTGGCGGCGCCGAACATCGAGACGACGAGACCGCCGGAGGCGGCGACGACGGCCGAGCGGCGGCCGACGGTCCCCATCTGCTCCGAGGCGGCAGCGGCGAGCTCCGTCAGCGGCGTCGAGGGCCGGCGAGCGGCCCGGTGACGTGCATGCGACATGCGTGGTCTCCTAGCGCCTGCGAGGTCAGCTGTCGGGTTCGGGTGGGAGTTCACCCGGCCTCGCCGCGGACCGAGGTCTGCGACGGGGCTTCACCCCAAGGACGTCGTGCGACGCCCGAATGTGGGTCCCCCGCCCCTGCCGGCGGATCGTGCGGACCTCTCGCGGCGGCAGGGTTAGGCGTCCGCTCGAGGGCTTCCCGGAGGAGGGGTTCCGTGAAGCAGGTCGAACGTACATGAGCGGTCCGGCGATTGTCACGCTCCGATCACGACGTGAACGGGCTCACTTCGGACACGCGTCCAGGACCCTGTCACCTGGTCAGGACGTCGTCGCAGGCCAGCGCCGGTGGGAGCGCGTGTCACCCGATGTGGTGCAGGTCACTCTCCGGTCGCCCCGTCTCACCATGCGACCCATTCGGACGCACCCTGAGGTCACGAACCGGTCACGACCGTCGCCCCGGGCACCTCGTGACGGGGCCCGGGACACCCTCCCGGGTGGTGGGTCAGCGGGCGCCCACGAAGATGTGCCGCGCCACCTCGTCGGGCAGGTCGAGGACGACCTCCGCACCCGGCACGCCCACGGTCACCACGCCCGGTGCGCGCTCGACCGTCACCTCGGCCCCCGGCACGACGCCGGCCGACGCGAGACGCGCCAGCAGCTCGACGTCCACCTGCAGCGGCTCCGCGATCCGCGACACCACGGCCGTGCCGTCGGCCGCCGCGCCCGGCGCCGTCAGGGACTGCACGCCGTCGAGGAACCCGACCGGCGGCTGCTCCTCGCCGATCTCCGGCAGGCCCGGGATCGGGTTGCCGTACGGGTCGAAGTGCGGGTGGTCGAGCAGCGCCGCGAGCCGCTTCTCCACGCGCTCGCTCATGACGTGCTCCCAGCGGCACGCCTCCTCGTGGACGTACGGCCACTCCAGGCCGACGACGTCGGTGAGGAGGCGCTCCGCGAGCCGGTGCTTGCGCATCACGCGCACGGCCTTGGCGTACCCGAGCTCGGTCAGCTCGAGGTGGCGGTCGCCCGTGACGACGACGAGCCCGTCGCGCTCCATGCGCGCGACCGTCTGCGACACCGTGGGACCCGAGTGGCCGAGGCGCTCCGCGATGCGGGCGCGCAGGGGGGTGATGCCTTCCTCGGTGAGCTCGTAGACCGTCTTGAGGTACATCTCCGTCGTGTCGATCAGGTCGCTCACCGCGTTGCCTCCCAGGTCGCCACGGCCGCTGCGTCCTCGGCCGCACCCACAGGGTAGTTGGTCCCGGGGCGGTCACCGAGACGGGGCGTGAGCGGCACCCCCGTTCGGTTCTATCCTCGCGGGGTGCCCGAGAACACCGCGCCCGCTGCCCTGACCATCCCCGCGGACCTGCTCCCGCGCGACGGGCGGTTCGGCTCCGGGCCGTCCAAGGTCCGGCCCGCGCAGGTCGAGGCGCTCGCCGCGTGCGGGACCTCGCTGCTGGGCACCTCGCACCGCCAGGCGCCCGTGCGCCGGCTCGTCGGCCGCGTCCGCGCGGGCCTCGCCGAGCTGCTGTCGCTGCCCGACGGGTACGAGGTGGTCCTCGGCAACGGCGGCTCGACCCTGTTCTGGGACGTCGCGTCGTTCTGCCTGGTCGAGAAGCGGTCCGCGCACGGCGTGTTCGGCGAGTTCGGCGCCAAGTTCGCCAAGGCCACGACGCGCGCGCCGTTCCTCGAGGAGCCGGTCGTGACGAAGGCCGCGCCGGGCTCGGTCGCGGTGCCCGCGCACGCCGAGGGCGTCGACGTCTACGCCTGGCCGCAGAACGAGACCTCGACGGGCGCGCTCGCGCCGGTGCGCCGGGTCGAGCGCTCGCGCGAGCAGGGCGCGCTCGTCGTCGTCGACGCGACGTCCGCGGCGGGCGGCGTGCCCGTCGACGTCGCGCAGACCGACGCCTACTACTTCGCGCCGCAGAAGTCCTTCGCGTCGGACGGCGGGCTGTGGCTCGCGGCCCTGTCGCCGACGGCGGTCGAGCGCGCCGAGCGCCTCGAGCGCGAGCGGTGGGTGCCGGAGAGCCTGTCCCTCACGGCGGCGGTGACCAACTCGCGCCTCGACCAGACGCTCAACACGCCCGCGGTCGCGACGCTCGTGCTGCTCGCCGAGCAGGTCGAGTGGATGCTGGGGAACGGCGGTCTGGCGTTCGCCACGGAGCGCAGCGCGACCTCGTCGGGCCACCTCTACTCCTGGGCCGAGGCCCGGGACTACACGACGCCGTTCGTCGAGGACCCGGCGATGCGCTCCCCCGTCGTCGTGACGGTCGACCTCGCGCCGGAGGTCGAGGCCGCCACGGTCGCGAAGGTGCTGCGCGCGAACGGGGTCGTCGACGTCGAGCCGTACCGCAAGCTCGGGCGCAACCAGCTCCGCGTGGCGACGTTCCCGGCGGTCGACCCGCAGGACGTGCTCGCGCTGACCGCGTGCATCGACCACGTGGTCGACCGGCTCGGCTGAGCGACGGACCACCGGTACGACGAAGGTCGCCGACCCCTCGGGGCGGCGACCTTCGTCGTGTGCGGGACGAGCCCGCGTCAGGGCTGCTCGGCGCGGCGGCGGTGACGCAGGGTCACGAGGACCGCGAGCGCACCGACGGCGAGCAGCCCGGCACCGGCGAGCGCCACCGGCAGCGCGTCCGTCCCGGTCGCCGAGAGCTCCGGCGCGGCCGGCTCGTCGGCGAGCACCTGGCCGCCGGGCGGGCTGGTGAGGCACTGCGGGCTCGACGGCGGGTAGGCGACGGTCACGGTCGCCTCCGGGTTGACCTGGAACGTCACCTGGACGGACGGGCGGACCCAGTCGAACTCGTCGCCCTCGACCCAGGAGCCGTCGGGGAGCTGGCGCCAGCCGGGCCAGTCGACGCCCTTGCCGTCCTTGACCACGGCGCCGGGCCACAGCACGGTGCCGGACAGCGGGAGCCCGGACTGGACGACGTCGGCGCCGCTCGGGTTGACCCACGTGATGGTCACGGTCGTGCTCGGGGTCCCGATCGCCTCGACGGCGTACCGCAGCTTGGGCACGTCGTTGTCGCAGATCGGGCTCTTGGTGACGACACGCAGCTCGCACGGCGGCTGGGGCGGGGAGTAGTCCCCCTCCCCGTCGGCGGCGGCGCCGGTGTCGACGGTGCAGCCGGACTCGTCGGGGCCGGGGTCGGTGGCGGCCGAGGCCATCGACGGCGCACCCACCACGAGCACGGCGATCAGGAGTGCGAGGAAGCTCCGCAGGACCTTGCGCATGAGGACGACCCACCGTCTGCTCGAATCGGGCATATCGGGATCATCGTCACTCTTCGTACGGCGCCGTCCTAGCCGCGGATCGGGTGATTTCCCACCGCTTCCCACGCCCACGGGGTGGTTTCTCAGCCGCTCTTCACCCGCGCAGGGGCCCTGGTTGCCCGCGTCAGCCCGGGCCGTCACGCCCGCGGGGGACGCGACGGCGGGCGGCTACGCGGCGGCGGTCGTGTCGGCGGCCTCGCGGACCGCGGCCTGCGCGGCGGCCTCCCGGCGCTCGTCGTCGTCCGTGGTCCGCATGGCCACGCCGGACCCGTCGCGGTGCACGACCTCGAGGTGCGGCCGGTGCAGGTGGTAGCGGACCTCGACGTCCCACGCCTTGCGGGCCCACAGCGCGGCTCCGGTGGACACGAGCAGCGCCGTGACGGAGCCGATGCCGATGGACCAGCGGGCCCCGAACGTCTCGCCGATCCACCCGACGACGGGCGAGCCGACGGGTGTCGCACCGAGGAACACCATCATGTAGAGCGCCATGACGCGACCCCGCATGGCGGGCTCGGTGCTCATCTGGATGGTCGCGTTCGCGGCGGTCATCATCGTGAGCGACGCGAGGCCGACGGGGATGCACGCGATCGCGTACGACGTGTACGTCGGCATGAGCGCCATGACGCCGGACGCGATGCCGAACCCGAACGCCGCGCCGATGACGAGCCGCACGCGCGGCCGCTCGCGCCGGGCGGCGAGCAGCGCCCCCGTCAGGGAGCCGATCGCGAGGATCGAGCCGAGGATCCCGTACTCCCCCGCGCCCTTGCCGAACTCGGTGCGGGCCATGAGCGCGCTGGTGAGCTGGAAGTTCAGGCCGAACGTCGAGACCACGCCGACGACGACCATGATGACGACGATGTCCGTGCGGCGGCGCACGTAGCGCACGCCGGCGCGGATCTGGCCCTTGCCGTCGCGCGGCGCGGTGGGCATGGTGTGCAGCTCGCGCAGACGCAGGCCGGTGAGCGCGAGGATCGTCGCGCCGAACGACACCGCGTTGATGACGAACACCCAGCCGGTGCCGACCCACGCGATGAGCAGGCCCGCCAGGCCGGGGCCGATGAGCCGCGCGGCGTTGAACGACGCGGAGTTCAGGCCCACCGCGTTGGAGAGCTTGTCGGCGGGGACGAGCTCGGCGACGAACGTCTGGCGCACGGGGCCGTCGATGGCGGACACGCAGCCGAGCAGCCCGGCGAACACGTAGACGTGCCACAGCTGCGCGTGCCCGGACAGCACGAGGACACCGAGCGCGGCGGCGAGCACGCCCTGGCCGACCTGCGTCGCGATGAGCAGCTTGCGCCGGTCGAGCCGGTCGGCGAGCAGGCCGGCCCACGCGGACAGGAACAGGGTGGGCCCGAACTGCAGCGCGGTGGTGACGCCGACGGCGACGCCGGAGTCGTTCGACAGGTCCGTGAGGACCAGCCAGTCCTGCGCGACGCGCTGCATCCAGGTGCCGACGTTCGCGACGAGCGCGCCGGCGAACCACAGCCGGTAGTTGAAGAACCGCAGGGAGTCGAACGTGCTCATGCCTCGGCGATCCTCCTCAGCAGCTCGACGGCGTCGGCGAGCCGGGCGCGCTCGTCGTCGGCCATGTCCTCGAGGCGCGCCTCGAGCCACTGCGAGCGGCGGCGGCGGGTCTCGGCGACCTCGGTGCGGCCCGCGGGGGTCAGCGAGACGAGCACGACGCGGCCGTCGGTGGGGTGCGCGTCCTTGGCGACGAGGCCGGCCTCGACGAGGCAGTTGACCGTGCGGGTCATGGACGGCGGCTGGATGCGCTCGAGGTCGGCGAGCTGGCCGGGCGTGAGCGGGCCGTGCTTCTCGAGGTGGACGAGGACGGAGTACTGCGGGTCGGACAGGTCGGCGGAGCCGCGCTCGGCGCGGATCCGACGTGCGGCCATGATCACGGCGGGGCGCAGCTCCGAGGCGAGGGCGTGGGCGTCGGAGGGCATGTCGTGAGCCTATCTCATTACTTCAGGTAATGACCTGAGGCAATGGTCACACGCGCCCCGGGACCGCCCCGGAACGCCCGGGAACGACGACGCCGCCCGCCCCGGCGAGGGGACGAGCGGCGTCGAGGACGGCTCAGCGGGACGTCACGGGCGACCCAGCGCGCGGTACGTCCACCCCGCGGCCCGCCACCGCGCCGGGTCCAGCACGTTGCGGCCGTCGAGGATGTGCTTGGCCGCGACCGCGTCCGCGAGCTTGTCCGGGTCGAGGTCCCGGTACTCCGCCCACTCCGTGCCCAGCAGCACCACGTCCGCGTCCTTCACCGCGTCCAGCACGTCCTGCGCGTAGTGCAGGTTCGGCCGCGCGGCGCGCGCGTTCTCGATGCCCTGCGGGTCCGTGACGACGACGTGCGCGCCCGCCTTCTCGAGCATGTCCGCCACGGCGAGCGCCGGCGAGTCCCGGATGTCGTCGGAGTTCGGCTTGAACGTCGCGCCCAGCACGGCGACGCGCTTGCCGACGAGCGTGCCCTCGCACACCTCGCGCGCCAGCTCGACCATGCGCTCACGACGGCGCCCGTTGATCGAGTCGACCTCGCGCAGGAACGTCAGCGCCTGGTCCACGCCCAGCTCGCCCGCGCGGGCCATGAACGCGCGGATGTCCTTCGGCAGGCAGCCGCCGCCGAAGCCGAGGCCCGCGTTGAGGAACTTGCGGCCGATGCGCACGTCGTAGCCGATCGCGTCCGCGAGCTGCGTGACGTCGCCACCGGTCGCCTCGCACAGCTCGGCCATCGCGTTGATGAAGGAGATCTTCGTGGCGAGGAACGAGTTCGCCGCGACCTTCACGAGCTGCGCCGTCGGGTAGTCCGTCACGACGAGCGGCGTGCCGTCCGCCAGCGGCGTCGCGTACACCTCGTCGAGCAGCGCCTTCGCCGCCCGGCCCTCGGCCGTCGGCACGCCCGCGTCGTCCGTCGGCAGGCCGTAGACGAACCGGTCCGGGTGCAGCGTGTCCTCGACCGCGAAGCCCTCGCGCAGGAACTCCGGGTTCCAGATGAGCGTCGCACCCGTCGGCGCGATCTGCTCCGCCAGCCGCTCCGCGGTGCCCACCGGCACGGTCGACTTGCCGACCACCACGTCGCCCGGCTGCAGGTGCGGCAGCAGCGACGTGACCGACGCGTCGACGTACTGCATGTCGGCGCGGAACTCGCCCTTCATCTGCGGGGTGCCCACGCAGATGAAGTGCACGCGCGCGCCGGCGACGGCCGCGATGTCCGTGGCGAACGTCAGGCCGCCCGCGGCACCCGCCTCCAGCAGCAGCTCCGGCAGCCCCGGCTCGAAGAACGGCGCCTTGCCCGCGCGGAGCGCGTCGATCTTGCGCTGGTCGACGTCGATGCCGACGACCTCGTGGCCGAGCGACGCCATGGCCGCGGCGTGCACCGCTCCGAGGTACCCACAACCGATCACGCTGATGCGCACGACTTGCACTCCTGTTCCCGCGGGTGGTCTCGCACGAGGGTACCGGCCGCATCCGGCCTACCCTCACACCCGTGGTCCCAACCGACTCGCCCGACTCGTCCGGTTCCGCGACACCCGCCCGCACCCGTCGCCCGGTGCTGGTCGGCGCGCTCACCTGCTGGGCCGTCGCGGTCGCGTGGGTCACGCTGCGGCCCGCGGACGAGTTCGACGACCAGCTCGGGGTGGTCGAGGAGATCACGCAGTGGCTCGTCGGGCACGGGGTCCCGCTGTCGTTCGAGCTGGTCGAGGCGCTGGCGAACGTCGTCATGTTCGTGCCGCTCGGGGTGCTGCTCACGCTGCTGGCCGCCACCGCGCCCCGGGGCCTGCGCGCGCCGGTCCGCGTCGTGGCGACGAGCACGCTCGTCGGGCTCGTCCTGTCGAGCGGCATCGAGCTCGCGCAGCGCACCTGGCTGCCGTCGCGCTACCCCACGGTCCAGGACGTCGTCATGAACACGCTCGGCGCGCTCGTCGGCGCGCTCCTCGTCGTCGCCCTGCACGCCCGCCGGGAACGGCGACGGGCCGGCTCCCCCGCAGGGGAACCGGCCCGTGGCACGTGACGTCCGTCAGCCGACGAGGTCCTTGATCGGACCCAGCGCGAAGTACAGGACGAACATGAGCGTGATGAGCCACATCAGCGGGTGGATCCTGCGGCCCTTGCCGACGACGACCTGCAGGACCACGAACAGGATGACGCCCGCGCCGATGCCCGCCGTGATCGAGTAGGCGAACGGCATGAGCACCATCGTGAGGAACGCCGGGATGGCGATCGTGTAGTCGTGCCAGTCGATGTCGAGCACCTGCGTGACCATGAGGAAGCCGACGACGACGAGCGCCGGGGCGGCCGCCTCGGACGGGATGACCGCGACGAGCGGCGCGAGGAACGTCGCGAGCAGGAACGCGATACCCGTGACCACGGAGGCCAGACCCGTGCGCGCGCCGTCGCCGACGCCCGACGCGGACTCGACGTACGACGTGTTGCTCGAGACGCCCGCGGCACCACCGGCGGCGGCGGCGATCGAGTCGACGACGAGGATCTGCTGCGTCTTCGGCGGGTTGCCGTCCTCGTCGAGCAGGCCGGCCTCGCCGCCGACGGCGACCATCGTGCCCATCGTGTCGAAGAAGTCCGCGAGCAGGAGCGAGAACACCAGCAGCAGGACCGACAGGATGCCGATCTTGCCGACCGCGCCGAACAGCGAGAAGTGGCCCAGGAGCGAGAAGTCCGGCGTCGCGACGACCGTCTCCGGCACCGACGGGGTGGTGAGCTTCCACTCCTGCGCGGAGACCGCCTGGACGATGATCGCGACGACCGTCGTCGACAGGATCGAGATGAGGATCGCGCCGCGGACCTTCTTGACCATGAGGATGATCGTCAGCAGCAGGCCGACGACGAACACGACGACCGGCCACGTGGAGATCGAGCCGCCGATGCCGAGCTCGACCGGCACGGCCGGCGGGAAGTCGGGGTTCCACGGCACGCTCACGAAGCCCGAGTTGAAGAACCCGATGAACGCGATGAACAGGCCGATGCCCACGCTGATCGCGGTCTTCAGCCATGCGGGGACGGCCTCGAACACCGCCTTGCGGAAGCCGGTGAGCACGAGGACGAAGATGACGATGCCCTCGAGCACGACGATGCCCATCGCGTCCTGCCACGTGACGTCCGGCAGGACGGCGATGGAGAACGCGACGACCGCGTTGAGACCCAGGCCGGCCGCGAGCGCGAGGGGGAAGTTCGCGATCACGCCCATGAGGATCGACAGCACGCCGGCGACGAGCGCGGTCGTCGCCGCGATCGTCGAGGTCTCGGCCAGCTTGGCGCCGGTGCCGTCCGTCCCGCCGAGGATGCTCGGGTTGAGGACGATGATGTACGCCATCGTGAAGAACGTGACCAGACCGCCGCGGATCTCGGTGCCGATCGTGGAGCCACGCTCGGTGATCTTGAAGTAGCGGTCGATGGCGTTCTTGGGGGAGGAGTCGCGGACCTTCTCCGCGGGAGGGGTCGAAGCCATGACGCGAAGTCTGGCAGACCCGTGTATCGCGCATGGACACTCCGTGTCACATGCTGGTCACGGTCGACGAGGGGGCCGAGAGGGCGAAACCGGCCCGAGATCACGCGGAAGGGGCACACGTCCCGGACGGACTGGGACATACTGCCCGGATGCGCGGCATCATCCTCGCCGGCGGTTCCGGCACCCGACTGCACCCGATCACGCTCGGCGTCTCGAAGCAGCTCGTCCCCGTGTGGGACAAGCCGATGATCTACTACCCGCTCTCGACGCTCATGCTCGCCGGGATCCGCGACGTCCTCGTCATCACGACGCCGCACGACGCGGACCAGTTCCGGCGCCTGCTCGGTGACGGCAGCCAGTTCGGCATCGCCATCTCGTACGCCGTCCAGGCGGAGCCCGACGGGCTCGCGCAGGCGTTCGTCATCGGCGCGGACTTCGTCGGCGACGAGAAGGTCGCGCTCGTCCTGGGTGACAACATCTTCTACGGCACGGGTCTGGGCGACCAGCTGCTGCGGTTCTCCGACGTCGAGGGGGCCGCGGTGTTCGCGTACCGCGTCGCCGACCCGACCGCGTACGGCGTCGTGGAGTTCGACGACGAGGGCCGCGCGCTGTCCATCGAGGAGAAGCCCGCGCGGCCGCGCTCGCCGTACGCCATCCCGGGCCTCTACTTCTACGACAACGACGTGCTCGAGATCGCGCGCGAGCTCAAGCCGTCGGACCGCGGGGAGTACGAGATCACCGACGTGAACCGCGCCTACCTCGAGCGCGGGACGCTCCAGGTCTCGGTCCTCCCCCGCGGCACGGCGTGGCTCGACACCGGCACGTTCGAGTCGCTGCTCGACGCGAGCGACTACGTGCGCGCGATCGAGCACCGGCAGGGCCTGAAGATCGGCGCGCCGGAGGAGGTCGCGTGGCGGCGCGGGTTCCTCGACGACGACGGCCTGCGCGAGCGCGCCGCGGCCCTCGGCAAGTCCGGCTACGGCGCCTACCTGCTGAGCTTGCTCGACTGAGCCCGGCGGCGCCTACGCGCGCGGCGGCAGGGTCGCGACGAACGCCGTGACGTCGGCGAGGTCCGGCAGCAGGCCCGCCGCGCGCGCCTCGTCGAGCGTCGGCGCGGCCGCGTCCTTGTCGGACAGCACGTACTCCAACGGTGACCCGTCGCGCCCGACCGCCGGCCACTCGATGCCGATCGCCGGGTCGAGCGGGTGCACGCCGTGCTCGCCTGTGGGGTTGTAGGGCGCCGAGCACAGGTACGCCACGGTCGAGCCGTCCTCGAGCGAGCAGAACGCGTGCCCGAGCCCCTCGGAGATCAGCACGGCCTCGCGCGACTCGTCGTCGAGCAGCACCGCGTCCCACGCGCCGTAGGTGGGCGAGCCGACGCGGATGTCGACGACGACGTCGAGCACCGCGCCCTTGACGCACGTGACGTACTTCGCCTGGCCGGGCGGCACGTCGGCGAAGTGCACGCCGCGCAGCACGCCCGCCGCGGACACGGACAGGTTCGCCTGGCGCAGGTCGAACCGGCGACCGGTGACCTGCTCGAGCTCGTCGGCGCGGAACCACTCGAGGAACGCGCCGCGCGCGTCCCCGAAGATCCGCTGCGTGACCCGCCACGCGCCCTCGACCTTCAGCGGCTCCATGCCCATCAGCGCTCCTCCCCGAGGACGGCCGCCGCGGCCGCCGCCCACCTGTCCCGCCAGTCCCCGATCGGCTCGACCCCCACCGCCCCCCGCGCGCCGTGCCCGAGCCCGGAGTACGCGGGGCGCGGCGCGGGCCGCACGTACGCGTCCGACGTCGTCGGCGCGACGACCTGCGGGTCGAGCCCTGCGGCCGCGACGACCTCGCGCGCGAACCCGCACCACGTCGTCTCGCCCGACGAGGTCGCGTGGTACGTGCCGCGCGGCGCGCGCGCCTCGACGAGCCGCACCACGACGTCCGCGACGTCGACCGTCCACGTGGGCTGGCCGCGCTGGTCGTCGACGACCTGCAGCGACCCGCGCTCGCGGGCGGCGCGTGCGATGGTCCGCGGGAAGCACGCGCCGTGCGCGCCGTACAGCCAGGCGGTGCGCACGACGAGGTGGTCCCCGCCGGACGCCGCGACGGCCCACTCCCCCGCGGCCTTGGTCCGGCCGTACGCGCCGCGCGGGGCCTTGGGCGCGTCCTCGTCGTACGGCGTGGTGGCGGTGCCGTCGAAGACGTAGTCCGTGGAGATCTGCACGAGGCGGGCGCCCGCGTCGGCGGCGGCGCGCGCGAGCGTGGCCGGCCCGACGGCGTTCGTCGTGAACGCCTCGGCCTCGTGCGTCTCGGCGTCGTCGACCGCGGTGTACGCGGCGCAGTTCACGACGACGTCCGCGCCCGCGACGGCCGCGGCGCACGCCTGCGGCGACGTGATGTCGAGGCCCGCGCGGTCGAGCTCGACGACCTCGTCGTCACCCGTCCGGAGGCGCGCGACGACGTCGCGCCCGAGCATCCCCGCTGCTCCGACCACCACCCAGCGCATTTGTCACCCTCTCGTCGGCGTGGGAGCACTCTAGGGGGTGGGTACATTTCCGACATGCGTCTTCTCGTCACCGGCGGCGCCGGGTTCATCGGGGCCAACTTCGTCCGCCAGACCGTCGCCGAGCACCCGGACGTCCGCGTGACGGTCCTGGACAAGCTCACGTACGCGGGCAACCGCGCCTCGCTCGACGGGCTGGACGAGGTGACGCTCGTCGAGGGCGACGTCGCCGACGCCGCGCTCGTCGACCGGCTGGTGGGTGACGCGGACGCGGTCGTGCACTTCGCCGCGGAGTCGCACAACGACAACTCCCTGGCGAACCCGTGGCCGTTCGTGCAGACCAACCTGGTGGGCACCTACACGCTGCTCGAGGCGGTGCGCCGGCACGGCGCCCGCTACCACCACGTCTCGACCGACGAGGTGTACGGCGACCTGGAGCTCGACGACCCGCAGCGGTTCACGGAGACCACCCCGTACAACCCGTCCTCGCCGTACTCGTCGACCAAGGCCGGCTCGGACCTGCTGGTGCGCGCGTGGGTGCGGTCGTTCGGCGTGCGGGCCACGATCTCCAACTGCTCGAACAACTACGGGCCCTACCAGCACGTCGAGAAGTTCATCCCGCGGCAGATCACCAACCTCATCGACGGCGTGCGGCCCAAGCTCTACGGCGCGGGCGCGAACGTGCGCGACTGGATCCACGTCGAGGACCACAACGCCGCGGTGTGGCGCGTGCTCACGGACGGGCGCATCGGGCGGACGTACCTCATCGGTGCGGACGGCGAGCGCTCGAACCTGCAGGTGGTGCGCACGCTGCTGGAGATCTTCGGCCGCGAGCCCGACGACTTCGACCACGTCACCGACCGCCCGGGGCACGACCTGCGGTACGCGATCGACGCGACGCTCCTGCGCACCGAGCTGGGCTGGACGCCGCGGTACACCGACTTCCGCGCGGGCCTGGAGGCGACCGTGGCCTGGTACCGCGACAACCAGGACTGGTGGCGGCCGGCGAAGGCGCGCGTCGAGGCCGCGTACGCCGCCACGGGCCAGGCCTGAGGGGTCCGACGAGCACGCGGGCGCCCAGGCGACCGGGCGCTGGGCCGGTCGGCGCCCCTCGCCCGCGGGAGCGCCTAGGCTTCAGCGCGTGCCGATCGACCAGCCGCCCCCGCCCCCCGTCGAGGTCGACCTCGCGCGCGTGACGGTCGTCGGCGCGGCGCTGTGGCTGCTCGCGCTGGTCGTGACGGTGGTGCTCGCGCTCGTCGGCACCACGGGCTGGACGCCGGTCGCGGTGTGCGCGACGGGCCTGGCGCTGGGCGGCGTCGGCTACCGCTGGGCGGTCACGCACCGCTGACGCGGCCGCCTCGCCCGGACGGCCGTCACCTGCACGGACGACGCGCGACGGGCCCGATCACCCGTTCGGGCTCATGTCGGCGCGCCCGCGTGCCGATGACCTCGGTGCGGGGATTTGTCCGCCCGTGCGTGGTCCGTGGTGGTTGCCGGGCCCGCGGGTGCGCTCGCCGCGCCGGCCGAGCGGCCGGATCCTGACCCTGACCGACCGCCGAGGCGCCCGTGCGCCACCCGGAGGAGCCCCATGTCCGACGCACCCCGCCCGTCCGAGCAGGAGACGCCGCGCCGGTCGCGCCGGGGGCTGTGGTGGGCGCTCGGGGTCGTCGGCCTGCTCGTCGTGCTGGCGGTGTGGGGCGCGCTCGACGCGCGGCGCACGTACACCGGGCTCGACGAGGCGGCGCGCGCGGTGCTGGAGGCGCGGGACCTGGCGCTCGAGGGCGACGTGGCGGCCGCGCGGGCCCCGGCGGAGCGCGCCGCACGCGCGGCCGACGCCGCGGACGACGCGGCCCACCGGCTGCCGATGACGCTGGCGCAGGCGCTGCCCGTGGTGGGCGACGACGTGAGCGCGGTCCGGGCGCTCGCGCGGACCGTCGACGACCTCGCGGGCACGGCGATGCCGGGCGTGCTGGACGCGGCCGAGTCGCTGGACCCCCGGACGCTCGTCGGCGAGGACGGCCGGGTCGACGTGGCCGCGATCGCGCGGGTCGCGCCGGGCGTGGTGGCGGCGGACGACGCGGTGCGCGCGGCGCAGACCCGGCTCGCGGGCGTGCGCGGCGGCGACTACGACGCGCGGGTGACGCGCGCGCTGGACCGGCTGCAGGACGCGGTCGACTCCGTGAGCGGCGGGACGGCCGGCGCGGCGCGCGCGGCTGCGCTGCTGCCGCCGATGCTCGGCGCGGACGGCCCGCGGGACTACCTGCTGCTGGTGCAGTCGAACGCCGAGCTGCGCGCCACGGGCGGGATCCCGGGGGCGGTGCTGCACCTGCGCGCCGAGGACGGCGCGCTCACCGTCGTCGAGCAGCGCGGCGCGGCGGGGATCAACACGGCCGACCTCACGCCGGTGCTGCCGCTGACCGCCGAGGAGCAGGAGCTGTTCGGCGACCAGCTCGGCGCGTACGTGCAGGACGTGACCCTCACGCCGCACTTCCCGCGCGCCGCCGAGCTCGCGCGGGCGATGTGGGAGCGGGCCACGGGCGTGCGGGTCGACGGGGTGCTGGCGACCGACCCGGTGGCCCTCGCGCACCTCGTCGAGCACACGGGCGCGGTGACGACGCCCGACGGCACCGAGCTCTCCGGCGGGACCGCGGCGCAGGTGCTGCTCAACGGCATCTACCTGCGCACGGACGACCCGGCGCAGCAGGACGCGTTCTTCGCGGCGGCGGCGAGCGCGGTGCTCGACCACCTGACGACGGGCGACGTGCCGGCGCGCGGTGTGCTGGACGGGCTCGGTGCGGCGGTCGGCGAGCGGCGGCTGCTCGTGTGGTCGGCGCACGACGAGGAGCAGGCGCGGCTCACCGGCACGCCGGTGGCGGGCGAGGTCACGGGCCGCGACGGCGGGTCGCCGGTCGTGGGCGTGTACCTCAACGACGGGTCGGGCGCGAAGATGTCGTGGTACCTCGACACCGCGGTCGCGGCGGCGGTCGAGCAGTGCGCGGCGGACGGGACGCGGACGGTCGGCGTCGACCTGACGCTGACGAACACCGGTCCGCGCGGCGGCGCGGGGCTCCCCTCCTACGTGCTCGGCAGCTACCTGGACCGGCCGGGGAACGTGCGCACCAACTACGACCTGTACGCGCCCGCGGGCGGCACGCTCGAGGGGCTGACGGTCGACGGCGAGGAGACCGAGGTCTTCGAGGCGCGGTACCGGGGGCTGGACGTCGCGTCGTGGACGGTCGAGCTCGAGCCGGGTGCGTCGACGACGGTGCACGCGACGTTCTCGGTGCCGGCGGACCTGCCGGGGCCGGTCCTGGTGAGCACCACGCCGACCGCGCGCTCGTCGTCGCCCGCCGTGGAGACCAGTTGCCCGGGCGGACCCACCGACGAGTGACCTGGGTCACCTTGTTTGCCCGGTTTCCTCCGGGATCTGAGACGGACATACGCCCGAACGGGTGACGTTCCTCACGAATCCTGAAATCCGACGAACCCGACCTCATGTCGCCCCATCGGATGACCGACTATCTGGGTGGCGACTACGTCCAGGACGTGGCCCACGACATCGTCGAGAAGAGGACCCCCGTGCTCAAGAAGAAGACCTTCGCGCTGACGCTCGCGGCCGCGCTGACCGTGCCCGCAGCTCTCGCGCTCCCCGCCGTGGCGGCTCCCCCGGCCCCCAACCCGCCGTCGGCGCCGGTCGCGCCCCCCACGCCGGGCACGCCCCCCACGCCCCCCAACCCCGGCGGTCCCGCCACGCCGCCGCCGGCCCCGGGCAAGCCCGGGCCGGACACGGCCAAGTACCCGGCCACCGTGAAGACCACGACGAGCGCCTCGGCGCCCAAGACCGTCGCCTACGGCAAGGCCGTGAGCGTCAAGGTCACCGTCAAGGCCGGCACCGGCACCCCGACCGGCAAGGTCACCGTCAAGGCCGGCAAGGTCTCGGCGTCCAAGTCCCTGGCGAAGGGCTCGGCGACGGTCTCGCTCGGCAAGCTCGCCGCGGGCACCCACAAGGCGACCGTCTCCTACACGCCGCCCGCCGGCTCGGAGTTCAAGGCCTCGTCGTCGAGCGTCACGATCAAGGTCACGGCCGCCAAGTCGTCCGTGAAGATCGCCAAGACGACCGTCAAGAAGAAGGCGAACCCGTCGGTCCAGGTCAAGCCGAGCGTCGACGGCAAGGCCGCCGTGACGGTCACCGGCCCGGGCGGCTACAAGGCCAGCAAGACCGTGACGGTCAAGGCGAACAAGCAGGTCACCGTCTCCGTCGCGAAGAAGGTCACCAAGCCCGGCACCTACAAGGTCACGGTCAAGCTGACCCCGTCGAGCAAGAACTACTCGGCGTCGAGCGCGTCGAAGTCCGTCAAGGTCAAGTGAGCCCCGCCTGACCCCGCTTCACCCGCACCCCGAGGGGCGGTCCCGCCAGGGACCGCCCCTCGTCGCGTCTGCGCAGGTCAGCGCACCGCACACCGCTCAAGGAGGGCGCCGCGGGTAGCAGAACGCACCGCGTCGGCACAACCCCACCTGCTCTCTCCCAGCCCGGGTTCCCGGGCCGCGACGCCCGTTCCTACGCTCGCCGAGCCGGGCAAGGGATGTCCGGTTCGTCCAACCGAAGGAGAGCACCATGAGCACGTACTCCGCTCCCGCGCTGACGCGGATCGGGTCGTTCAAGGCCGTGACCATGAGCCTCGGCAAGTCGCCGTACAACGACATCTTCCGGCGGCCGGCGCTCATCGTCATCTACCCCTGACGGGGCCGGTCCCGGGTGCCGGCGCCGGCCAGAACGGTCGCGCGCCGGCACCCGGGGTGCCACCCCGCGGCGCGGGTCACCACCCGCGCCCCGATCCTCGACCCCGGGAGTGACGATGCCCTTCGTGGTCCTGCCCGACCGCGCCCTGCCGCCGCGGCTCGCCGCCGCGCTCGCCACGCACGTCGGCGACGTCCTGCTGCGCCACCCGTCCGGCGAGGCGTGGGTCGTGGGGACGACCGACGGCCGCCGCCTCGTCACCGCCCGCACCCGCGACGTCGAGGTCGCACTCGTCGGGGACGACGCGCTCGACGAGCGCGCGCTGGCCGCGCGCCTGGTGGGTGTGACGTCCGCCGACCGGCTCGCCGCCGACGACCTCACCGACGGCGACGTCCTCCTGCTCGCCCGCTCCGCCGACCGGCTGCGCTGCCGGCCGCCGCTCTTCCTCACCCGGTCGCTGTGCTGGACGGACGTCGACGGCGTCCCCGTCGTCAGCGACGACCAGCTCGTCCTGCAGCGCCTCGCCGGGCTGCGTCCCGACCCCGCGGTCCTCGCGAGCCGCCTCACCGACGCCGAGATCACGCTCCCCGTGGGGCTGGCGAGCATCTGGGCGGGCGTGCGCACGCTGCGCCCCGGCGAGCAGTGGGACGCGGTCGGCACGCAGCCGCCGCGCGCCGTGCGCTGGTGGCAGCCGCCGCGCCCGGACCGCGCCCTCGACGAGCTCGCGCCCGCGCTGCACGACGCCGTTGCCGCGGCGCTCGCGACCCGCACCGCCCGCCACGACGAGCGGCACGACGAGGTGAGCGCCGACCTGTCGGGCGGCCTCGACTCCACCACCCTGTCCTTCTTCCTCGCGCGCACCCGCCCGCGCCTGCACACCCTGTTCCTCGCGTCGGACAACGTCGCGAACGCCGACCACCTGTGGGCCCGGCGCGCCGCCGACGAGCTCGGCGCGCACCACCTCGTCGTCCCGTACGCGTCGGTGCTGCCGCGGCTCGTCGACGCGGGCACCGGCACGCTGGCCGCCACGCCCGAGGGGCCGAGCATCGCGTCGGTGTCCGCCGCCGCGGTCCCGCTGCTCGAGGAGGTCCTCGCGCCGACCGGGTCGCGGCTGCACCTCAACGGCCACGCGGGCGACGCCCTGTTCGGCCCCGTCACGACCATCCCGTGGTCGCTGCTGCGCGCCCGGGGCGCGGGCCGCCTCGCACGGCTGCGGCGCATGCGGCTGGCGAACCGCTACCCGCTGGGCGCGACGCTGCGGATGCTCGCGGAGCGCGGCACGTACGAGGACGACCTGCGGCGCGTCGCCCGCGGCGAGGCGCCGCCGCGCGCGAAGCTCGTCGAGCACTCCCGGTGGGTCGCCACCCCGCGGCTGCACCCCGCGCTCACGCCGGCCGCGCGCGACCTCGTCGCCGGGCTCGCGGCGCAGGAGCTCGCCGGCGGGCACGGGCCGTGGTCGCCGGACCGCACCGTCCACCAGGTCGTGCAGTACCTGGCGGTCCACGGCGCCGACGTCCGCCGCGTGAACCAGGCGGCCACCCGCGGCCTGCGGTTCGACAGCCCGTACCTCGACCGCCGCGTGGTCGACGCCGCCCTCGCGCTGCGCGTCACCGACCGCGCGCACCAGCAGCCCGCCAAGCCGCTGCTCGCCGCCGCCCGGCCCGCCGGGATGTCCCTGGAGTATTTCACGCGGGCCGACAAGGGCGACTACTCGGCGGAGGTGTTCGCGCAGCACCGCGCGGCCGCGCCGCTGCTGCGCGCGCTGTTCTCCTCGGGCTCGGTGCTCGAGGAGCTCGGGCTCGTCGACCCGGACCGGGTCCTGCGCGCGGTCGACGCGTACTCGGTCGACGGCGCCGAGTACCGCGACCTCGACCAGATCGCGTTCACGGAGCGCTGGCTCCGGTCCCTCGACGACCCCGCGCCGGCGGCCGCCGCCGTCGGCACCCGTCCCGCGAACGAGAAGGTGAGCTGAATGGTCTGCCTGCGAGAAGGCGTCGAGATCGTCGACGTCGAGGAGGGCCGCGTCCTCCTCGACACCCGCAAGGGCGTGTACTGGCACCTCAACGACGCGGCCGTCGCGTTCCTCGAGGCGCTCGCCGCGGGGCGCGGCGTCGACGAGCACGTGCGCGCCGTCGCCTCCGCGACCGGCGTCGACGAGCAGCGCGTGCGAAGCGACCACCAGGGCCTCCTGCGTGAGTTCCGCCGCGCCCGCCTCGTCACGGACGGCCCGTCGTGAGCGCGCCCGTCCTGCCGGAGGTCCGCGAGCGCGTCGGCGTGCGCCGGGGGGCGGTCGCGCGGCTCGCGACGACGACCGCGTTCCTGCTCGCCGCGCTGCCGCCGGCCGCGCTGCGCCGCGTCCTGACCGCCGTGGTCGCGGGCGCCGCGCCGGCGGCCGCCGACGACGTGCTGCGGTGGCGCACCGAGGTCAACAGCGTCAGCCGGCGCTGCGCCGGCCAGGGCTGCCTGCAGCGCTCGGTCGCGGTGGTGCTGCTCGCCCGGCTGCACGGCCGGGCGCCCACGTGGCGCACCGGCTTCCGGCCCGACCCGTTCGTCGCGCACGCGTGGGTCGAGGCCGACGGCGTGCCCGTCGGGGAGCCGCCCGCCGTCGCCCACTTCCGCACCGTCCTCGCCGTGGCACCGCGTGCCGCCCGCGGCACCGACCCCAGGAGCCCGTCATGACCGCCGTCGTCGACCGTCCCACCGAGGCACCGCCCGCCACCGCGCCGCCCGAGGCCCGCACCGCCGGCCTGGGCGACGCGCTGCGCCTGCTGCGCCCGTACCGCGCACGCATGGTCGTCGCCTTCCTGCTCGGCGCCGCGGCGACCGCCGCCGGGGCCCTGCAGCCGCAGGTCGTCGCGTCCGCGGTGGACGGCTTCGCCGGGAGCGTACGGCCCGTGACGGTCGTGCTGCTCGTCGGGCTGCTCGTGCTCAGCGCGCTGTTCACCAACGCCCAGCAGCTCGTCATGGAGCGCTCGGGCGAGCTGTTCGCGTTCGACGTGCGCGAGCGGCTCGTGCGGCACCTGTTCGCGCTGCCGGTCGGGGTCCTCGAGCGGCGGGACCGCGCCGACCTGGTCTCCCGGGTCACGACCGACGTCAGCCAGCTCCGGCTGGTCATGAGCTCGGGCATCGTCGAGCTCGCGACGAGCCTCGTCGCCGTCCTGGTGTCCGTGGTGATGATGGCGCTCATCGACTGGACGCTGCTCGCGCTCGCCGTGGGCGCGATCCTCGTCGCGATCGTCGTCGTGGTGCTCATCGGCCGCCGCTCCGCGCCCGCGGGCCTGCGGATCCAGACCGCGACCGGCGAGCTCGCGGGCGCCGTCAGCCGCGCGCTGGGCTCGATGCGCACGATCCGCGCGACGGTGTCCGCGGAGCGCGAGGCGGCCACGGCCGTGGGCCGGGCCGACGCGGCGCTCGACGCGGGCTACGCGGCCGCGACGCTGCGCGCCGCGATCCAGACGTTCGCCGCGGTCACCGTGCAGGTGCTGCTGCTCGCGATCATCGCCGTGGGCGCGGTGCGCGTCGCGTCGGGCTCCCTGACGGTGGGCGAGCTGAGCGCGTTCATCATGTACCTGATGCTCATGGCGGCGCCGATCACGATCTGCGCGGGCATCTTCGCCCAGCTCGGCGAGGCGTTCGGCTCGCTGCACCGGGTGCTGGAGGTGCACGCCATCGAGGCCGAGCCGGACGTCGCGGCGCCGCCCGCCGTCCCGGTCCCCACGGCGGACACCGGGACGGTCTTCGAGCTGTCCGACGTGTCGTTCCGGTACCCGGGTGCCGGCGACGCGGGCCTCGTGCTCGACGACGTCAGCCTCCGGTTCCCGGCCGGGGCGACGACCGCGCTCGTCGGACCGTCGGGCGCGGGCAAGTCGACGGTCCTCGCGCTGCTCGAACGGTTCTACGAGCCGACCTCCGGGACGATCCGGTTCCGCGGCGAGGACGTGCGGCGCCTGTCCCGCGAGGAGCTGCGGCGGCACGTCGCCTACGTCGAGCAGGACGCGCCCGTGCTGTCGGGGACCGTGCGGGACAACCTCGTCCTCGGGGCACCGGACGCGACCGCCGCGCAGTGCGCGCAGGCGCTGCGCCGGGTCAACCTGCTGCACGCCGACGACGACCCCGCGGCGCTGCTCGCCGCGCAGGTCGGCGAGGGCGGCGAGCTGCTCAGCGGCGGCGAGCGGCAGCGCCTCGCGATCGCGCGGGCCCTGCTCGCCGGGTCGCCCGTGCTGCTGCTCGACGAGGTCACGTCGAACCTCGACAGCGCCAACGAGCGGATCGTGCAGGACCTGGTCGCGACCGACGACGGGCGCAGCGTCGTCGTCATCGCACACCGCCTGTCGACCGTGGTCGCGGCGGACTCGATCGTCGTGCTCGACGGCGGGCGCGTCGTCGCGCAGGGCACGCACGACGAGCTGCTCACCACCTGCCCGCTGTACCGCGACCTGGCGCGCCACCAGCTCCTCGCGTGAGGCTCAGCGCGGGTCGTGCAGCAGCCCGGCCTCGTGCGCGAGCACCGCGAGGTGCGTGCGGTCCCGCACGCCGAGCTTGTCGAACATGCGCCGCAGGTAGGTGCGGACCGTCTCGAGGCTGAGGACGAGCTCGTCGGCGATCTCCTGGTTCGAGCGGCCCCGCGCGACCAGGCGCACCACCTCGATCTCGCGGGGCGTGAGGACCTGCCCGACGAACGCGTGCTCGCGCTCGGGGCGGGGCGGCGCGAGCCGGCGCATGAGCCGCGCGGTCACCTCGGGCGCGAGCAGCGCGTGCCCCGCGTGCGCGGTGCGGATGCCGGTGAGCACCTCCTGCGGGGTGGCGTTCTTCAGCAGGAACCCCGAGACGCCCAGGGCCAGCGCGTCGTGGACGTACTCGTCGAGGTCGAACGTCGTGAGCATGACGACCTTGACCCCGGGCACCTCCGCGAGGACCTGCCGGGCCGCGTCGAGGCCGGTCACGCGCGGCATCTGCACGTCGAGCAGCGCGACGTCCGGCCGGTACCCGCGCACCAGGCGCACGGCCTGCTCGCCGTCGCCGGCCTCGCCCTCGAGCCGGTACCCCGGCGTGCGCTCGAGCAGGCGGCGGTAGACAGCACGGAACGACGCGTCGTCGTCCGCCACGACGACACGGATCGGCGGGTCGGGCGGCGCGGCCTGGTCGGTCATGGCAGCCCAGTATCGTCGCCGCCCGCGGTGCGGTCGTCCGGTGTGCCGGGATCGTCCCGGTAGGGTCGACGCCGTGCCCGCCTCGACCGTGGCCCCGCCGCCCGGGACGCCGGCCGCCGGCCGGCGGCCCGCCGGTACCCCCGCGCGGCTGCTCGTCCGGCTCCTGGTCACGGCGGCCGTCGTGGGCGTGTTCTGGCTGCCGCCCGCGCTCGCGTCCGGGACGCCGTGGGGCGCCACCGCGGGCTCGGTGCTCGCCGCCGTGGTCGCCGTCGCCATGCTGCTGCGCGAGCGGCTGTCCGCGGCCGCGGTCGCGGGCGTCGGCCTGGTCACGCTCGTCGCCGCCGCGCTCGGGCTCACCGAGGACGTCATGCTCGCCACCGCGTGGTGCCAGTACCCGCTCGCGGTGCGGCACGGCGCCCGGGCGCGGCACCTCGTCGTCGTGCTCGCGGTCCTGCTGCTCGCGGCCGCGTCCGTCGTCGGCTTCCCCGACGACCGCGCGCAGGTCGCACGCTGGGCGGTCGCGTCCCTGGCCGTGACCGGGACGACGTGGCTGCTCGGCACCGCCGTGGGCCGCCAGCTCGCGGCCGCGCGCGAGGCCGCCGCCGCGACCGCGCGGCTCGAGGTCGCGCGCGAGGTGCACGACGTCGTCGGGCACGCGCTCGGCCTCGTGAGCGCGCAGGCCGCCGTCGCCCGCACGCTGCCCGACGCGGACGAGGCCGAGCTGCGCGCGTCCCTCGCCGAGATCGAGGGGCACGCCCGCCGAGCGCTGCAGGAGGTGCAGGGGCTGGTGCGCACGCTGCGCACCACCGGCGCCGACGTGTTCGACGTGGTCGCGGCCGCACCCGACGACCTCCCCGACACGCAGCTCCCCCGGCCCGACGTCCGACCGCTCGCCACCCGGCTCGACGAGCTCGTCGCGCGCACCCGCGCCGCGGGCGTCCCCGTCGAGGTGCACCTCGACGTCACCGACGTCGCCCCCGCGACCGCCGCCGTCGCGTACCGGCTCGTCCAGGAGGCGCTCGCGAACGTCGCGCGGCACGCCCCCGGTGCGACGTGCACGCTCGTCGTGGCCGGCGCGGACGACCGGCTGCACGTGTCCGTGCGCGACGACGGGCCGGGCGCGAGCGGCGCACCGGGCTTCGGGCTCACCGGCATGCGCGAGCGCGCGCAGCTCGTCGGCGGCACCGTCACCTGGGGCGACCACCCCGACGGAGGGTTCGAGGTCGTCGCGGACCTCCCGACGTCCACTTCCGGGGGACCCGCGCGGCGGTGAGCGCGGCGGACGATCGAGGTCGTCCACCGGAGAGGTTCCCCGTGATCGAGATCTCGCACCTGACCAAGCAGTACGGACGCACCACCGTCGTCGACGACGTGTCGTTCACCGCGCGGCCCGGCCGCGTCACCGGCCTCCTCGGCCCCAACGGCGCCGGGAAGTCCACGACGCTGCGCGTCCTGCTCGGCCTGACCGCCGCGACGTCCGGCACCGCGACCGTCGACGGACGCCGGTACCGCGACCTCGCCCAGCCCCTGCGGACCGTCGGGGCGCTGCTCGACGGCGCGGGCGCCGTGCCCGAGCGCCGGGGCGTCGACCACCTGCGCTGGGTCGCCCGCACGCACCGCATCCCCCGGCGCCGCGTCGAGGAGGTGCTCGAGCTCGTCGGCCTCGCCGGCGCACGCACCACGCGCGTGCGGGCGTACTCCCTCGGCATGGGCCAGCGCCTCGGCATCGCGACGGCCCTGCTCGGCGACCCGCAGGTGCTCGTCCTCGACGAGCCGACCAACGGCCTCGACCCCGCCGGCATCCGGTGGGTCCGCACGCTCGTGCAGGACCTCGCCGCGCAGGGACGGACCGTCCTGGTCTCGAGCCACCAGATGGCGGAGGTCGCCGAGGTCGCCGACGACCTCGTGATCATCGACCGGGGGCGCGTCGTGCGGCAGGGCCCGCTCGAGGACGTCGTCGCCGGGCACGGCTCGCTCGAGGAGGCGTTCTTCGCCGCGCTCGGGGGCCTGCGGTGAGCGCGTTCGTCGCGGCCGTGCGGGCCGAGCTCGACAAGACCGTCACGCTGCGCGGCGTGTGGCTCACGCTCGGCGCGGTGCTCGCCGTCCAGGTCCTCGTCGGCGCGAACGCGCTGTCGCTGTACGCCGACGCGGTCGCGGACATGGCCCCCGACGGGACGATCGAGGTGTTCGTCGGGCAGCGGCAGCCCGCCGAGCAGGCGATGCTCGAGAGCCTCGTCGGCGCGTCCCTCGAGATGTGCCTGTTCCTGCCCGTGGTCGCCGCCGTCGTCGCCGGGCAGGAGTACCGCGGCCGGCAGCTGCGCACGTCCCTGCTCGCGGTCCCCGCGCGGGGGCGCCTCATGACCGCGAAGCTCGTCGCCGCGGCCGTGTTCTCACTGGTCCCCGCCGCACTCGTCGCGGGCGTCGCCGCGCTGTTCACGTGGCTCGCCGTGCGCGACTGGCGACCCGGCCTCGTCGTGAGCCCCGAGGCCCTCACCGCGCAGGGCCGGTTCGTCGCGTTCGCCGTCGCGCTGAGCCTCGTGACGTACGCCGTCACCGTCCTCGCCCGCTCGGTCGTCGTGGCGGTCGCCACGAGCGTCGTGCTCACGGCCGTGACGATGAGCCAGGTGCTCGGCGCGGGCGCGGACCGGTGGCTGCCCGTGAGCGCCGGGCGCAACCTGCTGCTCGACCCGGCCACGTCGCCCGACCTCTCCTCCGGCCCGGCCCTGGCGGTGCTCGTCCTGGTCGCGTGGGTCGTCGCGGCGGGCACCGGGGCCGGTCTGGTGCTCGCCCGGCAGGAGGCGCCGTGACCCCGGCCGCGGCGCTCGCCGCCGAGCTCGTCAAGCTCCGCACCCTCGTCTCGCCGCGCGTCGCCGTGGCGGTCGCGCTCGCGGCCAACCTTCTGCTCGCGGTCCTCGCGCGCGGCGACGTCCGCCTCGCAGGCGCCGACGGCACCACGCCGCTCGCGCAGGTCGGCGACCTCATGCTCGCGCCCGTGTGGGCGTTCGCGGGGCTCGGGGCGCTCGCCGCGGGCAGCGAGCACACCGGCGGGCAGCTGCGCGTGAGCCTGCTCGCGGTCCCCGACCGCACGCGTTTGGTCCTCGCGCAGCTGTCCGCCGTGACCGCCGCGAGCCTGGCCGCCGCGGTCGTCGTGGTCGTGCCCGCCTACGGCGTGCAGCGCCTCGGCGTGGGCGGCGACGAGCAGCCCGCCCTCGCGGTCACGTCCCTCGTCGCGACGTACGTCCTCGTCTCGCTGGTCGCCGCCTCGGGCGCGGTCCTCGGGCGCGGCGCGGTCGTGCCGCTCGTCGTGCTGGTCGTCACGGCCCTGCTCGCGGCGCCGATGCTGCGCGCGACCCTCCCGACGCTGGTCGCGGTGCTGCCGCCGGACGCGGCGCTGAGCGCCGTCGGCACACCCGCCGGCGAGGCGGCGCTCGGCCGGGCCGCGGGTCTCGCGGTCCTCGCCGGGTGGGCGGGCGCGCTCGTCGTCGCGGCGCTGGTGACGACGGCCCGCCGGGACGCCTGACGGCGCGGCGCGCGCACCGGCGCCGCCGGGTCGTCGGCCACGAGACCCAGCCGGATCGCGACCGCGACGAGCACGTCCCGGCCGGTCCCCGGCGGGAGGCCCAGGCGGCGGCTCACGTAGTGGAGGTGCCCGTCGACCGCCCGGACGCTCAGGCGCCGGCGCCGGCCCGCGGCGAGCGTCTCCGCGATCTGCGCGGACGTGGGCAGCGGCGCGCTCACCGACCCGGCCATGCGGGGCCGACACAGCTCGCGCAGCACCCGGTAGTACGTCGTCGCCGGGTCGAGCCGGAGACCGGCCGGCGCCTCGCGGCACGTGGCGTCGCGCGTCGGGTCGTGCCGGGGCTCCGGGCCGAACACCGCGACCGTCGGCCCGTCGAGCGCCGTCCCCGGGCCGAGCTGCGCGAGCTCGAACGGCACCGGCACCCGCCGGCGGCCGGGTTCGACGACGAAGTACTGGTACCAGTCCTCGAGGTTCGCGACCGTCATCGGCACGTGGTCGGACAGGTTGCTCACGAGCACGTACCCGTCCTGCGCCGTCACCTCCGCCACGAACGCCGGTGCGGTGTCGTCCTCGATCCGCAACGTGAGGTCGCACTGCCGGCACCGGCAGACCCCCACCGAGGCGGACTGCCCCTCCCTCACGTCGATCTGCTGGGCAGGCCTGCCGGCCTGCGTCGGTCCCTGGATGGTGATCAGGTCCACGCAACGTCCCCCTGCTGCTTGCGTGTGCCGCACTCGTGGCCCGGCACACCCTCGTGCGAAACCGTCGGGCTGCGTGCAGCCCGCACCCAGCATCTCGCGCTGACCTGGGCACGGACGCCGTCCTTCACAGGAGCGACACGTCCGGGTGCGGATACCTCCCCGGACCGTTCGAGCGGGACGCGAGGCGCCCGCGGCACCGAGGGGGGCGGTGCCGCGGGCGCGGTCGGTGGTCTGCGCAGGGCTCCGTCGACCCACGCAGACCGGTCTGGGTCAGCCCCGCACGGGCCCGGCGGGGCGGGCGGGGCCGACCGGGCGCAGCGGTGCGCGCCCGGGGTCGCGCCGGGGCGCGGCGCGACGTTCCCCACGCGGCGTGCGGCGGGCCATGGCGGCACCGACGCCGAGCGCGAGGACGATCGACAGGAAGAACGGCGCCTGCGAGCCCAGCGGCCCGCGCAGCAGCCCGACCTGCGCGACGGCGAGCACGGGCGCGAGCACCGCCGCCGGGCCGTAGCCGCGCCGTCGGTACGCGTCGTCGAGCACGCACGAGACCGCGCCCATCGCGGCCATGCCGACGAGCATGCCGACGAGCGAGACGTCGATGTACAGCTCGATGGGCATGGGCAGCGACAGGTCCGCGAACCAGTACCCGCGGTGCTGCGCGACCTCGATGGACGCCGGCTCGGCCTTGCCAGGCCACACGGACCGCGGCACGAACACCAGCAGCGCGCTCGCGACGTGCTCGCCGCGCGCCTGGTAGCCCTGGTCGGCGTACTCGACGGAGTTCACGATCTGCTGGAAGCCGTCGAAGTCGTACGTGCTGAACTGCTCGGAGAGCGAGTACTCGTACGTCGAGGCGACGCGGTCGTTGCGGAACACCGACGCGAGCGGGTACACGACGAGCAGCGCGACGACGATGCCGAGGCTCAGCACCGTGGCGATGTTCTTGCCGGTGGGCCAGAACACGACGAGCAGCGCGGCGCCGATCGCGGTGAGGGACACGACGCGCGTGTTCGACGTCGGGTTGCAGTACAGGACGAGCGCGACCGTGCCGAGCGTGACGAGCAGGCGCGTGGGCACGACGACGCGCGCGGCGCGGGCGACGCGCCACGCGCACACCGCGAGGACGAACCCCGCGACGGACAGCGCGGACGGGAGCTGGCCGGCGAGGAACGTCGCCGGGCCGCCGGTGCTGCCGAGGTTCGCGTCGATCGCCGAGGCGCGCTCGGACCGTGAGGAGAAGAACGCGCCGATGCCGCCGGCGGTGACCACCGCGTACGGCAGCAGCACGAACGCGCCCGCGGTGCAGACGAACGCGGCGCGGCGGAACCCGCGCGCCAGCCAGGTCGCGCGCGTCTCGTCGTCGGGGGCGTCGGCGGACCCGGAGACCGCGACCTCGTCGGGCTCGCGGCCCGTGCGGCGCCGCCGCACGACCTGGACCAGCAGGTACGTCGCGACGCCCGCGGTGTAGACCGCGATGGAGCGCTGCACGAGCACGGAGTCGGAGTAGCGGTCCCAGTCGGACCACGCGGGGTGGCCGGTGGTCAGCTGGTACCCGGCGGGCACGACGAGCCAGCAGTACTGGAACAGCCAGAACGTCAGCTCGACGGGGTTGAAGCCGCCGCGGAACGACACCGCGACGCCCGTGAGCACCACCGTGGAGAACAGCCCGTACAGCAGCGCCACGGAGCCGTCGTCGATGCCGAACGCCTGGATCGCGACGACGACCGCGGCGACCAGCAGCATCGCGACGCGGACCCCGCGGAACCGGGGCCGGTCGGGGCGCGCGGCGGCGGGTGCGGCGGTGCCGGCGCGGCGCACGGCCGCGACGGGGCGGGCGGCGGCCACCTAGCCGGCCTCGCTTCCGCGGTAGGTCACGCGGTGCACGCAGTCGTCGGGGTCGCGCCGGCCGACGAGCCGCGCGGGGGCGCCGGCCCAGATCTCCCACTCGCCCGTGCTCTGCGTGAGCACCGCGTTCGCGCCGACGACCGTGCCGCGCCCGACGCGCACGGTGCCGTGCGACCCGACGACCACGGCGTTCGCGCCGAGGATCACGTGGTCCTCGAGGACGAACCGCAGCGGGCCGCGCGGGTTGCGCCAGATGTCGGAGCGACCGACGGTGACGTTCTGGTGCAGCATCACGTCGCGGCCGATCTCGGTGCCGACGTGCACGACGACGTTCCCCACGTGCCGCAGCACGAGGCCCGTGCCGGGCTTGAGCGTGCGCGGCGGGATGTCGATGCTGCGCCACTTGAGGTAGAGCCGCACGAACGGCCCGACGACCTTCGCGCGCTGCAGGTGGATGAGCCGCGCGACCAGCCTGTCGGTCGGCCCGGCGGGTGGCATGTAGTAGCGCGCGCCCTCGCGGGCGCACTGCTCGCAGGGCACCCGGCCCGCGCCCGCCCGGTCCGGCTGGGCGTCCGAATGGCTCGCCTGGTTCGGCTGGTTCGGCTCGGTCATCGTGCTGCCCCCTGACGCGCCACGGCGCTCGGCCTCTTCAGACAGTAGACGGCGATCAGCGTCGCCTCGCTCACCAGGTACACGCCGACGAGGTGCATCGCGGCCACGCCGCCCGCCGCGGCGAGCGCGAGCAGCGCGATCCCGACCGGCGCGATGCCGATGTTCATCCGGTACACGAGCCGCTGGTCGCCGCGCGGGACCATCCACAGCAGCTCGACGCTGCGCCGCACGAGCGTCGCGACGATCGTCGCGCCGATGACGAGCAGCCCGACGGTGCCGGGGTCGATCGTCCCGTCGAACAGGTAGCCCACGACGAGGTCGCCCAGCAGCATCCACACGCCCAGGCCGACCAGTCCCACCGCGGAGATCGCGGCCACGGCCCTGCGGCCCGCGGCGACCGCGCTCGCGGTGCCGGTGCCCTGCTCGTGGATCCAGCGGACGAACGCCTGCGGCACGAACGCCACGGCGTTGCCGCCCGCGCGGTACACCTGCTCCACGGCGCTGTACACGCCGAGCGCCGCGGGACGCACGTACCCGACGACCACGGACCCGCCGTACAGGTAGCTGGACTGCACGAGCCGCGACAGCGACCCGAGCGCCATGTGCCGCAGCCGCCGCCGCACGAGCCACCAGCGCACCGGCCCGCCGCGGCGCCGCCCGACGACGTGCACCCAGTTGAGCACCGCGGACAGCACGCCGCCGAGGACGGTCATGAGGCCGTAGAACCACACGCCGAGCCCGGCGAGCATCCCGACGAGCGCGACCGCGTACGACGCCAGCCGCACGGCCGCCTCGAACCGCAGCACGCCGCGCGGGTCGCCGACGCCCGCGTAGTACCAGCTCGCGGACATGCCGTTGAGCGCGGTGCCCAGCATGAACAGCAGCGCGGCGACCTGCTCGTCGGGCACGAGCGTGAGGATCACCGGCACGCCGATCGCCAGGGACGGCACCAGCAGGATCGAGCGCAGCAGCACGCTGTGCGCGAAGTACGCGCGCCGGTACACGGGCGACGGCTGCCGGGCGATGTCGTTGCCGCCCTCGACCGGGTACGTGGCGCCGACGAGCACGCCCGCGATCGCGCCGACGCCCTGCCCGACGCCGAGCGCGATCCAGCCGGCGGAGCCGGCGGTGCGGCTCACGGTCGGCAGGAGCAGCAGGCTCGAGACGAGCGACACCGCGGGGACGAGCGCGAACCCGACGAGACGGCGCCCGAGGGCTCCGCTAGACGCCATGGGTCGCGGGGCTCCTCGTCGTCGTGCCCGGGCGCGGCGAGCGCACGAGCCACGACCGCTCGCCGGCGGCCCGCTCGTCGGCCGTCCGCCACCACGGCCCGTGCAGGGCCTCGGTGCGGCGGAACGAGTGGTCGTCGCCGAGCGCGCGGAACAGCCCGCCCACGGGGTCGTCGTGCCACTGCGTGCCCAGCGCGACGCGCACGCCCGCGCGGCGCTCGCCCATGAGGGGCGCGCCGTGCTCGAGCTCGTCGGCGTAGGCGGCGAGGCCGTCGTCCGTCGTGAGGTCGTAGCCCGGGGGGTCGCTCACGAGCTCGGGCATGTGCAGCCCGCGGCCCGCGGCGTACTCCTCCAGGTCGGGCGCGCAGAACCCGAGCGGCCGGTCGAGCAGCAGGAACTCGGTCCACACGCTCGAGTAGTCGGTCACCAGGCCACGCGCACCCGCCATCACCTCGTACAGCGTGGTGCCGTGCGCGAGCAGCAGCGCGTCGTCGACGAGCCGCACCCCGGGGACGTGCTGGAGGTCCGCGTCGAGCGGGTGCGGCTTGAGGATGAGCGCGATGCCGCGCGCCGCGAGCGCCTCGGCCATGCGGCGGCCGTGGTCCGCGAGCGACGTCGCGTCGCCGCCGTCGTGCCAGGACTCGCCCGTCGTGGACGTCTGCCGGGCGCGGCGGAACGTCGGCAGCCACAGGACGAACGGCTGCCCGGGCTCGAGGCCCAGCACCGCGCGCTCCAGCTCGGCCGGCATCGGGTGCGCCAGGCCAGCGGTGCGCGGCGTGCCGGTCACGAGCGCGGCCTTCACGGGCATGTGGAAGTCGATGCACCGCTGCACGGTGAGCTCGCGCGAGCTGCCGACCGTGAGGTGCGCCGGGTACGTCGTGGAGCGGGCGCCGCCCACGTCCTTGCGCTTGAACCCGTCGCCGTGCCACAGGTTCACGACCGTGACGCGGCGCGTGCGGGGCCGCACCGGGCCGTACAGGCCGTGCGTGAACATGATCGTCTCGGCGCGCAGGTAGGCCCGCATGCCGGCCCACGACTTCTTGCGCACCCGCTCGACGCGCGCGTAGAGCGGGTTGAGCTCGACCGCGTCCGGGTCGTCCATCAGCCACACGACCCGGCCCGGGTAGGTCTGCGCCGCGCGGCGCACGACCTCGATGCCGTTGGCCTCGGTGACCGGCCAGGACGACACGACGAGCAGCGGCGCCTTGGGCACGAGGTCCAGCAGCCAGGCCAGGGCCCGCGCGACGAGGTCGCGCACGAGCCGCTTCACAGCCCGCTCCGCAGCAGCTCCAGGGCGATCACCGCGTCCAGCGGGAGCGTCACCTTGATGTTCGCGTCCTCGCCGGGCACGCCGAACACCTGCTCGTTCGGGTAGCACGCGAGGACCGCCTCGAACAGCGTCTCGCGGTCCACGTCCGCCGCGACGTCCCGGCGCAGCGCGTTCCACAGCAGGTAGCCGTGGAAGCCCTGCGGGCTCTGGCCGCGCGCGAGCGAGCGCTTGGGGCGGACGGCCGTGATGAGGCCGGACTCCAGGTCGAACATCGGGTCGACCGCGTCGACCACGGGCACCACGCAGGAGTGCTCCGCGAGAGCGGCGCGCACCTTCTGGAACAGGCCCACGGTCGCCAGCGGCCGGGCGGCGTCGTGCACCAGCACGTCGCAGCCCGACACGTCGCCGACGGCCGCGAGCGCGTTGTACACCGACCGGTTGCGCGACGTGCCGCCCTCCGCGACGGTCAGCCGCTCGGCCGGGACGACCCCGTGCGCGAGCGCCGAGATCCGGTCGAGGTAGGCGACGTTCGCGGCGATGGTCACCTGCCGCACGCCCTCGAGCTCGGCCACGGTCCCGAGCGTGTGCTCCAGGATCGTGCGGTCGCCCAGCTCGGTGAGCTGCTTGGGCTGCTGCGCGCCGAACCGCGCGCCGCTGCCTCCCGAGAGCACCACCACGATGGTGTCCCGCTGTGCCACGGTGCTCATGCCCGCGGACCCCCCTCGTCCTCGTTCACGGTGCTGGTGGGCGTCGGCCCGACGCCGGTCGGAGCGAGCGCGCGCAGCGCGTCGGTCGTGAGCCGCGCGATGGCGCCGTCGGCGAAGACCTCGGCGCGGCGCACCGCACCCTCCTGAATCTGCCGCCGACGGGCCGGGTCGGCCACCCGGGACAGCGCGTCGGCCCACGCGGACGTCGACTCGCCGACCAGCACGCCGGACTCGCCGTCCACGACGATCTCCGCCGGGCCGCCGAGCCGGGTGGCGAGCACGGCCATCCCGGCGCGCAGCCCCTGCACGACGACCTGCCCGAACGGCTCGGGCAGCGTCGAGGGGCACGCGAGCACGTCGTGCGCGCCCAGCAGCGCGGCGACGTCGTCGACGTGGCCGGTGAACTCCACGACACCGGTCGCGACGAGCGGGTGGGAGTAGAGCCGCTGCGCGTACTCCTCCTCGCCGAACAGCGTGCCGCCGGCGATCGTGAGGCGCGTGACGGGTGCGTCGGGGCGCGAGTTCGCCTCGAGCACGGCGTCCATGAGCCGCTCCTGGCCCTTCCACGGCGACAGCCGCGACAGGCTGAGCACCCGCACGGTGCGCTGGTCGGTGCGCGGCGCGTGCGCGTCGTGGTCGCCGGACGGCGAGTACACGACGTGCACGGGCTTGCGCCGCTCGCGCGCCGGGAGCTGGTCGCGGGTCCAGTCGCTGTTCACGAGGTAGCCCGCGGCGCGCGGCAGCACGAGCCGCTCGATGACGGCGGCCTTGCGCGGCCCGAGCCACCCGTCGCGCAGCCCGTCCTGCAGGTACAGGACCCACGGGCGGCGGCGCGGCGCGACGAGCGCGCACGCGACGGCGGACAGCAGCGTGGTGGCGACGACGAGCCCCTGGCCGGCCCGCAGCTCGCGGCGCAGCGCCACGAGCGAGCGGGCCAGGTGCGCCCACCGGTTCGACCCGGGCCGGCGCACGCGCAGCACCTGCGCGCGCTCGCCGAGCCGGTCCGCGAGCGGGCCGTCCTCCAGCAGGAGGGTGCGGTCCCGCAGCGGCGGGTGGGACTCCAGGTAGCGCAGGAGCCCGAGCTCCGCGCCGCCGACCTGGGCGGTGTGGCAGACGAAGGTGACCTCGAGGGCGCCCATCACCCCTCGTCCCCGACGAACCGTCGGACCGCGTCGACGAACGCGGCGCGGGAGAACGAGCGGGCGTGCTCGGCGGGCTTGGCGCCGGCGAGCGGGACGGCCCGCTCGACGCCCTCGCGCACCGAGTACGGGTCGTCGAAGTCGACGTGCGCGCCGGTCACCCCGTCGAGCACGGTCTCCGTCGTCCCGCCGATCCGCCCCGAGATGACGGGGGCACCGGCGGCCATCGCCTCGACCGGCATGATGCCGAAGTCCTCGACGGCCGGGAACACGTACGCCAGGCAACGCTGGTACAGCGCGTAGAGCATCGCGTCGGACACGCGGCCGAGGAAGATCGCCGTGGCGCCGGTGGCCTTCGCCTCCGCCTCCAGGCGCTCCCGCTCGGGGCCGTCACCCGCGACGACGGCGGGCACACCGCACGCCTTCGCGGACGCGATCACCACGTCGAGCGCCTTGTACGGGATGAGGCGCGACGCGCCGAGCAGGAACTCCTGCGGCAGCGAGTCGAGCACGGTCAGCTCCTCGACGGACAGCTGCGTGGTCCAGTCCGCGATCCGCTGGATGCGGTCGACCTCGACGGGCGGGTGGATGACGGTGGAGTCGATCCCCCACGCCCGGGCGATGCGGTCGCGCACGAAGCCGGAGTTCGCGGCCGCGGCCGTGATCTCCTGGGCGCGGCGGCGGTCGAGCGGCTTGAGCGTCGCGGCCGCCGCGCGGACCAGCGGCGAGTCGCCGCGGCGGTCCAGCTCCGGCTCCCAGATGTACCGGGCGGGGCTGTGCACGTAGACGTACTTGCGCAGGTCCTTCGAGCCGCGGAACGACACGTGGTGCGCGAACAGGTGCGAGCTGACCAGCGCCCAGTCGTAGTCGCCCGGGCGGTTGCGCCAGGTCGCCGGCAGCAGCGGCAGGGCCGCGGCCTTGCGCTCGCGCAGCGGCGTGCGCGCCAGCCAGGTCTCCTTCAGCTCACGGCCGGGGTAGCGGTCCGCGACGTCGCTCCACAGGCAGAGCAGGTCCGCCCGGGGGAACGTCTCGGCGAGGACGTCGAAGACGTTCTCGGAGCCGCCGGTGGCCTCCAGCCACTCGTGGACGAGGATGCCGCGGGCCATCAGCGCGCCCCCTCACCGGCCACGACAGCCTTGGCGGTGCGCGCGAGGATCGCCAGGTCCGTGAGGCCGGACCAGTTCTCGACGTACCGGACGTCGAGGCGGATCGACTCCTCGGGCGTGAGGTCCGAGCGGCCCGAGACCTGCCACAGGCCCGTGAGGCCCGGCTTGACGCGCAGGCGGCGGAACGCGGCACGGTCGTACAGGTCCACCTCGGCCTGGATCTGCGGGCGCGGGCCCACCAGGCTCATCTCGCCGCGCAGGACGTTGAACAGCTGCGGCAGCTCGTCGATCGAGTAGCGGCGGATGAACCGGCCGATCGGCGTGACGCGGGGGTCGTTGACCGGCTTGTAGAACATGCCGACCTCGCGGCCCTCGGCGGCGAGCACCTCGGCGAGGCGCTTGTCGGCGTCGACGACCATCGAGCGGAACTTCAGCATCGGGAACGGCTTGCCGTCCTTGCCGATGCGCTCCTGGCGGTAGAGCACCGGGCCGGGGCTCGTGACCTTGATGATGCCCGCGACGGCCAGCAGGACCGGCGACAGGGCGAGCGCGATGAGGCTGGTGCCGACGAAGTCGACGACGTTCTTCGCGACGTAGCGCCACCCGGTGAACCGCGGCTCGTCGACGAACACCCACGGCAGGCCGCCGACGGGCTGCACGGTGACGCGCGGGCCGGCGACGTCCACGAGCGCGACGGACAGGGCCAGGTCGATGCCGGTGCCCTCGAGGTCCCAGCCGATGCGGCGGACGGTCTGCGAGCACACGGCGTCGGAGCCGGTGACGAGCACCATGCGGGCGCCGCGGGTCTCGGCCACGAGGCGCACGTCGTCGATGTCGCCGAGCACCGGCACGCCCTCGACGTGCTCGTCGGGCTCGACCGGGCCGTTGGGGACGCACACGCCGACGAGGCGGTAGCCGCTCACGGTGCCGTCGCCGATCATCTCCTTGATGCGCGCGACCTTCTCGCGCGGGCCGACGACGACGACGTCGCGCAGGCCCTGGCCGGCGGCGCGGGCCTTGCGCAGGTACCGGCGGGCGATGCCGCGCCAGGCGAGCAGGAGCGCGAGGCCGAGCGGCGCCGCGATGGCGAGGAAGGTGCGGCCCACCTCGACGCGCAGCAGGTACCCGGCGACCGCGAAGATCGCGAACAGGCGCCAGGTCGCGGCGAACACGCGCCGCGCCTCCCCGGTGCCCTGCCCCATGACGCGGCGGTCGCGCGAGCGGGCCATGGCGAGCGCGGCGGGCCACGCGACGGCGAGCACGACGGTCAGCAGGACGTACCACCACCGCAGGGCCGGGTCGAGGGCGTTGGCGCCGTCGAATCCGAGGCGCAGCGCCCACGCGGCGGCGATCGCGACGGCGATCGCGACGAGGTCGCCCACCACCAGCGCACGGCGCAGACGACGGCCGATGCTCGTCGTCCCGTCGGCTGCCGGCACCGCCCCGCGCTGGCTCGGCACGAAGCTGATGCGGTGGTCCGCGGTGGTGCGCGGACGGTTGATGTCGATCGACATACGTCCCCCTGTCGGATGAATGGATTGACTGGGGCATCGGCATCGAGGATCAGGAGGTTGAGGATCAAACGGAAATCCAGGGCGTGACCATCGCCACCTTGACGGAGCAGCGATACGGGCGGATCCTCACTCGGACGGGTGATATGCCGGACCGGTAGAACACGTATGTCCGTTTCACTCAAGTCAGTCACCCGAACGGCCGATGCCTCTCGTGGAACCGGTGCGCCGTCGCGCGCCGCACCTGGCCCGGGTGCCAGGGACAACCGACCTCTTCATGCCCCTCACGACATCTGGGAGAACCCACCGGTGGAGCTGCACGACTATCTGGCGATCCTGCGCAAGCGGTGGCTCTCGATCCTCCTCGTGACGCTCGTGGCCGCGGGCGCCGGGCTCGGGCTGTCGCTCGCCGCCACGCCGCAGTACACGGCCTCGACCCAGCTCTACGTGTCCGTCCAGGGCGGCGCCACGAGCAGCGACCTCCTGCAGGGTGCCAACTACTCGCGCCAGCAGGTCACCTCGTACACGCAGATGGTCAAGAGCCCCCTCGTGCTCCAGCCCGTCGTCGACGAGCTCGACCTCGACGTCAGCGCACGCGAGCTCGCCGGCCGCGTCTCCGCGAGCTCGCCGCTCAACACCTCGCTCATCACGATCCAGGTGACCGACGTCGACCCGGCCACCGCCGCGAGGGTCGCCGACACCGTGGCCGCCGAGTTCTCGGCCGTGATCTCCGAGCTCGAGACGCCCGCCGACGGCGGCGCGTCCACCGTCAAGGTCTCCACGGTCCGGCCCGCGGCCGAGCCGCAGGCGCCCTCGTCGCCGAACACCAAGCTCAACGTCGCGCTCGGGCTCGTCGCCGGGCTCGTCGTCGGCATCGGCGTCGCGATCCTGCGCAGCGTGCTCGACACCCGCGTCCGCACCGCGCAGGACGTCGCGCAGGTCACGGACGCCGCCGTCATCGCCACCGTCGGGTACGACGACGACGCCGACGCGCACCCGCTGATCGTGCACAGCTCGCCGCAGTCCGAGCGCGCCGAGGCGCTGCGCCGCCTGCGCACCAACCTGCAGTTCCTCGACCTGGCCGACCGGCCCCGCTCGATCGTGTGCACCTCCTCGGTGCCCGGCGAGGGCAAGTCGACCACCGCGATCAACCTCGCGATCACGCTCGCCGACGCGGGCGCCCGCGTCGCGCTCGTCGACGCGGACCTGCGCCGCCCGTCCGTCGCGCAGTACATGGGGCTCGAGGGCTCCGCGGGCCTGACGACCGTGCTCATCGGCAAGGCCGGGCTCGCCGACGTCGTCCAGCCGTGGGGCGAGGCCGACCTGCACGTCCTCACGTCGGGCGTCGTCCCGCCGAACCCGTCCGAGCTGCTCGGCTCGTCCGCCATGAGCCGCCTGCTCGACCAGCTCTCCGCCGAGTACGACCACGTCGTCATCGACGCACCGCCGCTCCTGCCGGTCACGGACGCCGCGATCCTCGCGAAGATCTCCGGCGGCGCGATCGTCATCGCCGGCGCGCAGAAGATCCACCGCGACCAGCTGCGCGAGTCGATGGGCGCGCTCGAGACGGTCGGGGCGCGCGTGCTCGGGGTCGTCCTCAACGGGCAGAAGCGCGCCCAGGGCGACGCGTACGCGTACTACAACTACCGCGCCGACGAGGCGGCCCCCGCCGCCCCGAAGGACCAGGACCCGTCCGGGCCGGTCGAGGTGAGGCGCACCGCCTGACCGCCCGGACGCCCAGCCGGCCCGCACCGGCTGCCGACGCCGTCGCCCCGTGCCGGGCGGCGGCGTCGCCCTTTCCGGCGCGGCCCGGGGTCAGCCGCGCGCGGTCGCCGTCCCGCCGTCGGCGCCCCGCGCCGCCTCGTCGAGCGCGACCTCGAGCGCGGTCTCCGCGCCGCGCGCCTCGTCGGCCAGCACGGCCTCGACCGCGTGCCGCAGGTGCCACCGCCCGCTCGCGTGCGCCAGCGCCGCCGCGAGCCCCGCCAGCGTCGTCGCGTGCACGCGCGGCTCGTCGTCGACGCCGTCCACCCACCACTCGACGCGCACGTGGTCGACGCGCAGGTCCTCGTGCTCGCACCACGTCGCCGGAGCGCCCGGCAGCACGTCCCGCACGGCCTGCGGCACGGGGGCCGTGAGCCCGTCGTCGTGCGTCACCACGCCCGGCGCGAGCTCCGAGACGCGCGGCAGGTCCAGGGCACGCGCCAGGCGCAGCGCGTCCGCGTCGTCCCGCGCGGGCACCAGCGCCGCGACGTCCGTGCGCTGCCACCACATCGGCCCGGGCGCCACCGCCGCGTCGTGCGCCGGCACGACGAGCACGCTGCCCGGTCCGACGAGCGCCGGGACCCGCTCGGGCGGCTCGTCGGGCCGCGCGTGCCGCCACACGAGCGCCGCCGCGCGCACGGGCACCCGCTCCCCCGCGCGCCGCGCGTCGAGCAGGTCGCTCCACGCCGCACCCGCGAGGTCCGCCGGGTCCGCGACGCCGCCGAGCGCGCGCTGCACCTCGCCGTCCAGTCCCGCGACCGCCTCCGGCGCGGGCGGCAGGAGCGCCGCGAGCGGGCTCGCCGTGTCGACGACGAACGGGCCGTCGAGGCCGAGCGGGGCGCGCTCGCGCAGCCACCAGGCCGTGTACGACGGCGCCGCCCCCGCCCCGGTCCCGTCGCCGCGCACCGGCTCGAGGAGCGCGCGGCGCAGCTCCGGCTCCCCCGTCAGCAGGCCGAGCACGTCCGGCCACGCCTCGGTCGCGACCGCGTCGAGGTCCGCCACCGCGGTCACCTCGCCCACCCAGACCCCCGGGCCCAGCAGGTCCGCCAGGTGCTCCACGTACTCCGGCCACGCGTCGAGCGCCTGCGCCGTGAGCGACCCCGGCGCGTCGTCGGCGGGCTCCTCGTCCGTCACCACGTCCGGCACCCGCACCGTCACGAGCGTCTCGCGCACCCCGACCGCGACGAGCGTCGCCGCGCCCCAGCGCTCGACCTCGTCCGTGGCGCACGGCGTCATCACCCGCGCGTCCAGCACCCGGTGCGCGGGCGAGCCCGGCAGCACGAGCCCGTCCGCCGGGACCCGCTCGCCCGTCGCCGCGGCGACCGGCAGCAGCGCGAGCCACTCGCGCACGTCGTCCGGCAGCGCGTCCGCCGCACCCGTGACGGCCGACCAGCGCGCCGGGTCCCGGGGCGGCAGGTGCGCGGCGACGAGCGTGAGCACCGCGTCCGTGAGGTCGTCGTCGTCCTCGTCCCACCCCAGGACCGCCTCGCGCACCGCCGGCAGCCGCAGCAGGCCGAGCGCGTCCGGGCGCTGCACCCCCAGCCGCTCGAGCAGCGGGTGCGCCGCCGCGGGGTCCACCACGCGCACGCCCCACCGGGCGAGCACGGGCAGCACCGGCGCGACAGCCGCGGCGAGAGCCTCGTCGAGCAGCACCGCGCCCCGCACGCCGCGGACCACGCGCCCGTCCGCGAGCGGCACGGGGAGCGTCGCGAGGGCCTCGGTGCCGGCCGGGTCGCCGCCCGCGAGCGCCGCGAGCGCCGTGTACAGCGCCGGGAGGTCGTCGTCGGGCGTCGTGGGCAGCTCCTCGACGAGGTCCGCGAGCGGGCGCACCTGCACGCCCAGCGCCCGGGCCTCCGCGTGCCGCCCCGGCGGGACGACGACGAGCCCGCCGACCCGGCGGCCGAGCGCCGCCAGCGCGTCGCGCGGCCCGCCCCCGGCCACGGCGACCGCGCTGCGGGGCGCGACCCGACGCGGCCCGTCGGCCCGCCCTGCGTCCTCGGTCGGTGCGTCCTGCGGCTCCACGGCGGGCGACGTACCGGCGGCGTCCGGGTCTGCGGGGTCCGGGTCCGCGGGGTCCACGTCCGCGGGGTCCAGGAGCGGGGCGTCCGCGAGCGCCGCGAGCAGCATCGGGCGCAGCGCCGCGTCGACCGGGCCCGCGGGCAGGCCCGTCGGCACCAGCACCAGGGGGTCCGCGCCCTCGTCGGCGAGGCGCACCGCCAGCGCGGCGTACGCGTCGGCCGCGTGCCGCAGCAGCGCGTCGGTCAGCGGGCCGGGCGCCACGTGCCGGCGCGTCGGGTCCAGCGGCAGCGTCGCCACGAGCAGCGCGGGCAGCGCGAGCGCGTCGTCGGTCGGCGTCGGCGCGTGCACCCGCCCGGTCGGCACTCCCGCGTCCGCGGCGAACGGGTCCACGCCCGCCGCGCCGGACCGCACGGCCGCGCGCGGCAGCGCCCACGTCACGCGCCACCGCGCGGCCCCGCGCTCCTCGACCGGGCGGTCGAGCAGCAGGTCGCGCGGCACGTCCCCCTCCGCGGACGCGACGAACCACCGCGCGCCCACGTCCGTGAGCCGCCGCGGGCCGCCGTCGGACGTCTCGTCCTCGACCACCACCTCCGTGAGGCCCGGCAGCGCGAGCAGCAGCGCGTCGTCGACCGCGTGCAGCAGCGCGCGCACCTCGTCGGCCGCGACCTCGTCGCGCAGCAGCAGCACCACCGCCGTGTCGAAGCCCTCCGGCGGGCGGCCCTGCGCCGCGAACGGCAGCCGCAGCGCCGGCAGCGACCCGTCGCGGCGCACCAGCTCCTGCGCGAGCGCCGGGACCCGCGCCGCGAGGTCGGCGACCTCCGTCGCCGTGTCCCGCAGGGAGAACCGGACCGCGCCCGTGGTCGACAGCACCGAGATCTCGTCGGACACCGCGCGCACCGCCGCGAACCCCACGCCGAACCGGCCGACGACGCCCGGGTCCCCGTCGCGCTTCGCGGACGCGCGCATCGACGACAGCGCCGCGACCCCCGCTTCGTCGAGCGGGGCGCCCGTGTTCGCCGCGACGAGCGTCGTGCCCTCGTCCGTCCGGGTCAGCCGCAGCAGCAGCCTGCCCGGCACGCCCGCGCGCACCGCCGCGTCGGCGGCGTTCTGCGCGAGCTCGACGACCACGCGGTCGCGGTAGTAGCCGCGCGCGTGGTCCTCCTCGTGGTTCGCGTCCTCGCGCAGGCGCGCGGGCGACACGCGCCACGCCGTCAGGGCCGCCGCTCTCAGCGCGGCGGTGCCGAACGGGTCCGGGGTCACCGATCCTGGTCGGGCGAGTCCGCCTCGGCGTCGGTCGCGTCGGCCCCCTCGACGACGACCGGCGGCTGGTCCTCGCCCGCGGGCGCGTCCGCCTGCGCGGCGGCCTCGGTGGACGCAGCGGGCACCGCGACCGGCGCCTCGTCCGCGGCCGAGTCCGCCGCGGACTCGTCGGCGTTCTCGTCGGAGACGTCCGCCTCCGCCGGGGCCGCGGTCGTCGCGACGATCTCCAGGCGACCCTCGTCGATCAGCGGGTCCGGCGCCGGCCAGTCGCTCGCGGCGGCCTCGACGTCCGTCTCCGAGTGCGCGCCGCACCCGTGGTCGAGCGAGACGACCTTGCCGTCGTCCGGCGACCACTCGTTCGCGCACACCCCGAACACGGTGCCCAGCGACCCCTGGAGCGGCACCAGGAACCCGCACGACCAGCACGCCGCCGACGACGCGAGCGACCCCGCGCTCGTCGGACCCCGCGACCCGCGGTACCAGCGCTCGGCGGCCTCGTCGCGGCCCTGCGGCGACAGCACCCGCACGCGGGCGAGCGCGAGCTCGTCGATCGCGACCGAGTCCAGCTCCTCGTCGCCCGTGGGCGTCCAGCCCGGCTCGAGGCGCGGGTCGTCGGGCCGGAACGGCAGCACGTCGCCGGGGCCGATGTCCCCCGGGCGCAGGCGCTCCGCCCACGGCACCCACGGCTTGCCGAGGATCGCGTCCGGGCCGGGCAGCAGGTGCGCCTCGCAGACCGTCGCGGTCCGGGCGCGCGCGACCCGCGCGAGCGTGACCGTCCACTCCCAGCCCCGGTAGCCGCGCGCGAGGCACGCGAACCGGTGCGAGACCAGGCGCTCGCCCTCGACGACGACGCCCAGGTGCTCACCCACGTCCGACGGGTCGGACGCGATCTCCGCCGCGACCGCCCGCGCGAGGTCCACCGCGCCGCTCAGCACGGCGTCACGGGACCTCGTGGCCGTCGCCACGCCTCAGCCCTCGAGCTCGTCGGCGACGGCGCGCAGCGCCTGCGCGTACGCGCGACCGCGCGCGGGGTCCGGGTAGCGGCCGCGGCGCAGGTCACCGCCCACGCGGTCGAGGACCTTGATGAGGTCCTCGACGACGACGACCATCTCGTCGGGCTTGCGGCGCTGCGCCTTCGCGACGGACGGCAGCGGGTCGAGCAGCTTCACGGACAGCGCCTGCGGGCCGCGCTTGCCGTCGGCCACGCCGAAGTCGACCTTGGTGCCCGGCTTCGGCGCGGTCACGCCGGCGGGCAGCGCCGAGGCGTGCAGGAAGACCTCGCCGCCGTCGTCGGACGCGATGAAGCCGAACCCTCGCTCGGTGTCGAACCACTTGACCTTGCCGGTAGGCACGGCAGACCCCTGTCGTGAGAAGAACTACGTCGGGGCAAGGCTACCGGGCCGCGCACGTCCTTTCGTTCCCGCCTGCGGCGGGCCGTCCTCCGGCATCATGGCGGGGTGACGACCGCCCCCGAGCCCGCCCTCGTGCTCGCCGTGTGCACCGGCAACATCTGCCGCTCGCCCGCCGTGGAGCGGCTGCTGGCCGCGCGCCTCGCGGGCACCGACGTGGTCGTCGCGTCCGCGGGCACCCGCGGCGTCGTGGGCGCGCCGGTGAGCGCGCCGATGGTGCCGCTCATGGCGGCCGCGGGCGCGGACGCGTCGGGCTTCGCCGCGCGCCGCCTCAACGCGACGGTCGCGCGGGACGCGGACCTCGTGCTCGCGCTCGCGCGCCGGCACCGCGCGGCGATCGTCGAGACCGTGCCCGCGCTGGTGCGCCGCACGTTCACGCTCCTGGAGCTCGCGCGCCTGCTCGAGCACGTCGACCCCGCCGACCTGCACGCGGCCGGCGCGACGCCCGGTGAGCGGGTGCGGGCCCTGCCGCGCCTCGCCACGGCCGTGCGCCCCCAGGCGGGCCGGGGCGAGGACGACGTGCTCGACCCGTACGGCGGCTCGGACGAGCTGTACCGGCAGTCGTTCGGCCAGCTCGCGCCCGCGGTCGAGGCGATCGCCGCCGCGCTGCTCGCCTGACGCCCGCCCCCACCCACGTCTCCTGACGCCGGCCGACCGCGGCCGCGGGACCGGCCAGGCGTCAGCCCTCGGCCAGGCGGTCCAGCGCGAGGCCCGCGAGCAGCGCGGCGCTGCGGGTCAGCGCCTCGTCGTCGAACCGGGCCTGCGGCGAGTGGTTGTACGGCGCGGTGCGCGGGTCCTCGCCGGGCAGGATCGCGCTGACGAAGACGAACGCGCCGGGCACCTCCTGCAGCACGTACGAGAAGTCCTCGCCGCCGGCCAGCGGCGAGGGCATCTCGACCCACGCGTCGTCGCCGAACAGCGAGCGCGCCAGGCGCGCGGTGCGGTCCAGCTCGTGCGGGTCGTTGACGGTGACCGGGTAGCCGCGCCGGTAGTCGACGGTCGCGGTCATGCCGTGCGCGGCGGCGACGTGCTCGCACACCTCGCGCAGCCGGTCGGGCGCCGCGGTCCACGTGTCCTGCGAGAACGTGCGGACGGTGATCTCGAGCGTCGCCGACGCCGGGATGACGTTGTTCGCGGTGCCCGCGTGGATCGAGCCGACCGTCACGACGACCGGGTCGAACACGTCGAACCGGCGCGTGACCATCGCCTGCAGCGCGAGCACGATCTCCGCGGCGACCGGCACCGGGTCGGCCGCGCGGTGCGGGGCGGAGCCGTGGCCGCCCACGCCGTGCACCGTGACCGTCACGTCGTCGGGTGCGGCCATCGCGGTGCCGGCGCGCCCGGCGACCACGCCGTGCGGCAGCAGCCCGCCGGAGACGTGCACGCCGTACGCGGCGACCACGCGCTCGCCCGCCGCGTCGAGCACGCCCTCGCGGATCATGTACTCCGCGCCGCCGTCGCCCTCCTCGCCGGGCTGGAACATGAGGACCACGGACCCCGCGATCTCGTCCCGGCGCGCGGCGAGCAGCCGGGCGGCGCCGACGAGCCCGGCGACGTGCATGTCGTGACCGCACGCGTGCATGAGGCCCTCGTGCTCCGAGGTGAACGGCTCGCCCGTGTCCTCGGTGACGGGCAGCGCGTCCATGTCGCCGCGCAGCAGCACGGCGGGGCCGGGGCGGGCGCCGCGCAGGACCGCGACCACCGAGGTCAGGGACTCGCCCGTCGTGACCTCCAGGCCGAGCCCCTCGAGCGCCTCGAGCACCAGGGCCTGCGTGCGCGGCAGGTGCAGCCCGAGCTCGGGGACCCGGTGCAGCGCGTGCCGCAGCTCCGCGAGCTCGGGCAGCATCGCCCGCGCGTCGTCGTACAGACCGGTGAGCTCGTCCACGTCGTCCTCCACGTGCTGGTCCCCTGCTCGTCCGGCCGACGCTACCCGGCGCCGGGCCGCGCTGCGTGCGCGCAGGCGGGCCACGTATCGTGGTGCGGATGCCCACGTTCACCGCGCACCTGCGCTCGTCGTCCGACGAGGAGCTCGCGGTGCTGCTCGCGCGGCGCCCGGACCTCGCGTCGCCGTTCCCGGGCACGCTCACGTCGCTCGCGGTGCGGGCCACGGGGCGCGCGAGCCTGGAGCGCGCGCTCGCGGGGGTCGACGCGGTCGTCGTGCAGGTGCTCGAGGCCGTCGCGGCGCTGGGCGGCGCGACGCGCGCGCAGGTGCAGGACGCGGTCGCGGGCGGCCCGCACGACGAGGTGGTGCGGGCGACCGACGAGGCGCTCGCGCTCGCGCTGCTCTACCCGGACGACGAGCGCCTCGCGCTGGCGCCCGGGGTCGCGGAGCTGCTCGGGGCGCACCCGGCCGGGCTCGCGCTCGAGGTCGCCGGGCCCGCGGACCCGACCGCGCTGCCGTCCGACGACGACCCGCTCGCCGCCCCGGCCCGCGCGGTGCTCGACGCGCTCACGTGGGGCCCGCCCGTGGGCCTCGCGCCCGGGCCGGGCTCGCCGCCCGGGGACGCGGTCGCGATGCTCGTGGCCCGGCGCCTGCTGGTGCGCGGCGCGGGCCGGCACGTGCTGCTGCCCGCGTCGGTCGCGCTCGCGCTGCGCGGCGGGCGCACGCACCGCGGCGTGGCCGTCCCGCCGGACCTGACGCAGGTGCCGCACCGGTCGCCCGAGACGGTCGCGGCGGAGTCCGCGAGCGCCGGCGAGCGGTGCGTGCGGCTCGTCGCGCGGCTGCTGCGGACCTGGGAGCAGGAGCCGCCGGGCGTGCTGCGCGCGGGCGGGCTCGGGGTGCGGGACCTGCGCCGCACGGCCGCGACGCTCGAGGTCGAGGAGCGGGAGGCGGCGTTCGTCGTCGAGCTCGCGTCCGCGGCCGGGCTGCTGGCGGTGGACGACGACGAGCCCGCGGGGTTCGCCCCGACGACGGACGCCGACTCCTGGGCGGGGCTGGACCTGCCGCAGCGGTGGGTGGCGCTGGCGTCCGCGTGGCTCGCGACGACCCGCACGCCGTGGCTCGTCGGCTCGCGCGACGAGCGGGGGTCGCTGATCGCGGCGCTGGACCCGGAGCTGTCCCGGCCGTGGGCGCCGCGCCTGCGCCGCGCGGTGCTGGGCGTGCTCGCGCGCGAGCCGGGCGCCGCGCCGACCGCGGACGACGTGGTCGCGGCGCTCGGGTGGTCGACCCC